>Ga0070741_10000475_pt1 | contig 146673 bp, 118 predicted proteins | sample Coa_R1_4_FD_66440 | JGI IMG/M metagenome (GOLD analysis project Ga0070741, IMG submission 66440) | Surface soil microbial communities from Centralia Pennsylvania, which are recovering from an underground coalmine fire - Coalmine... | ecosystem: Environmental > Terrestrial > Soil >... | reverse complement strand
CGGCCCCGCCACTGTGATCGTGGAGGGCTGGCCACAGTGCCACTGACCGCGTGGGTGTCGCTCAATGAGCGAAGTCGAAACGGTCGGGAAGGCGGCCAGCCTGATGAAACGAGAGTCAGGAGACCTGCCAGAAGTGGGATGAGTGAGCCTTCTCGGGGAAGGTGAGCCATGACAGCCCAACTTCAGGACTCTCTGTTCGTTTCCAGGTTCTCTCCTGAGACCGATTGTCTGGATTCTCTTCTCGCCGGCAAGCTCCTTGTCCCTTAATTCACTCCCCGTCGCGGGACAGGAGGAGCAATGCGCAGGTCTCTCTTCTTTTGGGTCTTGGTATTTTTCGCTACCAGCAGCTATTCACAATCAACAGGCAAGATCAGCGGCGTAGTTGTTGATCCGGACCAGGCTGCGGTGCCGGACGCGTCTGTGCGACTGTTATCGAAAAGCGGGGCCGAGCTAGCGCACACGCTTAGCGATCGGCAAGGCGCTTTCATTTTCCAACAGCAGTGCACTGATTGCTCGGTCGAAGTTCAACTGACCGGTTTTGTTACGCAGCGTGTGCCAGCTTCGGAATCGGGAGAGCACATCGAGTTGCACCTTGCGCCCGTAGAAGAGCGCGTAGTGGTTACGGCAAACCGGGTTGAGACTCCGGCTGTGCTGGTCGGGAGCACCACGACGGTGATTTCAAAAGAGGAGATAGAAGCCAGGCAAGCGAGCATGGTCAGCGATTTGCTGGGAGCGACGCCCGGATCGACGGTGGCTCGCACCGGCGGGTACGGCGCAAGTACCTCGCTGTTCATGCGTGGCGGCGAGAGCAATTACAACAAAGTTCTGCTGGACGGGATACCGCTGAACGATCCCGGCGGAGCCTTCGATTTCGGCAGTCTTTCCACGGCGAATATCGATCACGTTGAGATTGTGCGCGGGCCTCAGTCGGCGCTCTTTGGATCTGATGCGATGACCGGCGTAGTGCAGTTGTTCAGCACGCGCGGCGAATCGGAAACAACGCGGCCGCAGATTTCTCTCTATTTGGAGGGAGGCAACCTTGGCACCATCAATGCCGGCGCGAGCATCGGTGGGCAGACAGGCGGTCTTGATTACAGCGCATTCTGGTCGCGCTTCAGCACTGACAATCAGGTTGCTAATGCCGATTTTGCGGATTCGACCGCGGGAACGAATCTCGGCTGGAAGTGGGGCAAGACGAAGCTGCGATGGATCCTGCGGGACGATCTTTCCTACGCGGGAACTCCGGGACAGACTGCGTTTCAGCCGGCAATCACGGACGCCTACTTTCATCGAGGTGACGGCTACACGGGTTTGAGCATTGAGAATGAAACCAACCGATTCTGGAACCAGCGTCTGACCTATACCTTTGACCGATCAAGGCAGAGATCGCGCGATCTGGGACTGGATCCGCCATATACGCCGAGATTCGGGGCGTCAGTAGCGCCATTTGAGTTTTCTGATTTCCCTGACAATTTCGTCAACGACACGCGGCGGCATCAGCTTGACTATCAGAGCAACGTCGTCCTGGGGTCCGGTGCGAGCGAGTGGGGCCAACACACGTTTACGCTGGGCTTTTCCGCAGAAAAAGAAATTGGCGCAATCGGTGACCGCAATTCGGGGCCGGAGGCTACGACGCATGCCAGCCTCAACGATATCGGCGGAGTATTTCAGTATCAGGCGATTATCGGGCGGCTGTCGCTCACTAACGGATTTCGCGTTGAGAGCCACAGTTTGTTCGGCAAAACGGTGACTCCGCGCAGCTCGGCTGCGTATCTTTTGCGGCAGGGTAATGGGAATTTTGGCGCTACGAAATTGAAATTCAACTTCGGGCTGGGATTCAAAGAGCCTTCGCTGGTGGACCTGTTCAGCCCCGACCTGTTTTTCCAGGGGAATCCGCAGTTGCGTCCTGAACGCAATCGCAGTTTCGATTTCGGCGTCGAGCAGCGGCTGTGGAATGACCGCGCGAAATTGGAAGTCAACTGGTTCGACAACCGGTTTCGCGATCTGGTGGAGTTCGAGACCACCAATTTTCAGACGTTGGCTGGAACTTTCATCAACGTGAATGCCGCCAAAGCGAACGGGGCGGAGGTGATTCTAGAGACGACACCGAAAGCGGGATTAAAACTCACGGCAGCGTACACATATCTGAACTCGCAGATAACCCAGAGCTCCACGCCTGTCGATTCGCCGTTTCAGGTGGGCAATGCGTTATTGCGCCGGCCGCGGCATTCCGGAAGCCTGGGAGCACTGTGGACGTGGCAAAGGCTGACCGCGAGTTCGACGGTCATCTACGTCGGGCGAAGAGTGGACAGCGACTTCGAGGATCTCTTTCCGCCACTCACGAGTGATCCGTCATATACGCGCTGGGATCTCGCCGGGAGTTACCGATTTTCGAAACGTTTTGACTACACCGGAGCGATCACGAATCTGCTGGACCGCCGCTACATGGAAGTTTTGGGTTATCCGGCACTGCCGATTGAATTTCGCACCGGCGGGCGGGTCACATTTTGATGGAGGAAGACGCGAGATGGCTTACCTGGTAATGATTGTTTCGGTGCTGTTGCGGTTCGCCCCGCACATGTGGAATTTTTCTCCAGTGTACGGAGCACTGCTGTTTGCCGGCGCGCGCATGAATAAACGTGAATCGGTCTGGTTCCCGCTGCTGCTGCTCGGCGGTAGCGATTACGTGCTGACGAATTTGATTTATCACCTGCGCATGGGATGGGAGGAGTTGATCCAGTTGGTAGCGTTTGGGTCGATCGCGCTCATCGGATGGGCGCTTCGGGAGAGAATAACAATTCCCCGGCTGACGGCGGCATGCCTGGCTGGGCCGCTTGCGTTTTACCTCATCAGCGACTTCGGCGTGTGGCTTGCGTTTAGTACTTATCCGCCGACATGGAACGGGCTGATTGCATGTTATGTAGCAGCGATCCCGTATCAGGGGAGGATTACGGCGAGCACGGCATTATTTGCGGCCGTCTTCTTTGGGATTCAGCATGTCTATGAGACTCGCGCCGAGGGCCGATCGCACGTAGTGCCTGGTTACCAGGAAAAGCATTCGTAGTTCGCGAAAAACCCTGAACCGCGGCAAAATCATTAACCACGAAGGACACGAAGGCACACGAAGGAAAACATTCTCGGTCGAGACGAGCTTATTTTGAGCCAGCGACTTTTTCTCGTGTGACCGGAGCCCGGCCTGAGTGAAATTGAAACCTGATACGCAGTCCTGTTCTCCTTCGTGTAACTTCGTATCCTTCGTGGTTAATGATTTTGAGTCACCGGAGTTTTATTCATCGCAAAGATGAAACGCATTTTGCTTTCCTGGAGCAGTGGCAAAGACAGTGCATGGGCGCTCCACGTTTTGCGTCAACGCGCTGAATTTGAAGTTGTAGGTCTGCTCACGACGTTCAACGCGGAAGCCGATCGGGTCGCCATGCATGCGGTGCGGCGCTCATTGGTGGAACAGCAGGCGACTGCGGCAGGGCTTCCGCTGTGGCCGGTACAACTTCCGTGGCCTTGCTCGAATGAACAATACGAGTCATTGATGGCGGATGCTTGCGCCAAAGCAGTAGCCGAAGGAATCGAAGGAGTGGCATTCGGCGATCTATTTCTGGAAGACGTCCGCGCGTATCGTGTCAGGCAACTGGCGGGAACCGGCCTGGAACCGCTCTTTCCGATATGGGGCATTCCGACCCTCGCTTTGGCGCGAGAGATGATTGCTTCTGGAATCAAGGTGATATTGACGTGTGTCGACACGAATAAAATTGACGCATCGTTCGCAGGACGATGCTTCGATCAAACGCTGCTGGCGGATCTGCCCGCCGCGGCTGATCCATGCGGCGAAAACGGAGAGTTTCACAGCTTTGTATATGCAGGGCCGATGTTGAGCGGCGAAATATCGGTCGTAGCGGGAGAGACTGTGACCCGCGAGCGATTCGTTTTCGCGGACCTGATTCCGGCAAGCTCTCCGGCAGCGGTTTGCGCAAAACATCCCTGAATGCCATTCCGCGGGCGTCCAAACGATTTATACTCCTCAACTCACAAGAACTCAGATGAAACTCTACCGAATAAAATCAGGATGCGTGGTCGAAAATCAGGAGCGATGGTTCGAAATCAAGAATCACACGTGGGATGATCTGGTTGAGCATGACGATCTGGAAAAATATTTGCTCGATTCCCTACGAGGGCTGCAGGCGGTGGATCGATCGAACCTCGATCTGGATCGGAATCTGATGCCGCCAATTGGCTCGCAGGAGGTCTGGGCCTCGGGCGTCACCTATCACCGTAGCCGCGATGCGCGCATGGAGGAATCGGAGTCGGCGGGTGGAGGAGATTTTTACGATCGGGTGTACCGGGCGGAGCGTCCGGAGCTTTTCTTCAAGGCCACGCCGCATCGCGTGGTGGGGCCAGGCGGGAAGGTTGCGATCCGCAGCGACGCGAAATGGTCGGTGCCCGAGCCCGAATTGGCGTTAATGATCAGCCCCACGGGCAAGATTCTGGGCTATACGGTGGCCAATGATATGAGTTCGCGCGATATTGAAGGCGAGAACCCCCTCTATCTGCCACAGGCCAAAGTTTACGACCGGAGTTGCGCGCTCGGGCCGTGTGTTCTGGTCACTTCGAATCAACTACCGCGAACGACGGAAATCCGGCTGGAGATTCTGCGGAATGAGAAACCTGCCTTCCGAGGAAGCACCACCCTGAAAGAACTGAAGCGCGAGCCGAAGACGCTGGTCGACTATCTTTATCGCGATAACTCATTTCCCAATGGAAGTTTTCTGCTGACGGGAACCGGAATCGTTCCGCCTGATACCTTCACGCTCACACACGGGGACGAAATCCGTATCACGATCGACGGCATCGGCACCCTGACGAATGTTGTGGGGTAAGCGTCGCTAAGAGCGGAGGAGGCTGGCGACTGCGTCCGACAGTTCGGGTTTAGAGTCTGACTTGGACCGACGACGGCCAGAGCCGCTATCCACAGAGGCATAGACGGGCATGGTCGCGGCGGATTTTACGCCCAGATATTTACTGCGAACCTCGACCAGCTTTTCGAGTTCGGCGCCTTCGAGCGGCTGCTGGCGACCCAAAAGATGCGCGACTAGGGCAATCTGCGCGAAGTGCTCGACCGTCTCCATCTTCATATACGCGGACTGAAGATCGGCGCCGTAGGTGACCACCCCATGATTGGCCATCAGGATGGCATCGTAGTCGGGAATAAGCGGCTCGAGAGTCGCGGCCAGTTCCGGCGTACCCGGGGTTCCATAAGGCGCAAGAGGAATCTGACCGAGGCCGATCACAACCTCGCAGACCAAAGGTTGATCAAGCGCCAGGCCGGCAGCAGCAAATCCTGTAGCCGTGCGCGGATGGGCATGCACAATGCCGTTCACGTCTGGCCGCATGCGATAGATGAGCAAATGCATGCCGATTTCGCTGGTCACTTCACGTCGGCCTTTGATCTTACGGCCATGCATATCGACGATGACAAGATCGGTAGGCGTCATCATGCCTTTGGACATGGCGGTGGGCGTGACCAGCACCCGGTTCTTGTCCAGCCGGACCGAGAGATTGCCGTCACAGGCAGCGATGAAGCCCCGCTGGTGCAGCATTGCGCCTATGGTTACGATCTCTTTTCGGGATTGATGTTCGATCCGCATGGGCAAATCAGCAGCCCGCGTATGTTAGCGCAGGTTGAACATGGAAACAATCAGTATTTCCGCGTAAGAATGTAAAGTAGTGCAAAGACCGCCCTCCAGATTGCCGGCTTGGCAGGGCGCAATTTTCATATATCGACCGTGCTCGTTTCTGATTTCAACTATCACCTTCCGGACGAGTTAATTGCGCAGGAACCGCCCGCAAAGCGCGACTCTTCGCGCACGTTGCATCTGCAGCGCCGCTCGGGCACCTTTAAAGACGGATATTTCCGTGACCTGCCTGCATTACTGCACCCTGGCGACCTCATGGTGCTAAACAATACTCGGGTTTTTCCGGCGCGGCTGTACGGGCGGAGGAGCGGATCGAAGGCTCAGCCGTTGAGTGCGCAGAATCCTGCGTCGCGCGACTTTCTCAAGGGAAGAGTCGAGGTGCTGCTGACCAGGCAAGTTTCCGTGGACCCGACTGAATGGGAGTGCCTGGTGCGGCCGGGGCGAAAGTTGGGAGTCGGAGAAAGGCTATTTTTTGGCCAGCGTGATGAACTCACGGCAGAGATCGTGGGCAGGGGAGAGTTCGGGGAGCGCCGGATTCGATTTGCCTCTGTTCCAGATTTTTTTGAACGCATTGACAAGGTCGGTCACGTGCCGCTGCCGCCGTATATTCGGCGCGAGGACCTTGATGCGGACCGGGACCGCTATCAGACGGTATATGCGCGCCAGCCAGGGTCGGTGGCCGCGCCGACGGCTGGTTTGCACTTTACGCCGGAAATCTTGTCACGAATACGGGAGCGCGGGATTGAAATAGCCGAAATCACATTGCACGTCGGTGTGGGAACGTTCCTGCCGGTACGAGTAGAAAAGGTTGAAGCGCACAAATTGCATTCGGAGGCCTACACAATTTCGACAGAGACGGCCGACGCGGTCAATCGGGCGCTCGATGAGAGCCGGCGAGTGGTGGCGGTTGGAACGACGACCGTAAGGACCCTGGAGTATTCGGCCAGGAATTCGGGCCGTGTCGAAGGAGGCAGTGGGGAGGCAGATCTGTTCATTTATCCCGGATTTCAGTTCCGTGTGGTTGGGGCGATGCTGACCAATTTTCACCTGCCACAATCAACGTTGTTGATGCTGGTTTCCGCATTTGCAGGGAAAGAGCGGGTGATGGCTGCGTATAAACATGCGGTCGCGAAAAAATATCGGTTTTATTCGTATGGGGATTGCATGTTCGTGGAATGAGTTCTGCGCGGCAACACCATTAACCACGAAGGGCACGAAGGTGCACGAAGGAAAACCCTTAACCACGAAGGGCACGAAGGTACACGAGGGAAAACCAAAAAACAAACCTACTGAAAGATGGAAGCCTTGAACCGTGGACAATGCTTTGAATTGGTTCTCCTTCGTGTACCTTCGTGCCCTTCGTGGTTAATGCCTTCTGTGGCGGAGATATACTGCGGTAAGAGCTATGACTAGTGATGTGCTTCCCAAGCAGCTTCCGATCCAGGATTTCGTTTCGGAGTTGCGGAAATTTCCGGAGCAGTCGTTTGTGCATACGCCTGAGATCCTTGGCTTTCTCGAGCGCACAACCGTCAACCCGGAAACGCTCGCGCCATATATCAACTGGAACCAGCAGCATTACACACGGAACTTAATTGACAAGACGCCGCTGTATGAGTTGATTGCGATTTGCTGGGAGGTTGGACAGGTGAGTTCAGTGCACAACCATCGCGACCAGAATTGCTGGATGGCGGCGCCGATTGGCAAGCTCGAGGTGGAGAACTTTCATCTGGTATCGCAGGATGTGGACCGGGGTACGTGCGATTTGACGCCAACGGAAACGATTGAAATGAACCTTCGGCATCCGTGCGCGGTGAATCCAGCCGATCCGGTGCATCGCGTGGTGAATCCAAAGAAATTCGGCGAGCGAGCGGTGAGTCTGCACGTCTACTCGCGGCCGTTCGATAGCTGTGTGGTGTATTCGCCGGAGCAGGGGACTTGCGGCGTGATCAAACTGCATTACACGACGATGTTTGGGAAACCGGCCTAGGCAAAGGCTGCAACCACGAAGGACAGGAAGGACACTGAGACTCCTCATTCCAGCCTTCATGGTGAACCGGGTTGCGTGGTGAATTGCAGCACTCCCTTCCTTGCTAAACTTATTTCTTGCCTCCGAAGACACGATCGTCAGCGCTGGCTGAAAATCAGGAACAGCCGACTACGGCTGGAAAGAAGCCGGTTGTCGTTCCACGCCCATCAAACGACAGCGACCGAATCTTTCTGATCGACGCGATGTCGTTCATCTTCCGCGCGTATCACGCTATGGCGCGGCAGAGAGGAATGTCTACGCGGAAGGGCCTGCCCACCGCGGCGATCTATGTATTCGTGAACATGCTGCGCAAGCTGCGCGATGATTTCTCGCCGCAGTACCTGGCAGCGGTCTTTGACGTGGCGGCGCCGACGTTTCGCGATCAGCAATATAAAGACTATAAGGCGAACCGCACGGAGATGCCGGGCGACTTGGCGCAGCAAATTCCATATATCCGGCGGGCGCTGGAGGCGTACCGCATTCCGATCCTTGAGATGCCCGGATTTGAAGCCGATGACGTGATTGGCACGCTGGCGACCAAGGCGGTTGCGCACGGCCGCCACGTGTACGTGGTCTCCAGCGATAAAGACATGCTGCAACTGGTGAACCAGCATGTTCTGGTGCTGAATCCGCCGAAGGACAATTTGATTTGCGACGCAGCGAAGGTGGAAGAAATTCTCGGCGTTCCGCCAGAGCGCGTGATTGACGTGATGGCACTGCGGGGCGATTCGATCGATAACGTTCCCGGGGCCCCTGGCATCGGTGACAAGGGTTCGGTGGAGATCATTCGGCGATTTGGCAGCCTGGAAGCCGCGCTGGACCACGCGACTGAGGTCGAAAGAAAAACTTACCGTGAGTCGCTGCTGAACAATCGCGAACAAATTCTGTTGAGCAAAGAGCTGGTCACGATCAAGTGCGATGTCGATATTGAACTTGACGTCGAGAAGATGTGTGCAGGCGAGCCGGATGTAGAAGCGCTGCGGGCGCTCTTCACCGAGCTGGAGTTTACTTCCCTCTTGAAGGAATTGCTGCCGGTGGTTGAGGCGAAAGAGGGGGACTATGGGGAGGCGAAATCGGCTGCCGACGTGACGGCTCTGCTTAAGGCGCTCACGAAAGATGTGCCGCTGGCGGTGGCGGTGGAGGCACAGAATGTTCTCCACTCTGGTGACGAGCAAGCGGAAAATGAAGCCGGGGAGGCTGAAGATCTGCTACCACTCATGTCCCCGGCGCTCCCATTGGCGGACAAGAGTGCCCGCCCCACACGAGTCGCAGTATCTATTGAGTCTGGTTCAGCCGTGAATGTTTCGGCAGGTGAGGCGAGTGAAGCAATAAACCGCGTGCTTGAAGATGCAGCAGTTCCCAAGGCCATTCATGATTGGAAAGCGGCCGCGCATACGTTGAAGGATGTGGAGCTTCGAGGAGTTCAACACGATACGCGGTTGTATTCCTATCTTCTCGATCCGACGTACACATCGCATGGGCTTCCGGAAATTGCGCTTCGCCGCTTTAACTTGAAATTGGCCGGATCGGTGGCCGAGGCGGCTGACATCACGGGCAGGCTGGCGACGGTTCTGCGAAAAGAGGTTGAAGACGAAAACCTGATGAAGGTGTACGACCAGATTGATCTGCCGCTGGTGCCGGTGCTCACGCGGATGGAACAGGTGGGAGTGGCGATCGATCGCGCGGCGCTGAGCAACATGTCGACGCGACTGGAAGTCGAGATCGACGCGAAGGCCAAAGAGGTTTACGAGTGCTGTGGCTCGGAGTTCAACATCAATTCGCCGAAGCAGCTTGGCGACGTGCTGTTCAACAAATTGAATTTGCCGAAGCCGGTCAAATATGGCAAAGGGAAGACGATTTCGACTGCAGTAGACGTGCTGGAAGAACTCGCTGCCAGTCATCAGGCGCCGAAGCTGGTGCTGGAATATCGACAATTGGCGAAGTTGAAATCGACATACGTCGATGCTCTCCCTGCACTGTTGAATTTTGATACGGGGCGTCTGCACACCACGTTCGATCAGACTGGAACGGCAACGGGACGGCTTTCGTCGGCAAATCCGAATTTGCAAAATATTCCGATTCGAACGGAGCTGGGCCGGGAGATTCGCGCGGCTTTTACGGCAGCTCCGGGTTGCGTGTTGCTGGCGGCGGACTATTCGCAAATCGAGTTGCGGCTGCTGGCCCATTATTCGAGAGATCCGCTACTGGTAGAGGCGTTCCGGCGTGGAGACGACATTCACACGCTAACGGCTTCGCAGGTGTTCGGCGTGCCACCGTTGATGGTTACGCCTGATCATCGGCGGCAGGCGAAGGTGGTGAACTTCGGAATCGTGTATGGACTCTCGGCGTTCGGCCTGTCGCAAAACCTGGGAATCGAGACTTCCGAAGCGAAGAGATTTATCGAGGCGTACTTCGAGAAATATCGCGGAGTGCGGTCCTACATCGATCGCACGCTCGATGAGACGCGGCGCGATGGGAGAGTTAAGACCCTGTTCGGGCGAGTGCGACCGATCCCGGACATCAATAGCAAAAACTTCAATCTGCGCGGATTCGCCGAACGTACCGCGGTGAATACGCCGCTGCAAGGAACGGCGGCGGACTTGATCAAGCTGGCGATGATTCGAATTGATGCGCTGATTCGGGAGCGCGGGCTGAAATCCAAGATGACGTTGCAGGTGCATGATGAGCTGGTTTTCGAGGTTCCGGAAGACGAGGTCGAGGTGATGAAGGTTGTTGTGCGCGAACACATGGAAAATGTCCATCCAGAGCTTTCGGTGCCATTGCTGGTTGAAGTGGGCGTGGGAAGGAATTGGAGGGATTTGTCGTAGGTTCGGAATCTCTTACTTAGAAGGGGGCCGTTGTGGGTCCGAATAGCACAAGGACATATGAGCTGTTGCGTAAGGTATTCGAGATTCTGGTGCAGTTCCCAGACGGGCTTCAGGCTAGAGACGTTATACGGCGAGTGGCGGAGGCATGCCCACCAACAGAATTCGAAAACAGTAACGTTGCTTCGGGAACTAAGCGCTTTGATAAGAATGTGCGTTTCGCCACCATTCCTGCCGTGAAGGCGGGGTGGCTGATCAAGGAAAAGGGGCGCTGGATCGTAACGGACCTGGGTAGAACGGCTTTTGATCGGTTTAAGGAACCAGAACCATTCGGCCGGGAAGCCAAGCGGCTCTTTACTGACTGGATGGCTCAACGGGTCGAAGTCTCGCCAGATGAAGCCGACGAAACATCGGAGAATGCCGAAACGATTGATGAGATAGAGGAACAAGCTTTCGATGGTGTTCGGGCATATCTGGAAACCATGGAGCCCTATCGGTTCCAGCAACTAGTAGCGGCTCTCTTGAAGGCGATGGGTTATGAGATAGCGTCCGTCGCACGGCCGGGACCAGACCGTGGGATTGACATAGTCGCGTTCAAAGACCCATTTGGCGGTGGGGGTCCGAGAGTGAAGGTTCAGGTTCGACGAAGGGCCGATAAGGCTGATGCAGACGATCTCCGATCGTTTGTGGGTTTGCTAACGGACAACAGCGATATCGGTGTGTTCGTATGCACCGGAGGATTTACCAGCAGCGCGGAATCCGAGGCTCGGGCGCAACATGCAAAGCGGGTGACCCTGATTGAGTTGGGGCGCCTCGTGGAGTTGTGGATAGAGTACTATTCGAGACTTGACAATGAGGACAAGAAGCTTCTGCCTCTCAGGCCCGTCTATTACCTTGATCGCGTTTAATCCAACCAATCGCCCAAAGCGTGCTTGATCGACCCGGCAATGCCTTCCGTCAGCGCATTCATCTTCTCTTCTGACTCGGCCTCGACCATCACGCGCGCAAGCGCCTCAGTTCCCGAGTAGCGAACCACAACGCGGCCATTGCCCTTGAGTTCGCGTTCAGCGGCGACGATTGCATCCTGCACTGCGGGCACCTGGGTGAACGGAATTTTTTCGCGGACGCGAATGTTCTGAATTCGCTGCGGAAAGACTTTGAGGTCGGAAATCAATTCGCCCAGCGAACGGCCAGTCCGGGCGATGACTTCCATAACGCGAAGCGAGGTCAGCAGCCCATCGCCGGTCGTAGCTTCCCCGTCACGAAAAATGACGTGCCCGGACTGCTCGCCACCGAGCGTAGCGCCGACCCTTAACATCTCCTCAAGCACATACTTATCGCCGACGTTGGCCCGCAACATGCGGATGCCAGAGTTGCGCAGCGCAATTTCAAGCCCCATGTTCGACATGGTTGTAGCCACGACCGTGTCGGAGCGGAGCGCCCGGCGTGATTGCATATCGCGCGCGGCAAGCAACAGCACAGCGTCACCATTGACCACGCGGCCAGAGGCATCGCTGAACAGTGCGCGGTCTGCGTCGCCATCAAAGGTCACGCCGAGGTCGTACTTTCCGGGCGAGGCCGTCATTTTCGCCGCCACCGCCTCGGGATGCAGTGCCCCGCAGCCTTGGTTGATGTTCTTGCCATCTGGAGAGGAGCCAACAAATTCAGCCCGAATGCGAAGAGAGCGAAACAATTCCGGAGCTTCAGCCGTGGCAGCTCCGTTAGCGCAGTCAACCAGAACGCGCATCTTGCTCAAATCGGTCGAAACATTTTTTGACAGCCACTCGATGTAGGCGGCGCGAAGCGCGTGCTCGCCGGGAAGACTGGGCGCGGGCTTTTGTGCGGGCTCGGGGTGCGAGTCTGCCGATTGCAGCAGGGCAAATATCTCCTGTTCGATCGCAAGTTCGTGGGAATCGGGAAGTTTGAAACCGTCCCCGGAGAATATTTTTATTCCGTTGTCAGTCCATGGGTTGTGCGATGCGGAGATCACGACCCCAGCGTCGAACTTCTGCGAACGCGCGAGATAGGCGATGCCAGGCGTAGTTATTACGCCGGCGCTGCGAACTTCGGCCTTGGCAGAAACCAAGCCGAGCGCGACCCGGTCGGCGATCCAATGGCTTGATTCGCGCGTGTCCTGGCCGATCAGCACCCGTGGCTTCGAGTTGCTTTTTGCAAGGTCATGGCCGAGCGCGCGTCCAATGAGAAACGTGCTTTCCAGTGTGAGCGGGAATTCTCCGGCGACACCGCGAATTCCGTCGGTGCCAAAAAGCTTTCTGTTTTGAGATGTCATCTTCTGCGGATCATCGGTTCTGAGTCTGAGCAGGCGTAGCTGGCGCTCGTTCCATAATAATCGTGATCCGCACGGGCTGGGGATCGGCGAGTTGAATCAGCGGATCAGAAACGTAGGCGTGGCGCGATACCGTTGTACGGTCGACAACGCCGGTTACGTCGATGGGATCGGTGGTCGCATTCTCCGCTGCGTCGATCGACTTTTTGGGCCCAATAATTTCTACCGTCTCCGGGTCGGTTTTGATGTCAACTGAGTAACCGCTGGGCGGAATTCCAATCACGCGAGGTCTTATCGGAACTCTCTTCGTGTCCCGTATGTCAAAGGTCACATGGATCTGGCTGGGCACGATTTGCACAGCAGAGAGGCTGTAAGGAAGGCTGATCTGGTTGGTAGTCAGTTCGAAAGTACGTTCACCGGGCTTCATGCCCGTGAGATCGATTTCGGCGCGAACGTCGGAAGGCTGCAGGCGGCGCACCGTACGCTCGGGGCCACGCACTCGGATTTGTGCCGAGGGAACAGTTTCCGAACTGATCTCGAGATTGTCCGGCATGTTGCGGAAGACGATGGCAACGTTAACCGCGGCTTCTGAGGGTGGTTCGGATGAAACGGCGAGCCAGAGACCGGTGGCGATCAGAAGAGAAATGATCTTCAATCCAAGATTGTGGAATACGTGCCGGCGAAGAAATTCGCGAGTGCTCATCGCTCCCCCCCGGTTTTGTGCAGGTCACGCAACGGGACTTCGGCTTCAGGCTCATCCAGAATGCTGACGCCGTCCGCAATGGAGGTCGGCAGCGGCGTCGGCGGAACATAGCGACGAAGCAGGCTGCTCATGCGTTCGCGAAGCTGCTCGACGGTGAGATCGCGTTCGATTGCGCCAGCCACGGCGAGGCTGATACTGCCGGTTTCTTCCGAGACGATGATCGAGATGGCGTCGGTTTCTTCGGTTATACCGATAGCGGCGCGATGACGTGTGCCTAATTGTGTGGACAGCACCGGGTTCATTGAAAGCGGCAGGAAGCAGGCAGCGGCGGCAATGCGGTCTCCCTGAATGATGACCGCGCCGTCGTGTAAGGGAGCACTGGGGCGAAAAAGGGTGGCCAGCAAATCGTAAGAAAGCTGAGCATCGAGTGCGACCCCGCTCTCGATATAAGTCCGCAGGCCGATTTCGCGTTGGATGATGATCAGGGCGCCGGTCTGATTTTGGGAGAACAGGTTGGCGGCAAGGACGATGTCATCGTAGGCATCAGCTTCGGCGGCCGCTGAACGGGCAAGAGTCATGCGGCGACCAAGTCGCGCCAACGCCTGCCGAATCTCAGGGACGAAGATCACGATGAGGGCAAAAACCGCATACGGCAGTGCGCGGGAGATAAGCCAGTTGAGCGTTACCAGTTCGCCCAGGCGGGAAACGTAGAAGGCGAGGGCCACGATCGACAGCCCGATCAGAATAAGCGCCGCCCGAGTGCCGCGGATGAGCGCCAGGAACTCGTAGATGATCACGGCCACGAGCAGAATGTCGATGACCGCGATTAGCGTCAGGTGGGGCCAGTGTCCGGCAGCGTGAATCAATTCGTTTCCTCTTAACTCGGCGCTCCAGGCAACCTTGCAACGTTATTGTAGAGCAAGTGGCTAGTGATTCGTGAGTCGTGGATCGTGATTCGTGGCCCTTGATCAGTGGTCAGTGGCTAGCCTGGGGTGCTCAGGACTTCGGCATGCGACTGGTTCGGGCTACGCCTGGCTCGAACTTGAATTTTTTCTCAGCGAACTTGTGGTCTCACTCCGCGATCTCTGCGGTTAAAAGCTGTTTCGCTTTTCAGAAAAAAAAGCTTAACCGCAGAGTTCGCCAAGCCAACACCAAGGTCGCGGGGAAATGCTCTAAAAAGCGCAGGCGCAGCGAGGCTGATGCTTTCTTTCTGAATCGCGAAAAAAGCCAAAATCCCCATCCGTCTCCAACAAGCGCGACAAAGGGGTGCACCCTTCGATGTTTAGCGACTAATCACTACGTTTTTCCACCCTAGCGATGAGGGAGCCGCGCGACAGCCTGGCGGTAATTTGGTCGCCGGCCTTCGCTTGAGCGGAATCCTTTATCAACTTTCCTCCCGAGTTAAATACCAAAGCGTAGCCTCGTTCCAGGATCGCCACAGGCGAGAGCGCCTTCAACTGTTGCTCGAGCTGTTCGAGGCGCGAACGACGGCGCAACAAAACCGTGTTCATCGCCGAGCCAATGGCGGACGCCTTGGATGCCAGGTCGCGACGCATGCCGGCCAAGACGCGGCGAGCATCGTAGTGGCGGACAGCGGCGGAGATCTGCTCCCAACGGCGACGATTGCGCTCGATCAGCTTGCGCTCGGCGGTTTCGAGACGGAAGCGCAGATCGTCGAGCCGCTGCTGGCGCTGATTGATAGCGTCCATCATGCGCGCAAAGGCGCCGTGCTGGGCAACTTCGGTCAGCTTCTGCTTCGCCATAAGCAGGCGGTAGCGCATTGCACGAGCGAGACGCAGGCGCAGGGCTTCGGCTTGCTCCTCGATCTCCTGACGCGAGCGAATGACGAGCTCGGCCGCAGCAGAGGGAGTTGGCGCGCGCAGGTCGGCAACAAAATCGATGATTGTGAAGTCGGTTTCGTGGCCGACCGCGGAGATGATCGGAATATCTGATTTCCCGATAATGCGGGCGAGAGCTTCGTCATTGAAGGCTGCCATGTCTTCGGCAGAGCCTCCACCGCGAGCGACGATAATCACTTCGACGCTCTTCACGCGGTTGAAATAACGAATGCCGCTGCTCACCTCGGTTGCCGCCGTTTCACCCTGCACCTGCGCGGGATAGATGAGCACGTTGGCAGTGTGATGGCGGCGGCGCAGTATGTTCAGAATGTCGCGCAAGGCGGCAGCTTGCGGTGAAGTTACGATTCCGATACAAGTCGGCAGCGCAGGGATCGGTTTCTTTCGCGCGGAATCGAACAAGCCTTCGGCTTCCAGCTTGGCTTTGAGTTGCTCGAAGGCGACTTGCAAAGCACCGGCGCCTTTCGGCTCGAGATACTCAGCAGAGAGTTGGAGCTCGCCGCGGCCTTCGAAGACCGTTACGCGACCCCGCAGGACAACGTGCATTCCATTCTCAGGACGGAAGCGTAAAAGACGCGCCTGCGAGCGGAACATTACGGCCTTGAGTTGAGCATTCTCATCTTTCAGGGTGAAGTACAGGTGGCCGGAGTCGTGAGCGCGGAAATTGGAAATTTCGCCTTCGACCCAGATGTCGCTGTATTCGCGCTCAACCCGGGTACGAACGGCGGCGACGAGATCGCGCACAATCCAGACTTTGCGTTCCGGAGCGGCGAAAGTGAGGCCGAGTTGATTTGAGAAAGACACTGAATGGAGTGTATCGAAGAGAAGGGAACTTCAGAAGCGGCCACGGATTTACAGGGATTCACACGGATCAAAACTAAAACAGGAAAAAGCTTTTAACCGCAGAGAACGCGGAGCGCCGCACTAGCTCAATTTGGGCTGAACGCTGTTCATTGGAACGGGGAACTTAGAAGGGAGAAAACTGATTTAGATCTGTGTATATCCGCGTGAATGCGTGGCGGATTGAAGTAAGCTCAGGCGAGGTGAATTTCGGGCATCTGCAGAACTTTGCCGCGGGATTGGGGCTCACCGCCTTGTTTCTGCTCAAGCAGCAGGCGGCCCACCAGGCGTAGCGCCTCCACTTCTTCCTGCAGTTGTTGCAGTTCGGCTTCTTTGCGGCGAAGCACTTCGAGCGGATCTTTCATGAGTCTCCTGAACAATCATCTAGAGGGAAGGGCTGTCTGAACCAGACTTTACGCCGGCGAGAGCGGGCAGGGAACGTCACAAAAGGACGACGAGGAAAACGCGGGGATTCAATGGCCGAGATGGTACGGATGTCCCTTGATAATGGTAAACGCACGGTACAGTTGTTCCAGTAACATTACGCGCGCAAGTTCATGGGCGATGGTCATTCTTCCAAGAGATAAGACAAAATCGGCATGATTTCGGGTGTTCTCGGAGAACCCGTCGGCGGGACCAATTGCGAAGACGAGTGGCAGCGGATTGCGCTCCTGGTATTGGCGAATGAATTGCGCGAGTTCCTCGGACGAAAGTTGTTTGCCTCGAGATTCGAGAAGCACGAGAACGCGGCGGGAGCTTTTCGCTTCCCGTCCGCAGAGCTTCAGGAGCGCCGACTCGTCTTTTAGAGAAATGCCTTCAGCGTCTGCAAATTGCTTGAGGCGCTTAACGTACTCGTCTGTGAGGGACTGGATGGCTGAGTTCCTCGTTTTGCCGATCCATGCGATGGTGAGTTTCACGGGAGTAGAGATTTTAACCGCAGAGACGTTGCGGAAAGGGTGTTAACCGCAGAGGACGCAGAGCTCCCCGAAGCCACGAAAGATCTTAATCGCAAAGGTCACAAACGGGATGCGAAGGTTGCGGAGAACTGATGCGCTTGATCTCTCGCCAATCAAGCGATCTCCATTACATTTTTGTGACATCCTGTGAATTTCTGCAGCACGGGGTGCGGTACTCTGCTTGTGTGGTCAAAAAGGTGGGCTGTACGTCACCATTCCTGACGCGCGATTCATTGACGTGACCTACACAAACGGAGACATTGCATGGCCACAGGTCTTGATCGTCTGCAACATATTGTTGTGCTCATGATGGAGAACCGGTCGTTTGACCACATGCTGGGCTCATTGAAGGCCGTGAATCCGGCGATCGACGGGTATGTCGACTCGGACACTTTCACGAATCCTGATGCCAATAACACTCCGGTGAAACCGCAGGCGCTTGCCGAGTTTCAGGGGCAGCTCAATCCCGATCCCGACCATCATTTTCCGGCAGTCGATGTGCAGATTTTTGGTGGGACGACAGGAGCGGGACGAACTGCAAATATGCAAGGGTTCGTAACCAGCTATTTTCATCAGCAAGAAGACGTCGGGCATTCGCAGAAGATCATGTACTACTTCAAGCAGAGCGACCTCCCAGTGCTTACCACGCTCGCGCTCGAGTTCGCCGTGTTTAACCGGTGGTTTGCGTCGATACCTGGTCCCACGATCTGCAACCGTGCGTTCGCGCATTATGGGACTTCGTTCGGACGCGTCGATATGGATCCGTTTGACGTTATCGCGCCGATCAAGAGCATTTATACGCGGATGATAACCGCCAACCCCAAACGCTCGGCGAAGGTCTACTACTACGACACGTCAAGTTCGAGCATGGAAGTTGCCAATCTGCTCCAGCATCAGACGGAACAGTTCGGAACCTATCCGCAGTTTTTGAGCGATTGTGGCAAAGGGCTGCTGCCGAAATATTCGTTTATTGAACCGAACTATAGTGATCACGACACGGATGAGGGCGAAGCAATAGCCAGCGATCAGCATCCCGATCATGACGTACAGGAAGGCGAGAAATTGATCGCGGAAGTGTATACGCACATCAAGAATTCACCGCTGTGGCCGAACACGGCGCTGTTGATCGTTTACGACGAACATGGAGGAATCTTCGATCACGTGCCTCCTCCGCCGTGCCCCAAAGACACGTTTCACTCGTCGCAGATCGACCCGGGAACTGGGCAGCCATTTCAGTTCGACCGGCTAGGCGTGCGGGTACCGGCGATTCTGGTCTCGCCCTGGATAGAGGCTGGAACTGTGGTGGATCGAGTGTTCGACCATGCATCGATTCCGGCGACGGTGACGAAATTTTTTCTGGGCGGTTATCCAAACGTTTCGCTGCGGGAGCAGAACGCGGCTGTGTTTATCGAGCCGAATGACGGCAGTGGGAACATGGCGAACAATTTGCTTTCTCTGGACACGATGCGCACGGATTGCCCCGATTTCCAAATGAACAATTGAACGAGCGAGGTAAGAGACATGGCTATCGTTTACTTTCCAAAGCCGAAAGGGGTGAGGAGTCCGGACCGGCCAGCGGGATCGCTGCTGTTAGCGCAGGTAAAGCATCTGCGAGAGGCAGAGAAGAGCCTGCCCCCGAAATACCACAGCGGAATCTTCAGCCATGCCGTTGAGACAGAAGATGAAGCAGCGCGCTATGTGCGCGCGGTGACGGAGGCGATTCACGATGCCCATGACGATGCTGCTGCGGCCCGCGCCAGGAAAGCCGCGAAGCGCAAGAAGGTCGTCGAGATGGCTGCCATGGCCGACGAAACTGCTGGCGGGAAGAAACGGTCGAAGAAGGCGAAGAATACGAGAGCAAAAAAGGGACGAAGGCGCTAGCGTGTAGGAGGCAGCAATGCGGTTGTGTGTTGTCGTCTTGGTGTTGGCGTTGACTTCTGTGGCTGGGTTTGCACAGGATCCTCAGGAAAGTCCGTTGCACGCGGAGCTTCGCCGTGAGGGCGAGCGTGTGGGCGATGCCTGCACCTTCAGCTTCAAGGCGATTCCGATGTGCGGATATACGCTGTTCACCGATCATCCACTGCACGTGGCTGCCGGCAGCTTGCCGCCACAAAACGGTTTTGGCTTGGGCGGCGCGTTCGTTTGGACAAAGAACACAAGAAACTGGCGGTTAAGCTGGGACGCGGACGCTGTTGGGGCTACGAGCGGATCATGGCGGGTGGGCGGATACATGAAGCTCGTGCACACACCGCATCCGGGGAAACCGCAGATAGCAGTAGTCACTGCCGCTCCGGGGCAAACCGCGAAGCCCAACAGTAAAAAGGATTCCGCACCGTTTACTCATCCTTACGCTCTGTTTAATTTGTATTGGCAGACAATCTCGTTAAACAAGCTGAACTACTTTGGCGAAGGCAACGATTCAACGCTGGCAGGCGCGTCGCTCTTCGGAATGACGCAGACGATTATCGGGGCGAATGCTATTAAACCAGTCTACGAGCTGCCTGCGATCCGCAAATTTAATCTGGCGCTGCTGGGCGAGATCAATGGCAGGTTCGTAAGCATCCGAGGAGATCATGGGCAGCCGGTTCCTTCAATCGAGAGCCTCTATACCAACACGACAGCGCCGGGTCTGAGCAGCCAGCCCGCATTCGTGCAGATGGGAGAGGGAATCCGAATTAAGCCGGATACCGGCGACTACCTCAAACTGAACTATACGGGTACACTGCAGGAATTTTTCGCGCCATCGAGTTCGCAGAATTCGTTCATGCGCTGGACAGTTGATTTGAATCACACAATCAATCTTTACCGCTCTCAATCGATCAAGACGGCAAGTGACCGGATCGGTCCTGATTCCTGCGACCAAGTAGACGAGAAGTGCCCGAAGTATTCAACCTCGCGAAATCTGAATGGATTTGTCACGGCGCGACTGTTGCTTTCGGAATCGATCACTTCGGCAAACAGCGTGGTTCCGTTTTATTTTCAGCAAACGCTTGGCGGGCAGGACATCGACAGTCAGTTGGCGCTCGGGAGTTACCAGGATTACCGGTTTCGCGCGCCCAACCTTCTGCTGTTGCAAGAGAGTTTTGAGCATTCTATCTGGGGACCGTTCGGGCTGAAGCTGATGGCCGATCAGGGCCGGGTTGCACTCGCGCACGGCGACCTGGGGTTCAGCGATCTGAAGCACAGTTTCGCCGGTGGATTCACACTGCGTGCGGGCGCTTTTCCCATGGTCTCGTTAATGTTTGCGTGGGGCGGGCCGGAAGGGCACCATAACATCTTCAACATGAACACGTCACTCCTGGGAGGATCGGCGCGGCCCGCGCTGGATTGAACAATTTCAGGCCGCATTATCGAGCACGATGGAGTGTGACGAGCTAACCGCTCATTCAATTTCCTGATGGCCTGGACAAAGGCTTCCCCGCCGGAACTGGCACTCCGAAATCGGGTGAGCCGTCGGTATTCCAGGTAAATGGTTGCGCGCGGGGCGAGCGATGTGCTCCGCAACCCTGATGGGGCGCGGAGTTTGCGTGGTAGAGGATCCAGTCCTGTTGGCCGTCAGACGATTTGAAAAAAGAATTATGGCCGGTTGCGTACACATGGTTCTCAGGCGACTGCTGAAAAACGGGACGCGGCGATTTCTTCCAGACGGCGGGATTCAGCAGATCGGCGCCTGAGTCGGCTGTGAGCATGCCGAGAGCATAGTTGTCGGTCCAGCAGGCGCTGGCAGAGTAAATCAGAAAGATTTTGTTGTCGTGCTTGAGAATCTCCGGGCCTTCGTTCACGTCGATATGCGGCGGGTTGCCCTTCTTGAGCTGCGGAGGAATGTCCCCGACTTTTTCCCAGGGATATTCGGGAGTGGAGAGGCGGGCGCGCTGGCCTTCGACGGTCCAGGGGTTCTTCAGTCGCGCAATGTAGATGCTTTGCGTGCCGTTCTCATCTCCTTCCCAGCCGCTCCAGATGTAGTACAAGCGGCCCTGATCTTCGAACACCGAGGCATCAATCGCCCATTTGTCGGCGGGATCGGCGAGTTTGCCTTTGAATGTCCACTCGCCGGCCAACGGATCGGCAGAAGCGTTCTCGATCACCCAAATGCGATGCGTTGTATTGTTTTCGGCGTCCGCGGCGAAGTAGATATACCACTTGCCTTTGAGGAAATGAATCTCCGGCGCCCAGATTTCGTGGGAGTAGGGGCCAGTTGCCGGAGGGGTCCAGACAACTTTTTTTGGCGCAGAGCCCAGGTCCGCCATATTTCGCGTCTTCCACACAGTGAGATTCTCGCCGGTGGTGTTCATGTAGTAGTAGAAGCCGTCGTGATATTCGACCCAGGGATCCGGGCCGGTCGGCAGCAGCGGATTGGTAAACGTACTTTGGGCGAGAGCCGGGGACGTTGAGATCAGGGCGACGAAGCCGAACAAACTCGTATGAAACACTCTCGCTCTAGTTGTCATCTGGTCTTTCGGTAGCCTCAATTCCGGCAGTAGCAAGGAGATGCCGCAGCGCCCGCTCGCCCGCGGCGCCCCGCTGCTCGCCGGAGATGTTGCCATCGCGATCGATCACGACATAGATGGGATACGAATTTGCCTGGTACATGGCTGCGAGATTTGTGTCTTCCGTGAGCACGATGCGGCATGAGCGAGGATGCTGCTCCAGGTATTTCTTGACGGTCTTCTTCGATTCGGCAACGTCGATGGCGAGCACGATCAGGCCTTTATCAGAAAATTCTTTATTGATCTCCTCGACCAGCGCTTCCTCCTGATGGCAGTACTGGCACCAGGTGGTCCAGAACTCGAGCAGGACAACTTTGCCTTTTACTGACTCATTGTTGAAGGTTTCGCCGGAGGTGGTCTTGGCGTGAAAGTGCGGGGCAGGCTGGTCGTCATCATCGTTGTCACCGGCGAAGCAACAGGTGGCAAGGAGAAGCACAGAGCACAACCCAAAGCAGACGGCAGACCGCATGGCGCGGAATGATAGCACAGCGCCGTGTTCTTGCGTGGTTTCGATTGAAAAAGCTCGAATGCAGCCGCAGGCTTGGCCGCGGACACATCATTCTCCGGTTTACTTCAGGATTTGCCGGTTTTCTCAGAGATTCAACTGGAGAACCCGACGGACAATGGTCACCTGGTAGTGCACTTTTGAGTGCGGGATTGTCCTAATGCACAGTTGCGATGCCCGAAATCCAGCGCCAGAATGGGGTTTCGGGGGATCACAGCCGGTTCGATTGTGATTCAAGTTCCCGAGCCCGAAAAGCAAGCGACAGGATTTGGTCATTGCCGCACAAGGACACTGATTTGAATTCGCCGAGTAAGGCCAGCAAGCATCGGCAACAGAAAACGGAGAATACATTGGGAAACTCTCTCGTCCCCCCCATCCCCAGTCGTAGATTTTCGGCCCGCGCAGCCCTTGTCGATTTACACGAAAATACCAACAACCTGTTGTCGGAATGTTTCCGGCAATTCGGCATCGATGCCATAACCGTGTCAGGTGAGAAACCGGAGCGGTTGGCGAAAGAAAAATTCGAGGCATGCGTCGTGCGTGTAGGCAGCAAAGCGACGCCCGTACTGCAATCGGCGCGCAGCTCTCGCTCAAACAGCCGCATGGTAATTTACGGCCTGGGCGGTTCGGCAAGAGATGCGCTGAATCTCTCGGAGTTCGGCATCAACGCAGTTTTTGATGAACCGTTGGAGCGCCAGGCAGCGATGAAGCTAGTCCGCTCCACTCAAATGCTGGTGATGCACGAACTGCGGCGTTATGCGCGCATTCCGGTGGTCACGCAGGTTTCGATTGTGGCAGGTGCGGGTCAGAACCGCCGTCAGTTTGAGGCCAACAGCGTGGAAATCAGCAGTGGCGGCATGTCGTTGCGATCGGCTCATGAACTGGGTGTAGGCTTGCCCGTAGAAGTGTCGTTCGCGCTGTTGACGCTGCCACGTGTCTGGGTGAGGGGAAACGTCAGTTGGACAAGAGCTTCGGGCAAGCTATTTGGAATACGCTTCGATCGGACTGACGACCGGCGAAAGCGGATCAAGGAGTGGGTGGAATCGCATTTGGGAGTGTAGTCGGATTTCAAAGTCGTGCGTCGCGCGTCGTGAGTTCTTTCGAGCGGAAACTCGCGTCGTGAGTCGCGCTGAAGCTCGCTTTGCACTGACGCGTAACCTGGCGTCGGCATGGGTTTTCATCAAACAGGCAAACTGCCAGCAGTGTCTTGATCCCTGCATACCGCATCGGTTGATCAAGCCGACGTAAGGTTCCTCTCACATGCGTGGGCGCATGTGTTCGGAATGACACTCAACCAACAAAACGAATAAGTATCAACCCAACCAATCTGTTCAACACCAACCAGTCTGACTTTCTATGCCTGAGTTCAGCTCTGTTAATGGAGTGTTCCCTGTATTGTCGTCATTCACACCGGGCCGCTACCCTGATGACGGGCACAAACATCAGGAGGAGACAATGAATTGGGACCAGGTACAAGGGAAGTGGAAACAAATGAAAGGTCAAGCAAAAACGCGCTGGGGCAAGCTGACGGATGACGATCTGGACGTCATTGCGGGCCAGAAAGACCAGCTTGTGGGCAGAATTCAGGAACGATATGGGATCCAAAAAGACCAGGCGCAGCGCGAAGTGGACGAATGGAACGACGAACTCGGCAGAGAGAACGAATACCAGAGAGAGCAGCAGCGCAAAGCCAGCTGACCCGTACCGGCAATCTGATTTGAGTCAACCCGCCCCGCGTGTGAAGGAGGGCGGTTTTTTTTTTGCTTTTTCGGCCGCAATTTGAATCTACGCGATGTGCTCAGCGCCGGCGCGGGCAGAGGAAAATCGTTCCATGTTGAGCGGGACACTGGCGCGGACGGTGGTCCCGAGACCGCTCGAAGTCACTTCAAATATGCCGCCCAGCTCATGGATACGTTCACGCATTCCAGCTAAGCCGACGCCGAGCTTGGTCCCTTCTCCATCAATCTGACGCAGCACTTCGGGCGGCACGCCACGCCCTGAATCTCGTATTTCTATGGTGACCTGCTCGGCATCGGTTTCCACGCTGATTTCTGCCGAACGAGCGCGGGAATGGCGATGGACATTAGTCAGGCTCTCTTGCAGCACCCGAAACAAGGCAATCTCAATCGCCTCCGGGAGTCGCTGGAGATCGGGAGGGACATCAATGGAAACCGAAATGCCGCTCCTCTGAGAAAAGCCGGTCACGAACCAGCTGGCAGCCGAGGCGAAACCGGCCTCATCCAGTAATGGCGGATGCAAGAGGTGGGAAAGGGTGCGTGTTTCCGTGATCGCCTTCTGAAGAATGTCGGCACACTCGATGAGCAATGGATCGTTTTCATGCGAGCGCGAACTGAGCATATCAATGGCAATCTTCATGCCGGCCAGATACTGGCCCAGGCTGTCATGAAGTTCACGGGCAATACGCCTGCGTTCCTGGTCCTGAATATTGAGAAGCCGGCCGCTCAATTTGCGCAACGCTTCTTCGGCCTTTCGCCTTGCGGTTACATCGACTGCGGTAATGCCGACCTGAGTCACGTTGCCGCCGCCTTCTCGAATTGGGAAATAATTCACCAGCCAATGGCGGTCGCCAGCAGAACCATGGACAGAGACCTCACGATCGAAAACCGGCTTTCCCGTGTCGAGGACCTCTCGCAAGAGCGTTTCGCCACGGATACCTGGTTCGCCAAAAGTTTCGAGTATCGATTTGCCGACGAGACCGTCGGCGGCCCCGCCTGCCATTCTCGGCAACACGTCATTCACTCGGGTAAAGCAGAAGCTGGAATTCAGAATGCCAAAACCGACAGTTGATGATGAGAAGAAAGCATTGACGATTTCCTGGCTTTGGCGCGCAGCGCGCTCGGTAATCCGGTGGCGAGTGAATTCATAGCTGAGCAGGAACATTTCCGCTACCAGAAGCATCAGGGCGATGATGAAAGACGCAAAAATTAAACGGAGCGTGTGCTGGTAATTATTGTGGGAGGCAATCTGCCGTTGCTCAAGAAGGACATCTTCCTCGTCACGGAGTTTTTGAAGCGCAAGTTGAAACCGCGCGGAAACCACTGCGCTCCGGCGAGTGATTTCAATTTCCTTGTCGCTGCTGGATGTGCCTCGTAGTCCGGCATCCAGAGAGTTCCTGATGAGGTCCAGCTCGGCCTGAATATCGGTCTGCAAAGCCGCAACTTCCTGCTCACGACCTGGCCGATCAGCAACAAGATGACGCAGGCGATCCAGGTCCTGTGGGATATCCGCTGCCGCTACCTTGTAGTCGTTCAGGAACGATTCATCCCCGGTGATGACGAAACCCCGTCGCGAGTTGATGACCTGAAAAAGTCTTGAACGAATGTCTTCGATAACGATTTGAACTTCTCGCGTGTGGCCGACCAGGGACTCGCTATCGAACAGGGAGTGTGTTGCCCGAAGCAGAAAGATGCTGCTCCCGACCAGCAACAGGACGGCTATCGCAAAGGCGCTCCAGGCAACGGTTCGCAACGAAAAAGTCATTCTGATCTACTTGGATGTTTTAAATACGAATTCGGCTGGCACCGGCCAATAAGATGCCGGGTGGCCGGCGCAGGCGACCAGCGCTCCTCTTGTAGAATAGACCCGTGTCTACTAGTTTGCAGCTGGTGCAGATTGAGCTTGGCCCGCCATTGCGACAGCCCAAGCCTGCATGGTTGAGGGCGAAAGCCCCGGTTGGCGAAAATTTTCATCAGTTGAAAAAACTGGCCCGGGGACTTGGGTTGCATACGGTTTGCGAGTCAGCTCAATGCCCGAACATCGGCGAGTGCTGGAACCATCGTACCGCAACATTCATGTTGCTGGGCGATATCTGCACCCGCCGATGCGGATTTTGTGCCGTGCCGAAAGGCAGGCCGCTGGCGATCGATTGGGACGAACCGCGGCGGGTGGCCGAGGCTGTTGCCACGCTTGGGTTGAAACACGCGGTGATCACCAGCGTAAACCGTGATGACGACAACCTGGGTGGGGCGAGAATTTTTGCCGAGACGATCCGCGAGGTGCGAAGGGTCGCGCCGGACTGCAGAGTTGAGGTGCTGATCCCGGATTTCCAGGGAATCGATGAAGCGTTGCAAATTGTGCTGGACGCGGCGCCGGATGTGCTGAACCACAATACGGAGTCGGTGCCAAGGCTTTATCGGGCAGTCCGTTCGGGAGCGCGCTACGACCGAACCTTGCGTTTGCTGGAAAATGCGAAAAAGTTTGCCCCCGGGATGGTGACCAAATCAGGAGTGATGGTCGGCCTGGGAGAGAGCATGACGGAGCTGGTCGATGTCTTTCGCGATTTAGCAGAAAGGGAAGTGGACATTCTTACCGTCGGCCAATACTTGCGCCCTTCGCGGGATCATCTGCCCATCGCGCGGTTCTATACACCCGAGGAATTTCAATATCTGAAGGAAGAGGCGCTGCGTCTTGGATTCCGCCACGTGGAGTCAGGGCCGTTGGTGCGATCGAGTTATCACGCACATGAGCAGGCGGACGCGACTTCGAAGCCCGTGGGCTCGAAGACCTAGAGCCGGAACATTCTCGTCTCCTGATCCGTACCTAAAATCAGAGGCAAATCCATGATTGGCTTCCTGCTCTGGTGCATTCTGTTTGTGCTGTGCTGGCCGTTGGCGATTCTGGCGCTGATTGCGTATCCGTTCGTATGGCTGCTGTTGCTGCCGTTCCGGATTGTGGGCATTGCGGTGCACGGAGTTCTGGCGCTCATATGGGCTGTGGTGACGTTGCCGGTCAGGTTGCTCACTGCGCCGTTCCGGCTCGCGTGATTTCAAGATTTTCTCTGGCGCATGGGCGGCGGCGATGGCGCAGCCTTAACAAGTGACTCACCTCTTTCCTGCCCTCGCCCGAACGCAACAAAAACCCGTCCAAGGGCGGCTTGGACGGGCAACGAACAGAACTGCGGTCCGGCTATTTCCCACTGACGCTGAAGGTGAAGACGGTTGGTCCGAGGGTAAGTGCGTACTCTCCGGGCGCGAGTGGCGATTCGGGAGTCAGCTTGAACGAGGACTGCCCATACCTGGCGACATTCAGTGGCAAGCCTGTGTTTGTCGTGTTCTCCTTGTGATGCCACTTGCTCAGATCATATTCGCGCTCTGATCCTTTGACATTGAACTGGAACAGTTTTGCGCGTGATGCCTCTTCCTCTTTGAATACCTGAAATACGAATGTGGGCTGGGTGTCAGCAACATGAAGGGAGGATCCCTCGCCAGACACCATGACGCTCTGGGTGACAGAACTGAACCCAGTGGAAGTATGTCTCCTGAACTCTTCCTGTGGGAGCCGTTTCAATGTGCCGTTTGCCGAATCGAGATAGAAAAAGACGCCAATGGCATTGGGCTCCGGCGCCTTTTCCGGGACAGTTTGCGCCGAACATACGAGACCGGAAAACGCGACTAATACAGCCGCCTGAATGGTTTTTGCGAGTGAAAATTTCACGATCTTCTTGCCTCCTGCGGTCGTCGGGCTTGCGTGGTAAATCGGACCCAGAGCTACCGAGGGGAGTATTCCAGATAGGCCGCATACGGGAAAATTACGAAAGTCATTTCCGAATGGAGTGAAAGGAACAGTGGAACGCAGGAGCGTGCCGGCTTATGAGCTCAGCACAACATTATCTTCAGGTTCGGAGCGGGAACCAGCGTGGCTTCGGTTGATTTTTGCACTGCATCGAAGGTAAGACCTGGAGCGAGTTCTTCAAGCACCAGGCCTGGGGGCGTGACGCGAATGTAGGCCATTTCGGTGACGATCGTGTCGATGACCTTCGACCCGGTCAGCGGAAGAGTGCATTTTTTCAGAATCTTCGGTGCGCCGTCACGCGTGGTGTGCTCCATCGCTACGACTACGCGACGAGCGCTGGCGACCAGATCCATGGCGCCACCCATGCCTTTCACCATTTTCCCAGGGATCATCCAGTTCGCGATGCTGCCTTCTTCATCGACCTCCATCGCGCCGAGCACGCTCAGATCGATATGGCCGCCACGAATCATGGCGAACGAGTCAGCGCTCGAGAAATAGGATGTACCAGGCATCTCTGTTACGGTTTCTTTGCCGGCGTTTATGAGGTCAGGATCTTCCTGCCCTTCGATAGGATAAGGGCCGATGCCGAGCATCCCGTTTTCGCTTTGCAGGACGACGTGAATTCCCTGCGGAACGTGATTGGCGATAAGCGTGGGCATGCCAATGCCGAGGTTCACGTAATAGCCATCGCGTAGCTCACGGGCAATGCGCTTGATGATGCGCTCCCGTTTGGCGTCGTTCTTGGCGAGTTTGGTAGGTTCAGGCATTTGGGAAAACCGTGACTCGTGACAAGTGATCAGTGGCCAGTGACTAGTCTTCTAACGAAACAACCACAGATAACGAAGCTCCAATGACTGACTGCTGATTACGAACCACAATTCACAATTCACGAATCACGATTCACGAACCACGAATCACGAACCACGAATCACGAGCCACTTGCTTTTCTAACCGTCCTTCTCTCGATCTTTCTTTCATACAACTCGCCTTGGAAGATTCGTTTCACATAGATGCTCGGCGTGTGCACCTGGTCAGGCTCGATCTCGCCGACCTCGACTAAGTGTTCGACTTCCGCGATGGTCACCTTGGCCGCCGTTGCCATCATGGGATTGAAGTTGCGCGCCGTCTTGCGATACACCAAATTGCCCCACTTGTCTCCCTTCCAGGCTTTAACAAATGCGAAATCGGCCTTTAGCCCACGCTCCATGACGTACATGCGGCCCTCGAACTCTCGAGTTTCTTTATTTTGGGCGACGATGGTGCCGAAGCCGGTTGGGGTGTAGAACGCAGGAATCCCAGCTCCACCCGCTCGGATACGCTCTGAAAAGGTACCTTGCGGCACGAGTTCCAGATCGATTTTCTTTTCGAGCACCATCTGCTCGAGCAATCGGTTCTCGCCGACGTAGGTCCCGATATGGCTGCGAATCTGGCCGGCGGCAAGCAGCAAGCCCATTCCCAAGCCGTCGACGCCAACGTTGTTGCTGATGGTCGAAAGATTCTTTGTGCCTTTACGCACGAGAGCGCGGATCAGATTTTCCGGAATGCCGCACAGGCCGAAGCCGCCGATCATTATGGTTGCGCCATCGGGAATGTCGCGAATGGCTTCGTCGGCGCTGGAGACCACTTTATTCATTGCGAAAATTGTAAAACACATTCACCACGGAGACACTGAGATGATCGAGTGATCTTTGATCGGATCATCGGGTCATCTGAAATCACCCGATCACCGGATGGCCCGATCACCCGATGATTTTTCCGTGCCTCCGTGGTGAATGTGATTTTCGAAGCTGGTGGGCTTGATTGAACTCGGCCTCGAGTTCGCGGGTGTCGAGATTTTCGCGGATGTGTGCCAATCGCTGTTCGATTTTGAGAAGGGCCTCGGCAATCGATTTCTTGTTGGTGAGGGTGACGTCGCGCCACATGGAGTAGGGGCTGGAGGCGATGCGAGTCATTTCCCGCAAAGCTCGGCCGCCGGATTCGAGCAGCGGAGCTTCTTCTCCATATTCTTCGACCAGGCTGGCGGCGAGGGCGGTTGAGATCATCTGGGGGATGTGGCTGATCCACGCGCAGAGCCGGTCGTGTCCAGCCGGGTCCAGAAACGCAACTTTCGCGCCAATGCGTTTCAGCAACGCCACGTATTCTCTTCCTGCGCCAGCAGGCAAGTTTTTCCCGACCAGCGGAGTGAGAAACCAGACTGCCCCGCGGAAAAGGTCGGGATCGGCGTACTTGATTCCGGAGTTTTCTTTTCCCGCCATCGGATGGCCGGGTAGAAATTTGCGGGGAGCATCCTCGCCAAATACCTGGCGGGCGCGTAATGCGATTTCAAATTTCGTGCTGCCAACGTCAGTAACAATGGCATTCAAATTCAATCGAGGCGCAACTTTTCCAATCAATTCGATGGCCGCGCCTACGGGAGTTGCGAGCACAACAACGTCGCTGCCTTCGCACGCCGCTGAAGGATCGGCGACTCCGTGATCGATGGCGTGGAGTCGCTTCGCGCGGCGAAGAACCTCGGGGCGATCGCAGCCGATTATTTTCCCTTTGAATTTATTTTTGCGGAGGGCGAGGCCAAGGGATCCGCCGATAAGGCCGGTGCCGATGATCGTGATTTGGCGGAGCATAGGATTGAATCATTGAATCATTGAGGGATTGAATCATTGAAACCGCGAGCGCCTTTCAACAATGATTCAATGATCCGATGATTCAATGATTCAATTCTGTCACGCAATCGTTCGTCCCACCGCCGGCGCAATCATCTTCAGAGAATCCATCAACTCCGAAAATTGCTGTGGATAGAGCGATTGCGCACCGTCAGAAAGCGCCTTATCGGGATTGTGATGGACTTCGATCAGCAACGCATCTGCCCCGGCGGCGACAGAGGCGCGGGCCATGGGCGCGACTTTATCGCGGCGGCCAGTGCCGTGTGAGGGATCGGAGGCGATCGGCAGGTGCGAAAGTTTGTGGATCACAGGAATCGCGCAGATGTCGAGCGTGTTGCGCGTATAAGTTTCGAACGTCCGAATGCCCCGCTCACAGCAAATGATGTTGTAATTTCCGCCGGCCATGATGTATTCGGCGGAGAGCAGCACTTCTTCGATGGTTGCGGCAATGCCGCGTTTCAGCAGAATTGGAGTCTTCAGCTTTCCGAGTTCGCGCAGCAGATTGAAATTCTGCATGTTGCGCGCGCCGACCTGCAGGATATCGACATAAGGGAGCATCAGCTCGATCTGCGAAATCTCCATGACCTCGCTGATGACAAGCATGTTGTATTTGTCGCCGGCTTCGCGGAGGAGTTTGAGAGCCTCAAGCCCAAGGCCCTGAAACGAATACGGTGAAGTGCGCGGCTTGAATGCGCCGCCTCGCAAAGCGCGAGCGCCGGCCTTGGCAATGAGTTCGGCGACGGTAAAAAGCTGCTCGCGTGATTCGACCGAGCACGGCCCGGCCATTACGACGACTTCTTTACCGCCAACCTTCAAGCCGTTGCGGAATTCGATGATTGTCCCTTGCGGGCGGAAGCTGCGCCCCGCGAGCTTGTAAGGCGCGCTGATGCGGTGGACTTCCATCACGCCGCTGAGCACTTCGAGATTGCGCGTGTCGAAGTCGGCGCGCGAGCCGACGGCGGCAAGAATCGTCTGGCGCTCGCCGGTGGTGCGATGAACGGAGAAGCCCATATCGATCAGGTGTTCGACTACGACCTGGATCTGGTCTTCGGTTGCGGTTTCCTGCATTGCGACGATCATAAGTAAGCTGTCAGCCTTCAGCCCTCAGCCATCAGTAATCGACAGGTTTGTTGGTGTTCCTGAGAACTGATGGCTGATGGCTGAAAGCTCCTAATCATTTACCTCCGGATCGATCTCAGTTTCGCCGACCAGGCCGTTGCCCTTGGCGATGGTGTCCGGTGCGATTTCTTCGCGCTGGATAGCGCGCATTACATCCATAATGCGCTCGTAAATTCTGAGCAGATCGCGATCAGGCAAAGGCCCTTTATTAGCCTTGCAAGCGTTATCGAAAACTCGACGCTCGCGATCGGGCTCGTAAATCGGCATGCCAATGCTTTTTTTCAACTTACCGATCTCATGCGCAGCGCGGGCCCGTTCGCTGATCAGTTCCACCAGCTTGCGATCAATCTCATCGATTTTGACCCGCCAATCTGCGATGTCCATAAGAAGCGTCGTCGGTCTTTGGTCGTTGGTCGTCGGTCGTCGTCGGTTTAGACACTGATGGCGATCAGCTTCGGCTGAATCGCCATGAACGTAAATCCTTCGTTGTTGAGAAGGCAAAGAGTCGCTTAAAAGGCTAAGAGCCGACGACCGAGGACCGACGGCCAACGACCTGTTTTATAAATTCTGCCACAGCTTGAGCTTCTTTGCCGGGATTCTGCTCGATAGTGTGGACGATGGCGCTGCCAATCGCGGCGGCATCGGCGAACTGGCCAACGGCGGCGAACTGCTCGGGCGCGGAGATTCCGAAGCCGACCGCGATGGGAAGCTTGGTGAATTTGCGCAGGCGCCGGACGAGTTTCTGCGCGTCATCAGTCATCTCTTTGCGCGCGCCGGTGACGCCGGTGCGGGAGACGGCATAAATGAATCCAGTGGAGGCTTCGGCAATGCGCTTCAGGCGATCGTCAGGGCTGGTGGGGGCGGCGAGGAAGGCGGTGGCCAAGTTCCGCTTGCGCATGTGCTGCAGATATTCCTTGGATTCTTCAACCGGCAGATCGGTGACGAGCGCGCCATCGACTCCGGTTTCTGCTGCTTTGGCAGCGAATTGTTCCAGGCCCATGCGGAGAATTGGGTTCAGATAGGTAAAGATGATCAGGCCCGCATCGCTCTCGCGGCGGATTTCAGCGGCGAGCTTCAGAACATCCGGGAGCGTAACCCCGTTTTTTAATGCGCGTTCACTGGCGCGCTGAATCACCGGACCATCGGCGACGGGATCGCTGAAGGGAACCCCAAGCTCAATGACTTCCGCGCCTGCGTCGATTGCGGCTAGTACGATTTCGCGCGTGGTGCGCAGGTCAGGGTCGCCGCAGGTGACGTAGGCGACGAGAGATGGCTTAGCGTTCAAACTCAGTGGCATGTTGAGATTGGAGTTAATATCATAATCAATCTTGAACGTCATTTATGGTTGGATCCGAAGCTACCAACGTTCCACTTGAGACAGATAGGCCTACGTTTAGCAGAGCTTCCCTTACACGTCGGGAGATCAGGCCTTCTGTCATCCTCTCGCGCAGAGTCTTGGGCTCAATACCGATCTGGTGCAGGAGCAGCGCGTGGAAAAGGTGATCTAGTGCATCACCGAGCTTCGAAATCTGCGAATGGAAGGATTCGTAGCCTACGTTTTCAGGTGGGCCGCCGCGGTGTGAAATGTCATTTCTCCGCACCGCACAGTTTTTTGCGAATTTCTCAAGCTCCCCTTCGCCAAAAACGAACGGGAGTTTGGCGAAGCATTCCAAAATGCGGTTCCTCAGTGACAGCTCATGAGCGTGGGCTAGTTTCTCGCGGAGCCATTTTCGATTCTCGCTTTCCTCGGGAACTAAGTTAAGGATGTCCTGTACACGCTTTCGTTCATTGATCACACGCGGAGATGTTTCTGACTCGCCGAGCCACTTACGATGTAACGCCTCAATAGCCCAGATCAAATTAACGAAGCGGTGTTCCGCGTACTGGTGTGGATTCCGCAGCGCCGAAACATATAAGTAATAGCCGGCACCGAATGATTCGCTTCTCACGACCCACTTTTGGAATAGGTCTCCGAACCTTTCTCTGATTCGGGCGAATGGAATCCATACGGAAAATTTGTTAACAGGCCTAGGCGGTGTGTCGCGGTAAAAATGTATCGTGTTCCAAGTATCGAAGTCGTCTCGGGTTGTTAAGATGGGCCACGATAGATTGTGATATGAACCGAGGAGGACAGCTAAGAGTTCCTCGATCTTTGTATAAACGTAACGCAGGCCAGAAGCATCGCCCGGAGAATTTGGTGTGAAGACCAGATAATAGTGCTGTCGAAACTCAGCACTCGCTGTTGGAACGTCGTCCGACAGAAACGGTAGAGCTCCTGTCGTTACCGATTCGATCGAAATGCTTCCGCTTGGAAGTGGGTATTCGAACTTCCACTCCTTGTAATTAACATGTACGGTAACCTTGTCGCTTTCCGAGTACTCGCGTTCTACGGTGATACTCTCCAATTCAAGCCAGTCCTCAAAGCCGTCTAGCGGGATGCGCAGTTCAGCGAAGCCTTCGGGATAGCCGTCGGGAAATGGGGAATCCCGACTCGTGCACATCTCTGCACTAAAGCGCTGAAGCTGAGGGGATGTGTCAAAGAATGACAAGTCAGTGCGCTCCAATCTTTCAAGTAGGACATATCGGTCGCTTTTATCACGCGAAGCCAACAGACCATGTACACGCCTTGACTCAGGAAGGATTCGAGACTCAGACCAATCCTGATACTCCCCCTTTAGGCATAACGAACCATCGGTTTCAAGCGTGATTTGGCCATCATCGGTTATCGTCAAGAGGCCGGGAACAGACGTATCGAGTGATCTGGCAGGGAGACTTGGATCGTTGAACCACCAGAAGAATCCACGCTCTTTTAGCGTATCTGCCACTATGCGGAAACTATTCCAGCTTCAAATTCTCGCGCAGGATTCCGATGTCCTTATCGCCGCGGCCCGAGATATTCACAATCACCACATCCGATTTCTTCATCTGCGGCGCGCGCTTGATTACTTCAGCCACGGCATGAGACGACTCGAGCGCGGGGATCACGCCTTCAATCTTTGCCAGCAGTTTGCAGGCATCGAGCGCCTCGGCATCAGAGGCAGAGACGTACTCGGCGCGCTTCAGGTCTGCGAGCCATGCGTGCTCCGGTCCGATGGAAGGATAGTCGAGCCCCGCGGAAACGGAATGCGTCAGCGCGATCTGGCCGCCTTCATCTTGAAGCACGTATGAGTATGTGCCCTGCAGAACGCCCGGTGACCCGCCGCGGAAGCGGGCCGCGTGGTCGCCGAGCTTGTCGCTGCGGCCTCCGGCTTCGACCCCGATCAGCTGCACTTTCTTGTCGCCGATGAAGTCGTGGAAAATTCCGATCGCGTTCGACCCGCCGCCGACGCAGGCGATGATCGCGGTTGGCAACTTGCCTTCTGTTTTCATGATTTGCGCGCGGGCTTCCTGACCGATCACTCTATGGAAGTCGCGGACCATCGTCGGGTAGGGATGCGCGCCGAGCACGCTTCCCAAAAGGTAATGCGTGGTGCGGACGTTTGTCACCCAGTCGCGCATGGCTTCGTTGATGGCGTCTTTCAAAGTGCGGGAGCCAGAGTCGACGCCGCGAACCTCTGCGCCAAGCAGGCGCATGCGGAAGACGTTCAGCTCCTGGCGGCGCATGTCTTCGGTGCCCATGTAAACGACGCACTCGAAGCCGAGAAGCGCGCAGACCGTCGCAGTTGCAACGCCGTGTTGCCCTGCGCCGGTCTCAGCGATTACGCGGTGCTTGCCCATTCTCTCGACTAGCAATGCCTGGCCAAGACAGTTATTGATCTTGTGCGCGCCGGTGTGGAGCAGGTCTTCGCGCTTGAGATAGATTTTTGCTCCGCCGAGTTTCTGGGTCAGGCGTTTGGCGAAAAAGAGTGGAGTTGGGCGCCCGGCGTAAGTCTTCAGCAGTTCTGAAAGGCGAGCTTTGAAACGGGGATCTTTCTTGGCTTTTTCGTATTCGCGCTCTAGTTCCTGGAGTGCGGCCATGAGCGTTTCGGGAACGTAGCGCCCACCCCACGGGCCGAAACGGCCGGCTTCGACCGTTTTGATTTTGGAATTCCCACCCTTCGAAAATCGCGAAGGGTGGGGCACCCCCGATTTGTTTGTATTGGAATTCCCACCCTTCGAAAGGCGCGAAGGGTGGGGCACCCTCGTCTCTTTAGAACTTGAATTCCCATTCAACGAAAAGCGCGTTGGGTGGGCCACTCTCGAATTCTTTCTAGTTATGGAAGCAGTTGCCATCAGTTTGAACTCGCTTTTTCCGCCTCGCGAACGGCTCTTATGAAAGCGCGAACTTTATCGTGGTCTTTCTTTCCGGGCCGCGATTCGACTCCGGAGGACACGTCGACGCCCCAGGCCTTGGTAATTGCTTGCGCGTTTGCGACATTCAATGATGTCAAACCTCCCGCAAGCACCAGTCTTCCGAGTCCCCGGATGGTGTTCAAAGACCGGGCGGATGCTTTCCAATCGAAAGCGTTTCCGGTTCCACCGAGCTGAGTCGGGCTGCCTGAATCGACTAGAAACGCGTAGACGTTCTCTTGTTCCCACATCATTGCGCGTCCTTCAGGTTCGGGATCCTTCATCGAAATTGCTGCCAGAATTTTGAGCGGACGTTGCGCAACTACGAGGTCGGCGACATGCGGATCTTCATCGTTCCCATGCATCTGGACCGCGGACAGGTGAATCTCGTCAGCGATTTTACAAATGAATTGCTCTTTTTCGTTCACGAAAAGCCCAACCTTTTCGATATTCGGTGGCAGCTTGTCAACGATTTTACGGGCGGTTTCCGGATCAATGTTGCGCGGACTCTTCTCGTAAAACACAAACCCCAGGGCATCGGCTCCGGCTTCAACGGCGACGAGGGCGTCTTCGAGATTGGTGATGCCGCAGATTTTGATCCAGGTCATGGAAACCGTCGTTGGTCCTCCGTCGTTGGTCGTCGGCCAAAGCGAAGCGGCCGGAATTCCGACCGATTCAGGATAACCCGTTCGCGGCGAAGGTAAAGTCCGCCCGGACTAGCTACCTGCAGAGGCCGAAGAAGCGGCGTCGGTGAGCAGTGTGCGCAACGCGTCTCCTGGAGACTGCGCTTTCATCAGGCTTTCGCCGATCAGGAAGGCGTCATAGCCGGCGGCGCGCAGGCGTGAAATGTCCTCGCCGGTTTCGATGCCGCTTTCTGCAACCGCGAGCACTCCCGGCGGCAGCATTTGGGCTACACGAAACGGGGTGGTCTTATCCACCTGAAAGGTGCGCAGGTCACGGCTGTTTACGCCAACCAGGTCGCTTCCGATCTCGAGGACGGAGCCGAGTTCCAGTTCGTCGTGCACTTCGCACAAAACATCAAGCTCGAACTCTGACGCACGCTTTGCCAGCAACTTGAGCTCTTGTTTCGACAGCGCGGCGACGATCAGCAAAACCGCGTCCGCGCAATTCGCGCGTGCTTCGAGAACCTGAAATTCGCTGACGATGAAATCTTTTCGCAGGCAGGGAATCTTGGTTTCGGTCGATGCGGCCTTCAGGTATTCGAGCGATCCCTGGAAAAATTCTTCATCCGTGAGAACTGAAAGTGCGGCGGCCCCGGCTTGCTCGAGTTCACCTGCCAGTGCTGCGGGATAGAAATCCTTGCGAATGACACCACGTGATGGCGACGCTTTTTTCAGCTCCGCAATGACCGCTGTTCCCGATTTCGCGGCGGATTCGAGCGCTTTGCGAAGCCCGCGAGGTTTGTGTGCGGCGGCGTCCTGCTCCAGTTGGTTGATATTTGCCTGCGCGTGGCGCTCACCTACTTTGCGCCGGGTAGCGGCAACGATGTCTGACAGTGTTGTCATTAGAGTTTATTAATTATAGCGGGAGGGGACGGATTGTTTGCACGGGCGAGGACGCCCGTGCCCCATAGGCAGAAGGTGACTTAGCTGCCCTTTTTCAGCTCCACTAGCACCTGCCGGGCGATCTCTTTGAGGGTTTCGAAGACGCCTTGCCCCTGGAAGGCAACCGCTTCGAGGACGGGCTCGCCTTTGCGCTGGAGTTCCTTGGTGAGGGTGGGAACGGGAAGAACGTTCGGCAGGTCACGCTTATTGAGTTGCAGGACGTAAGGAATTTTGCCGAAATCGTAGCCGTGTTCTTTCAGGTTCGACATGAGATTGTCGAGCGCCTCGGCGTTGGCGTCCATGCGCTCCTGCTGCGAGTCGGCGACGAACACAATTCCGTCCACGCCGCGCAGAATCAGCTTGCGGCTTGCGTCGTAAAAGACCTGGCCGGGGACGGTGTAGAGGTGAATGCGAGTCTTGAAGCCGCGCACGGAACCGAGATCCAAGGGAAGAAAATCGAAGAACAGCGTTCGCTCAGTCTCAGTCGCGAGCGAGATCATTTTGCCTTTTTGCTGCTCGGCGGTCTTCTGAAAAATGTACTGCAGGTTCGTGGTTTTACCGCCGAGGCCCGCGCCATAGTAGACGATTTTGCAGTTGATCTCGCGGGCTGCGAAATTGATAAAACTCAAGTCTCTTCCTCGACATGCGAACAGTGACGCGACCAGCGCAGCGCAACGAACGCGCAGGCCATTAGTCCGCTGAATTTCTGGATGTTCTTTGGTTTTTATATCATACGGGGCAATTACCAGCAGATTACCCTCGTTACCACCTTTCCCTAAACTTTTGTGGAGAGGCGGGCGAGAGCTGTCTTTGCTGCATGATAGCCACACATCCCGTGCACACCGCCGCCCGGGGGCGTCGAAGATGAGCAAATGTAGATGTCGGGGGCTGAAGTCCCATAGTGTCGCCAACTGGGACGGAGCAGAAATTGCCGTATATCCAGCGCTCCGCCTCCGATGTCGCCGCCCACCAGGTTGGAATTCATGCGTTCAAGGTCCGACGGGGCCAAAACACGCCGTGCGAGGACGCAATCGCGGAAGCCGGGGGCGAAACGCTCGATCTGAGCTTCAATTTTCGGCAACATATCTGCTGTTGATCCATTGGGAACGTGGCAGTATGCCCACGCAGTGTGCTTGCCCGCCGGTGCGCGAGAGGGATCGAACAAACTTGGCTGGACAAGCAAGATGAATGGTCGTTCCGGTAGTTCACCGTTGCGAGCGGCTTTTTCAGAAGCCGCGATTTCTTCAAAGCTTCCTCCAAGGTGAACGGTTGCGGCACGTCTGCACTCGGCAGCGTTCCACGGAATGGGATCGCTCAAGGCATAGTCGACTTTGAATGCGCCGGGACCGTAGCGGAATCGACGAAGCACACGGATGAAACTTTCGGACATTCGTTCCCCCGCAATGGCAATCAGCTGGCGCGGGGTAACGTCGCAAAGATAAAGGTCATACCTCGGCAGATCAGCCAATTTCGCAACCCGCGAGGAGGTTTGTATTTCTCCGCCGAGCTTTTGCAAGTACCCCAAAAGAGCATTGGTCAACGATTGCGCTCCACCGCGGGGGATTGGCCAGCCAACCGCGTGAGCAGGAATGGCCATGAGCATTCCAAAAGCGCCGCTCATCGGTTCGTTCATGCTGAGCAATGAGTGAGCTGCGACGCCGGCAAACAAGGCGCGTGTGCGTTGGTTGCGAAAGTGCTTCACCACACCTCGGGCAGAGATGATGCCATTCACACCGAATCGGGCCACGAGAAATGGGTGCGCTGGGATCGAGGGCATGGGACGGAGCACATCGGAGGAGAATTCGCGCCAGTGTTCGACGAAAGGCTGCATCAGGTTGACCCAGGATTTCCCGTCTTCGCCGAGAGAATGCTGTGCGGCCGCCAATTCTCGTTCAAGCACGACAGCCGTGCCGTCGTCCAAAGGATGAGCAAACGGGGCGGGAGAGTGTATCCACTGCAGGCCGAAGTCGGCGAGCGGCAGAGAGGAGAAGAACGGCGAGCCTATTCCGAGCGGATATACGGCTGAACCGAAGTCGTGTTTAAATCCCGGCAGAGTCAATTCCATGCTGCGCACAGCGCCGCCAGGAATTGCTTCGGCTTCGTAAACCGTGACCTGCACTCCCGCTTGCGCGAGTACGATGGCGGCCGCCAAGCCATTTGGGCCGGATCCGATGACGCATGACGTGCGCTTCATCTATTCAAGTCCTGTCGTTACGATTGGATGGTGTACCATGCCTTGCCTGGACACTTCGGAATCGAAAATTTCGGGGAGAACACGCTCGGACAAGAATGTCCGAGCCACACGGGTATATATGCTCGCCAAAAATGTTTGCCTTTGCTTGTCGATCATAGCGGTAGGGACGTTTCCGGTTCTCGCGCAAACTTCAGAGTCTCACCCCATTGTGCTTCACGCCTCGCGGTTGCTCGATGTCGAAAGTGGCAAGATCGTGAGTCCGGGCGAGGTGCTGATTCAAGGTGAGCGCATTGTGGAAGCCGGAACCTCCGTACAGTATCCCGCTGGCGCGCAAGTGATTGATCTCGGCGATCGTACGTTGTTGCCGGGCTTGATTGATGCGCACGTGCATCTTTTTCTGCATCCAGGGGCCGAGGATTTGCAGACCGTACAGGAATCAGTTCCGCAGCGGACGATCATGGCAACCCTTGCCGCCCGGGACGACCTGATGGGCGGATTTACCGCCGAACGCGATATGGGGACTGAAGGCGCGGGATCGGCTGATACTGCGGTGCGCGATGCGATTAACAATGGCGAAATTCCCGGCCCGCGGCTCAGGATCAGTGGAAACGCGATCAACATCCTGGGCGGGCATGAGGACGCGATCGGCTACAACCCGGCGCAGCACGTGCTCCCGAATGCAGACTACGCCAACGACGCCGAGCAGTTGATCGAAGTAATGCGCGAACAATACAAGGAAGGCGCAGACTTCACCAAGATTTATGAAACCGGGCACGACAGTGTTCACGACGGCATTCTTTCCACGCCATATCAGTACACTGAGGCTGAGCTGGCGGCGGCGGTGAAAGAGGCGGCGCGGGTGGGCGGCCGGGTGGCGGTGCATGCCACGGGCGAACCGGGAACGTTGTACGCGGCGCAGGCGGGAGTTGCCTCCATTGACCACTCTTTCCAGCTCAGCGATGAGACCATGCGCATCATGCATGAGAAGCACATCTTCGCCGTGCCCACTTTCACCATCCAGGAATATTTCTCGACGCACTCTCCGAATCCACTCGCCGGGCAATGGGAGAAACCATTGCTCGATCTCCACGCCCAGAACTTCCGAAAGCAACTGGCTGCCGGGGTGCCGATTGCGATGGGTTCCGACGTTGGGCCTTTTCCACACGGAACGCAAGCACGTGAGCTGGAATTGATGGTGAAGTTCGGCATGACTCCGGTCCAAGCCTTGCAGGCTGACCTCATCAATGGAGCCAAGCTGCTCGACTGGGAGGGTCAGATAGGCGAACTTAAGCCGGGATATTTCGCGGACATCGTAGCCGTTCCTGGCAATCCGCTGAGCGACATTACGACGCTCCAGCATGTTGAATTCGTCATGAAGGGCGGAACGGTCTACAAGAGTCCGCACCCCTAAGAATCACACGCAAATAGATCGGATCACGATATTTCGGTCCTGGTCCGGACTGTGAAATTTAGGTTTTCACAAGCCACTCTTGTCCCCTGCCTGACATCTTTAAATACGAAAGTTTTGTGTTTGCCTGCCATGCCAAAGCCTTCGTTCGAAGTTCCGGTCGAAGCAATAAATGTTTCCGCTTACACCGTTCCAACGGACTTTCCCGAAGCAGACGGAACTTTGGAGTGGGAGAAAACCACGATGGTTTTGGTCCAGGCAAGCGGCGGAGGCGAGAAGGGAATCGGCTATACGTATGCCGACCATGCCACTGCCAAGCTGATCGAATCAACCCTGGCGCGAGTTGTGCAGGGCAAGGATGCGATGTCGCCGCCCGGAGCTTATTTGGAAATGTGGCGGCGCGTACGCAACCTGGGGAGACCTGGGATATGTTCAATGGCGATCTCCGCTGTTGATTGCGCGCTTTGGGATCTAAAAGCCCGCCTGCTCAATCTTCCGCTGGTCACATTGGTGGGTCAGGTGCATGGCAGCGCGCCCATCTATGGCAGCGGCGGATTTACTTCTTACTCTGATCAGCAGCTTGCGAAGCAGCTCAGCGGCTGGGTCGAGCAGGGAATTCCGCGGGTGAAGATGAAAATCGGACGCGATGCTCATCAAGATATTGAACGTGTGCGGGTCGCCCGTGAAGCGATTGGAGAAACACCGGAACTGTTCGTTGATGCGAACGGCGCTTACGTCCGCAAGCTGGCTCTGGAGCAGGCAGAAATCTTTACTGATTACGGCGTCTCCTGGTTCGAAGAGCCGGTTTCCTCTGACGATCTCGTAGGCCTTCGCTTGGTTCGCGACCGTGCTCCTGCGCGTATAGAAATCGCCGCCGGCGAATACGGCTACGACATTTTCTATTTCCGAAGAATGCTCGACGCGGGCGCGGTCGATGTTCTCCAAGCTGACATCACACGCTGCGGTGGCATTACGGGAATGTTGCAGGTCGCGACTCTATGCGAGTCTCAGAATATTCCGCTCTCATGCCACACGGCGCCGACGCTACACGCGCACGTGGCCTGCGCGATCGCGACGTTAAAGAACATCGAGTACTTTCACGATCACGTCCGCATAGAACACATGTTTTTCGAAGGCGTTCCCAGACCCGTGAACGGTGAGTTGCGACCGGACCTTACGCGTCCCGGGTTTGGCCTGGAACTCAAACGCGCCGACGCACAGAAGTTCGCAGCCTGAAATCTGCAGCGTCACGAGGAGAATTAGGAGGGAAGATGTCCGCCAGCAGAATTCCGCTGATTTACCCTGAAAAACCTCACACTGAAGAACAACCATCAGTGGCCAAAGCACGGCCGTCTCGTGCCAGCGATGTCGATCTTCGCGAGATTGAGGCCGAGTTGCGAAAGAACGTAGAAGGCGAGGTCCGATTCGACGCCGGCAGCCGCGGAATGTATTCCGTAGATGCCTCAAATTACCGCCAGGTCCCAGTCGCGGTGGTCATTCCTCGTTCTATCGATGACGTGGCGAATACCGTTGCTGCCTGCCGCAGGTTCGGAGTTCCTGTGCTCTCCCGTGGCGGCGGCACCAGCCTTGCCGGGCAGTGTTGCAATGTCGCCGTCGTCCTCGATTGGTCGAAGTATATGCACGGCGTTCTCGAACTGAACACGTACGAGCGTTGGGCACGCGTGCTCCCCGGCACGGTTTGCGATGAACTCCGTCAAGCGGCAATGAAAGCCAGCGGCAACCTGCTGAACTGGGGACCTGATCCGGCTACGCACGACCATTGTTGTCTTGGCGGAATGATCGGCAACAACTCGTGCGGCGCACACGCACAAATGTCAGGCAAGGTAGACAACAACATCGAAGAGCTCGATGTACTGCTTTATGACGGTACCCGGATGACCGTAGGCTGGATGAACGACGATGAAATGCAACGGGAGATGGCGAAAGGTGGGCGGGCCGGAAGCATCTATCGTTTCCTGCGATCGTTGCGTGAGCGGTACGCCGATTTGATTCAGCAGAAATATCCGCCCATTCCGCGGCGGGTCTCCGGTTACAACCTTGATCAATTGATTCCGAATAAGGAGACGGGCCGCTTCAACATTGCCCGAAGTTTGGTCGGCAGTGAAGGTACTCTTGTCACCATTCTCGGAGCGAAATGCCGGCTCATTGATGCCAAGGCCGAACGCGTGATTCTGATGATGGGCTACCCCGACGTGTACGAGGCCGCCGATCACGTCCCCGAACTTGACCATTTCCAACCGACCGCACTCGAAGGAATTGACAGTCGCCTACACGAAAACATTGAGAAGAAGGGCGGTCCGCACCGAAAGTTTCTCAGCATGCTTCCGGAAGGCAAAGGCTGGCTCATGGTGGAGTTTGGAGCGGATAAGAAGCAGGATGCAATTGATCTCGCCCACGAAGCGATGGACGCGCTGAAATCCAAAGTGGCGCACATGAAACTCTTCACGGATAAGAAGGAGATGCAGCATCTGTGGGAGATTCGTGAGTCCGGGCTCGGCGCAACTGCCTTCGTTCCGGGCGAGCCCGATACCTGGCCAGGATGGGAAGATTCAGCCGTTGCTCCTGAAAAGCTGGGCGGATACTTGCGCGACTTGCGGGCCCTGTTTAGCAAGTACCAATACAATCCCGCGCTCTATGGGCATTTTGGGCAAGCTTGTGTGCATTGCCGCGTCGATTTCGATCCAACCAGCGCGCAGGGAATAACGAAGTGGCGTTCGTTCATGGAAGAGGCCACTGACCTGGTCGCGAAGTATGGTGGCAGCCTGAGCGGCGAACATGGCGACGGACAGGCGCGCGCGGAATTTCTTGACAAGATGTTCGGTCCCGAATTGATTCAGGCATTCCGCGAATTCAAGTCCATTTGGGATCCTGACTGGAAGATGAATCCGGGCAAAGTTGTGGAACCGCATCGCATGGACGAGAACCTTCGCCTGGGGGCGAATTACAAACCATGGGAGCCGGAAACGCATTTCAAATATCCGGAGGATCACGGCAGCTTCGCTCATGCTGCGTTGCGCTGCGTGGGAATTGGCAAGTGCCGCCGTAAAGATGGTGCGAAACCAGAAGACGACGTGATGTGTCCGAGCTTCATGGTTACGCACGAAGAGCGGCACACGACTCGCGGTCGCGCGCATCATCTTTGGGAAATGCTGCACGGAGATGTGATCACAAACGGCTGGCGTGATGAAAACGTGAAGGAGTCGCTCGATCTTTGCCTCTCATGCAAAGGCTGCAAAGGCGATTGTCCCGTGAATGTCGACATGGCCACCTACAAGGCGGAGTTTCTTTCGCACTACTGGGAGAGCCGGCTGCGTCCGCGATACGCTTACGCGTTCGGCTGGATTGATAAGTGGGCACGGGCCGCTTCCATCGCGCCGGGATTCGCAAACTTGTTTACGCAGATCCCGGGACTGAGCGCGGTGGCGAAACTTGCCGCAGGCATGCCCCAGCAGCGCAGTATTCCAGCATTCGCGCCATATACCTTCAAGAGCTGGTTTGAATCGAGAACGCCGCGAAATAATGCCAGGCCGAAGGTGATTCTGTGGGCCGACACATTTAACAACTATTTCAAGCCGGAAACGGCGCAGGCTGCCGTCGAAGTGCTCGAAAACGCGGGGTTCCAGGTCGCAGTTCCACGTCCGCATTTGTGCTGCGGACGGCCGCTTTATGATTACGGCTTTTTGAACATGGCGAAATCGTACTTGAGCCGAATTCTTCAGACGCTTGCGCCTGCAATCGATTCGGGCACGCCCATGGTTGTGTTGGAGCCGAGTTGCTGCTCGGTGTTCCGCGATGAGCTGAACGGGTTGTTTCCGGATTCTCAGCGCGCGCACCGGTTAATGGAGCAGACGTTTACGTTGTCAGAATTCTTGTCGAAGCACGCCAATGGATATCAGCCGCCGAAGCTGAAGCGGGAAGCCATTGTGCAGGGCCATTGTCATCACAAAGCGATCATGCGCCTGGATGAGGAAGAAAATCTGATGCGCAACATGGAGCTTGATTACAAAGTGATGAAGTCAGGCTGCTGCGGCATGGCTGGATCGTTTGGCTACGAAAAGGAGAAATACGAGGTTTCGATCAAAGCCGGTGAGCGTGCTCTACTCCCAGAGGTGCGCAAAACGGGGCTTTCGACATTTATCGTTGCTGACGGCTTCAGTTGCAAAGAGCAGATTGAACAGGAGACGAGTCGCCACGCCTTGCATCTGGCTGAGGTCATTTCGATCGCAGAGAAAAGTGGCCGATATGGGCCAGATGGGATCTATCCGGAAATGCACTCGATTGAGCCGAGGCTTCGCGCACAACGACGTTCGATGTGGAGAGCGGGAGCCGCGGTGGGACTGGTAGTGGCGGGGGCCGTCGCGTTCGGAGTACTGAGGAAGCTGCGGAGGTGAGCTCCGGAACCACGAGTGGCGACATGCTGATGTCGGACCGAGAGGGATGCAATCCTTGAATCGAAGTCAAAATCCCCGCCCTGTCGCGAAATGCACGCGACAAGGACGGGGCACCCAAAGTCGGACGGGAGTATCCGACACACGAGCTGGTAATCTGAGCTGATAAAATAGTCAGATTGCATGTCGCCGAAATTTTCACCTGTAGAGACCCTCGAAAAAGACCCGGCACAACACCCAGGGGAATACCAGCCTAAAACTGCGGCTCCAAGAGTTGGATTTGTCAGCCTGGGATGCCCGAAAAACCTCGTCGATAGCGAGGTCATGATGGGCATGTTGGCCGAGGCTGGGGCGGAACTTGTGCCTCGCGCCGAAGACGCGGAGGTCATCGTCGTCAATACCTGTTCGTTTATCGAAAGCGCCCAGCAGGAGTCGGTGAACACGATCCTGGAGATGGCGCGGCATAAGCTTGGGAATGCGCGGAAATTGGTGGTTGCCGGCTGCCTGGTGGAGCGTTTTCGCGACGAGATCCGCAAGAATATTCCGGAAGTAGATGCAGTCGTGGGGACCGGCGAGCTGGAGAAAATTCTTGGTGCGGCGGGAATCGAGCGACGTGAGGTTCAGCAGAGTGATTCTCCATTTCGCATATTGACTTCGCGTGCGGAGGGCGATGCGCGGGCTGCAAACGGCCGTTTTTCGCGCGAGACCTGGGACGGCGCGATCTCCGATCTGCCGAATTATTTGTATGACGAGGCCACGCCGCGTGTGCTGGCCACGCCGAAGTACAGCGCGTACATAAAAATTGCCGAGGGCTGCGATCATCCCTGCGGATTTTGCATTATTCCGCAGTTGCGGGGGAAGTTTCGCTCGCGGCGATTCGAATCCGTAATTGCCGAAGCCGAGAGGCTGGCGCGATCCGGGGTGCGGGAGATCACACTGATCGGGCAGGATACGACGTGTTACGGCGAAGACTTCGGCCTGAAAGATGGGCTGGCGTTACTGTTAGAGAAACTTGCGGGGATTGAAGACCTGCGCTGGGTGCGGTTTCTGTACGCGTATCCAAACAAGATTACCGGGCGCCTGCTCGAAACAATTGCGAAACACGACAAGCTTTGTTCTTACGTCGATGTTCCGCTGCAGCACGCGTCGGCCGCGACATTGAAGCGAATGAAGCGGGGCGGCAGCGCGGATATTTTTCTGAGAACGATCGAGAAAATGCGGAACACGATTCCGAACGTCACGTTGCGGACTTCGTTCATTGTTGGTTTTCCTGGCGAGACGGAGAAGGAATTCGAAGAACTGTGCGAATTCGTAAGAGCGTCGGAATTCGATTGGATGGGAACGTTCGCCTACTCCGACCAGGAAGGCGCGACGGCGTTTGCGCTGGATGGGAAGCTTTCTCCACGCGAGATTGAGCGCCGCCGCAAGCACCTGATGCAAATTCAGAAGCAGATCAGCCGGAAGAAAAAGAAAGCTCTGCGCGGGCAGCAGTTCGATGTATTGCTTGAGGGCGAATCAGAAGAAAGCGAGATGCTGCTCGAAGCCCGCAGCGCGATGCACGCGCCGGAGATAGACGGCAAGCTCTACATCGCGGATGTTCCTGAAGGGCTTACGCCAACACCGGGTGAGTTCTATCGCTGCGAAATCACTGAGACCCACGACTACGATCTTGTGGGTCGGATCGTTTAACAGTTCTTAAGGTCACGGCGCGTCCGTGCAGTCATTCCGCAACTGCGGATCCAGACCTCCCATCCCGTTGTTCTGCACGTGTTCGGCGAGAAACTTCAGCAGCGGCTGAGCTTGAGCGATATCGCCGTCGCCAGAGTAGAAGGGAATGTCGCGGCGATTGAAGGTGCTGGAAAGCACGATTTCCTGCGGACCGGAGGAACGGTTGATCTCGAGTTCGAGCATTTCGCCGGACATGGGCAAGACCAGTCGGGAAGTCTTGCGGTGACGAATTTCAGCCAGAGTTGGAGCGGCGAGAATCTGCTGCAGTTCGTCCAATTCAGGAGACGTTAACAAGCCGCCATCGATTTTGGTTTCGACTCGGTTGCTATTTGTCTTCTGCGTGCGCTTTTCGGTGCGATAAGCGCCGTTTGCAAGCACGAGCGCACAACGCTGTTCGGCCAGGCTCGAGTTCTTGCTCATCTGCGAAATACGCAGAATAGCGATTGCTGGCTCGGGAGTTGCGGGTTGATCCGGGGGGATCGGCGCAGGACTTGGCGGCGATGGCGCGGTCGCATTTGGCGCGTCGGCTACTACGGGCGCTTCATCGATGCGTTTTTTGAGCACGATTTCTCTTGGCACCAGGCAGTTGGTTTTGCCCGAGTATTCCGAGAGTTCCTTGTGGGGTAACTTATGGAGATCATTTAACCAGCGAAGGATCGGCTGGAGCGATTGCCGATATGGCTCCTGGCTTTCGGCGCTTAAGAATCTAATTTCAGACCAGTGGCCGTTGCGCGCGATATCGAGTTGTAAAAGCTCGTGGTGTGCAATTAGTGGCTCTTCAATTTGCCCCTGCGAAACCGCGTCTAGAAAGGGCTTTAAGTTTGCTACAACTTGCTGAACCTCTTCCGGCTGCAAAGAGCCTTCAAACACTTTGGTGTTTTCAACATCTTCGAGTTCGAGATGGTAGGCGCCCGACTTTTGCAGCAACACACACGAGCTAAAGTAAGCGTTTCCATGTTGCAGGCGAAACAGGTAGGGAGCAAGCTCAGAGGCGGTTTGAGCGCTGGCCAATGCGGTCGCCAGCGTCACAACCAGTACGGCAAAAATGCGAGAGACGGACACGGATTCGGAGCAGATTCGAAGCGTTCAGCAGAAATTTTAAGCGATTTTTCTCAGCACCAGCGCTGAGTTCTTAGATCCGAAGCCGACGCAATTGCAGATGGCATGCTCAATCTGAGCTTTGCGGCCCACATCTGGAACGTAATCGAGATCGCAATTTGGATCGCGCTGATCAAGATTGATGGTGGGCGGAATCTGCCCGTGCTCCATGGCAACGAGCGTCGCGGCCACGCTCGCCGCGCCGCACGCACCTTGCGCATGACCGATCTGCGACTTCAGACCTGACATCGGAATTTTGTAGGCGTAGTCTCCCAAAGCTAACTTCAAAGCTCTGGTTTCGACGCGGTCATTCATTTCCGTGGAGGTGCCGTGCAGGCTGACATATTGAATGTCTTCGGGCGAAAGTTGTGCTTCATCGAGCGCCAGGGTGATAGCACGGGCTGGCTCTTCCGGCGAGTCGCTCATGCGCACGCGATGAAATGCCTCGCAGGTTGCGCCATAGCCGGTCATCTCAGCGTAGATTCGCGCGCCACGGGCCTTCGCGTGTTCGTATTCCTCGAGCAGGAACATCCATGATCCTTCCGCGAGCACGAAGCCATCGCGGTCGGCTGAGAACGGTCGAGACGCGCGTTCGGGCTCGTCGTTCCAGGACTGGGTCAGGGCGCGAATCATGGTGTAGCCCTTCACGATTCCTTCGGTGATCGGCGAATCTACGCCGCCGGCCACGAACATCGGCTGCACGCCAGCCTGAATGTGCTGATAGGCGTAACCGAGCGCGTCCGTCGAAGATGTGCAGCCGGCGGTGACTACGTGGCTGTATCCGCGAAACCCGAAGCGCATGCTGATTTCGCTCGGAATCGTTCCCATAGTTCCGCTGGGAATGCAGAACAGGCTGACTTGTTTTTCCTTGCCGCTGTGCCACAGACGGTACATCTGCTCGGAAAACTCCTGCGCGCCGCCACCGGTGCCGAGAACGATCCCGATCTGCCGTTTTTCATCAATCGACATCGCGGTGAGGTCGAGCCCCGAATCTCTTACGGCTTCGGTCGTGGCGGCAAGGCAAAGCGGCACGACCCGCGAAACGTGTTTGCGTTCCCGAGCTTCAACCCAAGCGAGCTCGTCGAATTCGGGGATCTCTCCGCCGATGTGGACCAGCAGATGAGAGGAGTCGAACCGGGTGATGCGTTTCACTCCCGACTTACCGGCAAGCACGCCGCGGCAGAAGGCTTCTTTGCCGATTCCATTCGGGCTGACGGCGCCCATTCCGGTGATGACGACGCGAGGAAGCATAAGTTCAGCGACGTGCCTCGAGCTGCGAGCGACGAGCGAACGAGTGCCGATGCAAACGGGTTCGCTCGTTGCTCATTGCTCGCCGCTCAGTGCTCATAAGCTGACATCTCCGATACATTAGCCGATAATCTTACCAATGCCTTTGGGATTGTACATTTCCGTGCCCTTCTGCCGCACCAAATGCAGTTACTGCAATTTTGCATCCGCCGTGTTTTCGCGCGCTGTGTTCGAAAATTACATTTCCCGCTTGTGCGCCGAAATCGCCGGGTCGCTCGAAACAGCCCGCCAGATGGGCAGTTTGCTCGACAGCAAAGTCGATTCCATCTATTTTGGCGGCGGAACTCCTACTCTCTTGGATGTAGCACAGCTGAAACAGGTCTTTGTCACTATTGGGCAAAATTTCGAGGTTCAACCCCAAGCTGAGATCACGATGGAGTGCGCGCCGGGCACTCTCTCTGGGCAGATGATCGAGGCTCTGAACAGGTGCCGAGTAAATCGCGTGAGCCTGGGAGTTCAATCCTTTGTCGATAAGGAGGCGGCTTCGGTAGCGCGTTTACACAACCGTTCGACTGTGATTGAGGAAGTTGGGCGGTTGCGCGCGGCGGGGATTTCGAACATCAATGTGGATTTGATCGCGGGCTTGCCGCACCAGACGGGTGAGAGTTGGGAAGAGTCCTTGCGCGAGCTGATTGGTCTGGGTACACCGCACGCCAGCATCTACATGCTTGAAGTTGATGAAGACTCTCGCCTGGGACGCGAACTGATTGCCGGCGGACAAAAATACCACGCGCATTTTGTCCCTGATGAAGACGTTACGGCTGAGATGTACGAGCTTGCTTGCGAACGGCTGAACGCGTCGGGAATTGAGCAATATGAAATTTCAAACTTTGCGCGGCCGGGATTCGAATCGAAACACAATCTGAAATATTGGACCCGCCATCCTTATCTCGGGTTTGGCGTCGATGCGCACTCGATGTTGTGCTCAGAGGGTTCCAGCGGCGCGGTTCGCTTTTCAAATCCCGAGTCGCTTGAAAAGTACAGTTCCGGAGCCGCAAAAACGCGGGCAGAAATCTCGCATCAGTCGGCCTTGGAGGAAGCAATTTTTCTCGGACTGCGGCTTAATCGTGGAATTGACTTGCGAGAATTGTCGAAAGTGTTCGGGGAGACAGCAGTCTTGGCCTATAGCGAGACTATTAGTGAGTTGGTGAGCGCGGGGATGATGGAGCACGATCAAGGCCGGATTCGTCTCACGGTGAGGGGTAGGCTGCTTTCGAACGAAGTGTTTGAGCGATTTATTTCAGAGAGAAGCGCGGTATAATCCTGCGCGGAAAGCGAGGTCCTATGGGTCTCTACTCGCATTATGACGGCGCGCACAATCATCCGGTCAACCGCGCGTTGCACCTGATTGCCATCCCAGTCGGCTTCTCGTCGATCATCGTGGTCTGGTTCCACTGGATTATCGCGCTGCTGCTCATCCCGACGGCCTTTGCGCTGGCCTGGCTGGGACATCTGATCGAAGGCAACAAGCCTGCGTTTCTCACCAATCCCGCACACGTTTTCGTCGCGCCGGTATGGATGGCGAAAAAACTTTTCGGCAAAAGCTCCTCTACCCCGACGTAACCAACCGGTCGGCATGGCGGTTTCTATTTCGACGCGCTGCATGGTGTAATGATTGTGGCGAAACCCGCGAAAATCTTTAACCGCAAAGGGCGCAAAGCACGCCGAGAAACCTGTTCAATTCCTTATTTTTTCTTGGCGCTCTCGGCGTACTCGGCGGTGAAGTTTATCCCGAGAAATCGAGGTCAGGTTTGGATTTCCAGCTTAATGACGAGCAACTGCAACTTAAGAGAAGCGTTCGAGAATTTGCCGAGCGCGAGATCGCGCCGCATGTCCGCAAGTGGGATGAGGCTAGTGAATTTCCGCTTTCGACGATCAAAGAACTCGGCAAGCTTGGCTTGATGGGCGTAGTTTTTCCAGCGGAGCTCGGCGGCGCCGGGATGGGCTACGTCGAGTATGTGACCGCGATTGAAGAGCTTTCTCGCGTCGATGGTTCGGTGGGAATCATAGTGGCGGCGCACACGTCTCTTTGCTCGAACCACATCTATCTCGCCGGAAATGATGCACAAAAGAAAAAGTATCTGCCGAAGCTGGCGAGCGGAGAGTGCATCGGCGCGTGGGGATTGACCGAGCCTTCATCCGGTTCTGACGCGGGCAGCGCGCGCATGGTGGCCACGCGCAAAGGTAAAGACTGGGTGCTCAACGGGACCAAGACCTTCATCACCAACGGGCATTATGCCGACGTCCTGGTCGTGATTGCAGTGACCGACCGCGCCGCGCACACGCATGGCCTTTCGGCATTTCTGGTGGAGAAGAACACGAAGGGATTTCGTCCGGGCAAGAAAGAAGACAAACTTGGGTTGCGTGCGAGCGACACCTCTGAGTTGATCTTTGAGGACTGCCTGCTTCCGGCGGAGAATCTTCTCGGCATGGAAGGCCAGGGATTTGTTGACGCCATGCGCGTGCTCGATGGCGGCCGTATCTCGATCGCAGCTTTGTCGCTGGGCATGGCGCAAGGAGCATACGAAGCAGCACTGCACTATTCGAAACAGCGCAAGCAGTTTGGCCGAGCCATCAGCGACTTTCAGGCGATCCAGTGGAAGCTGGCGGACATGGCCACGGAAATTGACGCTGCCCGTTTGCTCACGTTCCGCGCTGCATCCATGAAAGACGCTGGACTCAAGACCACGCAGGAATCTTCTATGGCGAAACTTTTCGCCAGCGAAGTGGCGGTGAAATGTGCGAATGAAAGCGTGCAGATACACGGCGGCTACGGCTTCATCAAAGATTATCCAGCAGAAAAGTTTTATCGCGACGTGAAGCTATGCACCATCGGCGAAGGCACGAGCGAGATTCAGAGAATGGTGATAGCCAGGCAATTACTGAAGGATTAGATAATGCGTTCGTCCTTGAACGCGGTTGGTTGCGTTTACCTCCTACTGCTTTACACTATTTTCTTCTGAACGATCACGCAAAATTTTTGGTCGAACAAGTTCGTTCCGGCGATGCCCGCGCGCTCGCGCGTGCAATTTCGCAGATAGAGAATCACTCGCCTGGGTGGATTGAGCTGCTTAAGGAACTCTTTCCGCACACCGGCCAGGCGTTGACGGTTGGCCTAACTGGCGCGCCCGGGGCAGGGAAGAGCACACTAGTCGATCAACTGGCGAAGCACTATCGCGTGCAGAGCGAGACGGTCGGAATCATCGCGGTCGATCCCACCAGTCCTTTTACCGGAGGCGCGATCCTCGGCGACCGCATTCGCATGCAGCAGCATTTTTCGGACCCCGGCATTTATATACGCAGCATGGCCACGCGCGGCTCGCTGGGAGGGCTAGCGAGAACTACGGCTGATGTAGCCCTGGTGCTGGATGCAGCGGGGAAAGACATTGTAATGATTGAGACGGTTGGCGTGGGCCAGGACGAGGTCGAAATCGTTCGCCTGGCCGATGTCACGGTCGTGATCCTCGTGCCTGGGATGGGGGACGATGTGCAGACCATCAAAGCCGGAATCATGGAAATTGCCGACGTATTTGTCATCAACAAGGTCGATCACGAAGGTGCAGAGCGAGTTGAGCGCGAGATCCGTGCGATGCAATCGCTCTCATCACGGGCCGATGGCTGGACTCCGCCGATCGTGAAGACCGTCGCGACGGAGGGCAGCGGCATTCCCGAGGTTACGGGAGCAATTGAAGCTTACCAATCACACATGCAGAAGCAGGGCTTGCTCGTGCGGCGCCGAGTGCACAACTGGGAGGCGCGGCTGATAGAAATGCTGCGCGATTCGTTAGTGCAGCTGGCTAGCGCCGCCTTGGCCGAAGGAGAACTCTCGCGGCTCGCGGCTGAGGTCGCCGAGCACAAGCGTGATCCTTATTCGGTGGTTGAGGAAATCGCGGATCGAATCCGAAACTAGAGGAGGCCGAGGTACTGGCGCATCGCCTGGCTAAGCGCGACTGGAGGCGCCCCGGTCGGCGCGAAATGGGCTGTGGGCGATCGCTGTCATCAGAACGCGCCGCAGACGATTGCGGCTTTCGAGATCGATATTCACAAACTCGAATCCAACCTCGTTTACGTGAGCGCGCCGTAGCACAACCTGGCCGCGAATTTTTCGCATTCCAACGTTCATCTCGAGATCGGCATCAGATCCAACGCGCAAAGTGTCTTCTTTCGTGCCCATGCCGCCGCCAAGGCTGAGCTCGTGGACCGAGATCATCGATCGCCCCCAGGAACTGCTGATCGAAGCCTGAATCGGCTTCTTGAGGGACATGCGCTCGTAGCGGCGTTGGCGCACCCAGGGGCAAGCTGGCGCGGCATCGAGAGGGGCAATGGCGAGTTCGCCGGGATCAAGGCTGGTATCAGCCATGACCTGCGTAGCAAAGCCTAAGTCGATTTTTGCCAGCGCCTGCGCGGCCGCGATACGCAGTTCGCGATGATGCTGGTGCTTGAATATTTTTTTCGATTCGAAAAGGTTTTTCAGAATCGGGACGGCATCCGGCTCGCGCAATCGGCCAAGCGCCTCGATGGCCTTGAGCTGAAGCAGCGGCGAGCGACCCTGGGCCTCCCCGGCGGCTGCAATTACGATCAGCGGTGGTGCGGCGCTGCGATCGCCGCTCATGCCGATCTCATCCAGCGCCTGCGGAATTACGACCGGATCCAGAAGCTCCAGAATTTCGAGGAGCGTGCGTCCTCGATCGAGCGCGGCGCCGTACGCAATCTGACGAACGATCAGGTCGTGGTAAAAGCGGTGCAACTGCGGCAGGCGAGAGGGAAGCAGATCGAGGAGGCTGGCGACATCGAGCCGGCTCATCAGGCCGACCGATGAAACTGCGAGCCGTTCAGGCCCCGTTCCCAGCATTTCTCGCAGGTAGCCCTGTGCGCCGCTGCCCAGTTCGTGCACCAGTTCCACGATGCGATCGCACTCCTCACGCCGCATGGCACGGAAAAACCGTTCGGAAAGATGTTCTGCGGCGGCTTGCGAATTCCTGCGCAGCACTCCCACCAGATCAGGATTGAACTGCGGTTGCTTCAGCGCGTCTTCAATGAACTCCGGAAGCCGGCCTGCGATCTCAATCCGCGAACGCAATTCGCGTTCAAGCGCAGGCCTGCGGCCTGCAATGTAGTCCATGGCTTCGCAGGTCATGGCAACGGCGCGGTACTGCTTGCGCTGAGCGGCTTCTGAACTCAAACGTACGAACGCGGCACTCAGCAGGGCCTCCACTTCAGGATTGCCTTCTTTAGCGATGGCATTGCCCAGTTTTTGCGAGGTCTCGCCAAGAACTGAACCTCCCGCCAAAGCAAACAAATCTGAGAGCTGGGCAATGCCGTCTGCCACCCGCGAACGATAATCCGTGTCTTGCGAATTGATGGCCGAAGCGTAGTTGCTCAAGATGGCGGAGGCAGTTTCGCGATCACCGCGTTGCACTAGTAATTCCACATACTGCCGGATGTTTCTTGAGGGCACGCAGGCGGCATCTTCCGAAAGCAGGGCTTTCTTCTTGCTGCCCTCTGGAAGTTCACCCCAGAATGTACGGTCGAGAATGTCGGCGTGGGATTCCACCAGCATTCCGGCCTTGCTCATTTTGTCCTCGTGCACCCGCAGAATCTTACGCAGATTTCCCATCTGCTCGCTCATTTGCTCGAGTAACTGGTGCACGGCATTTACTTTCAGATCGCCATTTTCGAAGCGTTCGAGCGCATAGCGGATCGCCATTTGTTCTGCGGCCCGCATCAGAATCGGCTTTGAAGCCTTCGGGTCCGCGCCTGAAATTGAGAGTTCGTCGAGCAGCATGAGGACGGAATCTTTGATCTTGTCTTCGGTGCGGTGCAGCTCCGAGCCGATCAACTCCGGTTTCGGCGAAGCGCCTCCGCCGAGTTCTCCGAACCGAGTCAGCAGGTGCAGCGCCTGCATGGTTTCTTTGTTGTTCAACAGGAATGGAGCGTTGGTCCATGCGCCAATCTCGTCGGAAGAACCGGCTGCGTTTGCTCCAGGCTTTGGTACCTGCGCGCCTTCGGCCGCGGCGATTACTTGAACCAGTTTGGTCGGATCGTTCAGCCAATCCTTCATCTGCGGATCGAGCGATTGAACCGCGATTTGCGCGGCTGCGGTCATGTTCGCCAGGGCCGGATCCGCAGCAACAAACTTCACTTCGTTAACACGGATGTTTCCGCGATTATCTGCAAATGCGCTTTTGATCTGATCGGCCAGGTCTTGCGCCTTCCCGCCATTGAAGGCAAAGGCGCGCACCAGTTTTTCGAACTCTTCGGAAGTTACATCCTTGGTGAATTGAATGCTGGCAAGACCGGAAGCAGTGAGCAGCTGAGCAAAGCCCCGCTCGGCTTGCCCGGTCTCGACGGCCACGCCGTCGAGTAGCAAGCGCTCGCCACTGACGCCAAGCACGAAGCTGCCTTTGCCCAGCGGAATCGCATCACGCAGTTCGGCCCAGGCAACTTCATATTGAGTCTGCGTGCGTTTGTGGTCGAACCCATAGAGCCGCACGTACTTCACCAGAATATTCAGGCTGTGAATAAACGGGCGCGCAGATGCCTGAGTCACTGCCTTGCTTGTGCCGGCGCTTGGAATAGGAACACTCCCGACTAGGAATTAGCGTAAGCCGAAAGGAATACCGGCGCACGTTACCGAGGTCATAGGACGTACGATGAGGCTGTATCTTCACACCCAAAATGAAAATCCCCACCCTGTCGCAAAGTACGCGAGACAAGGGTGGGGCACTCGGTGTGTGGCTTTCTGACTATTTATCGGAGATCACGAAATTCACGGTTGACGTCGAATTCGCCTGCACGCTTACTTTCTTTTCCCAGGTACGGGGAGGCGTAAACGCCGGCCGCTCCACGCGTCTTTCGGTAAGTACGTCGAAGCTCGCTTCCTGATGGGCAACGGTCCAGCCCTCATGCCAGGCGACAAGCTGATAATCGCCGGGTGGGACATCGGTCAACTCAAACTTGCCGCTCTCTTCCGTAACCGAGTAATAGGGGTGCGCCACGACCAGCATTTCGGCGTTCATCCAAGTATGGCCGCCGTTGCATTTCAAATTCACCAAACCGATGCTGGGCATGGATCGGCTTACCACCTGATTGGGGAATGGAAAGGGCAGATTGTAGGTGGCAGCGCCATCCATGTGAATGGTGTGAAGAGTCGCGTCCGAGCTGGTCATCTGCAAAGGTGTGCCCACCGGCACGAGCAGGATGTGCGGCTCGTAGCGGCAATGTTTTTGGTCGACAAACCTTCGTGGTGCCGGCAAGTCCATGGCCTTGCCACGAGAAATATCTTTCAGGAAAACGACAGTGTTGGCGACTCCGCCCTGACTGCCAACGACCAGACGTTCAAGATCACGGGTTTTCTGCGAATCGGGATCGCAAATCTGCGGATCTTTGTTGATCGTCAGGCTGGCCAGCCGGGGCATCGGTCCCGACCACTTTACGGAACCGGTGATTGTTCCGCCATCGTTGACAGAGATGACCTGGTAGTCTTGCGCCCAGACCGCTCCAGTGAGAATCAGTACAGTGGCTGCAACAAACACGTACGTATGTTTCAAGGTGCAACTCCAGGTCGCTCAAACTCTTCTTTGTCCAATCCTAATTTTGGAAGATTTGTCCGCAAGTAACCGGGGTAACCGAAGGATTGGGCAATTCCCTAAAGGAATCGTTCAGTCGGCCTGACTTCCGGCGGGAGAAATCTGCTGCGGCGCGGATCGGCGCTTACGCCTCCACGCCCAGCGCATGCGATCGAGGTAGAGGTAGACAACGGGAGTGGTAAATAAAGTAAGCGCCTGGCTCAGAATCAGACCCCCGACGATGGTGATGCCCAACGGCTGCCGCAATTCGTATCCAACGCCGGTACCCAAAGCCAAGGGAAGTCCGCCGAGCAGTGCCGCCATGGTGGTCATCAGAATGGGACGGAAGCGGAGCATGCAAGCTTCGAAGATCGCATCCGCTGGCGGCTTGCCCTCTTTTCGTTCGGCGTCGAGGGCGAAATCGATCATCATGATGGCATTTTTCTTCACGATTCCAATCAGTAGAATGATGCCGATCAGGCCCATTACGTTCAGCTCGTTATGGGTGAGCAGCAACGCAAGGAGCGCGCCGACTCCGGCCGAGGGCAGGGTGGAAAGAATGGTGATGGGATGCACGTAGCTCTCATACAAAATTCCCAACACGATATAAACCGTGAGCAGCGCGGTGGCGATGAGGACCGGTTCATTGGCCAAAGACTCCTGAAATGCAGCCGCCGTCCCCTGAAAACTGCCGTGGATGGTGGCCGGGAACTGGATTTCGTTTTTCGCCGCTTCAATGAGCTGAGTCGCTTGGCCCAGCGAAACTCCGGGAGCGAGATTGAACGACATAGTCGCGGAAGGGAACTGGCCCTGGTGACTGACGGCCAGCGCCGTGTTTGCCGGCCCGAAATGCGCGATTGCCGATAGAGGAATCATCGTGCCATTGGTCGAACCAACATAAACTGCCTCGAGGGCTGCGGGAGTTTCCTGGTACTGCGGATCCACTTCCATGACCACGTGATACTGGTTCAGCTCCTGATAGATGGTCGAAACCTGGCGCTGGCCGAAGGCGTCATACAGCGCATTGTCGATTGCCTGAGGCGTGACTCCGAGGCGGGAGGCTGTGTCGCGATCGATGATAACGTTCGCTTCCAATCCTCGATCCTGTTGGTCGGTGTTCACATCGCGCAGTTGACGTAGGGTGCGCAATTTTTGGAGCAAGCGCGGAGCCCAGGAATTCAGCTCATCCAGATTTTCACCCTGCAGGGTGTATTGGTATTGCGCCTGGCTTTGGCGACCACCAACGGTTAGGTCCTGAGACGACTGCATGTAAAGCGTGGCGCCGGGCACCTTGGTGAGTTGCCGGCGCAATTCGCCAATGACCTCGTCAGACGTCAATTTTCTTTCTTTGCCCTTAGGCTTGAGCGTAATAAACATGCGGCCTTGATTGCGGGCCGTGTTGCCGCCAGCGAATCCTACAATCGTCTGCACATTGGGGTCCTGCATCACGATGCTGACGAACTGCTCCATCTTGTCTTTCATGGCTGGAAAGGAGACATCCTGATCCGCCTGCACCGAGCCGCTGATGCGGCCGGTATCCTGCTGCGGGAAGAACCCTTTGGGCACCTTCACATAGAGGTAGACCGTCAAAGCCATGGTACCCAGCGTGAGCAGTAGTACCGAGAACTGGTGGCGCAGGACCCATCCCAAACTGACGCGATATACCTTCAACGTTCCGTCGAAAAAACTCTGGAACAAGCGATACAGGCGGCCGTGGTGTTCTTCGGCGACCGGCTTCAGAATCTGCGCGCACATCATGGGAGTTGTCGTAAGTGACACAACCAGGGACACGCCGATCGCAATGCTGAGAGTCACTGCAAATTCGCGAAACAGTCGCCCGACCAGACCACCCATCATTAGGATGGGAATGAAAACCGCAACGAGTGACGTGCTCATGGAGAGCACCGTGAAACCAATTTCTTTTGCGCCCCGGAACGCCGCTGACACGGGAGCCATGCCCTGCTCCAGATAGCGCGTGATGTTTTCGAGCACGACAATAGCGTCATCCACTACGAAGCCGGTGGAAATTGCGAGTGCCATCAACGACAGGTTGTCGAGGCTGTAGTGCAGTAAATACATGACGCCGAAAGTGCCGATTAGCGAGAGCGGGACGGCGATACTGGGGATAATGGTGGCGCGCCCGGTACGAAGAAATGCGAACACCACCAGGATCACCAACACCACCGAGATCAGCAGCGTGATTTCAATATCATGCACCGAGGCGCGGATCGTAGTGGTGCGGTCCATTACCACATCAAGATGAATAGCCGGAGAAATGGACGAGGCGAGTTCCGGCATCAACTCGTATACGCGGTCTACAGTGTCGATAATGTTAGCGCCCGGTTGCCGGAAGATGATGATCAGCACCGCCGGCTTGCCTTTTGCCGATTTGTCAGTTGTGCTATGCGCTGCGAGACCGATAACGCGAGTGTCAGCCACCGAGTCTTCGACGTTTGCGACATCGCTCAAACGCACAGCAGCGCCGTTCTTGTAAGTCACGATCAGCGGGCGATATTTGTCCGCAGTCTTTATCTGATCGTTATCGCGGACAGTCCAAGAAGTAGTCTCATCAGAAAGGCTTCCTTTGGCTGTATTGGCGTTCGCGCTATTTAGCGCAGTGCGGACGGCATCGAGACCGATTCCGAGTTTGTTCAGCAGATTTGGATTTACTTCGGCGCGCACTGCAGGCTGCGCCGCGCCTCCAACGAATACCTGTCCCACGCCGCTGACCTGCGCGAGTTTCTGCGCCAGCACCGAATCGGCGGCATCGTACATATCGGGCAGAGTGATGGTGTCTGAGGTGAGAGACATGATGAGCACCGGCGCGTCTGCCGGATTCACCTTGCGATAGTAGGGATTGCCGGGAAGATAAGACGGCAGGTTGCTGCGCGCGGCATTAATCGCGGCCTGCACGTCGCGGCCGGCGGCGTCGATATTTCGATTCAAATCGAATTGCAGGACGATTCCGGTCGAGCCGATCTGGCTCGTTGAAGTCATCTGGTTCACGCCGGCAATACGGCCAAATTGTCGTTCAAGAGGAGTCGCCACGGCCGAAGCCATCGTCTCCGGGCTCGCCCCGGGTAATGAGGCCCCTACTTGGATCACGGGATACTCCACCTGAGGCAGCGGCGCTACTGGCAGGATTTGAAATGCAAGAATCCCCGAAAGCAGAAGTCCAGCGGTGAGCAGCGAAGTGCCGACCGGACGTTTAATAAATGGGGATGAAACGCTCAATGCTAATCTCCGCTCGCCGGTTGCTCCTGCACCTGCCGGAATCCGACGCCGGAGAACCGCTGTGACAGGCGGTCGAACCACAGGTACACGACCGGAGTCGTATAGAGCGTGAGCAGTTGGCTTAACAGCAGGCCGCCGACAATGGTGATTCCCAACGGGTGGCGCAATTCAGAGCCTGTACCGCTACCTAGCGCCAGGGGCAAACCGCCAAACAATGCAGCCATAGTCGTCATCATGATGGGACGGAAGCGCAATAACGAAGCCTGGAAGATGGCCTCCTCCGGTGGCTTGTGCTCGTCACGTTCTGCTTCGAGCGCAAAGTCGATCATCATGATGGCGTTCTTCTTCACGATTCCAATCAGCAGGATGATACCGATCAAGCTGACTACTCCCAGATCGTTGCCCGTAATAATGAGCGCCAGCAACGCGCCGACGCCGGCTGAAGGCAGAGTGGAGAGAATCGTGATCGGGTGAATATAGCTCTCGTACAAAACGCCGAGAACTATGTAGACAGTGACAATCGCGGCCAGGATCAGGAGCGGCTCGCTCGAAAGCGAATTGCGGAAGGCCGCGGCAGTTCCCTGAAAACTGGTGTGAATGCTGGCAGGCATGTGGATCGCGGCTTCGGCTGCATCAATGTCCTTGGTTGCTTGTCCGAGCGACGCTCCAGGAGCAAGGTTGAAAGAGAGTGTCACCACGGGAAACTGTCCCTGGTGGTTGATTGCCAAGGTTGCATTCGACCGGTCCATTTCCGTGAAGGCGGACAGTGGTACTTGTGTTCCCGTATTCGACTTCACATACAGGCTGTTCAGCGAAGCTGGATCTCTCTGGAATTGCGGATCGACCTCGAGCACCACGTGATACTGGTTCAATTGCGTATACATGGTCGAGACCTGACGTTGACCGTATGCGTCGTAGAGTGTGGAATCGATCTGGGCAGGCAAAATTCCCAGTCGCGAAGCCGAATCGCGATCAATCACCAGGTCTGCCTGGAGTCCCCCGTTCTGTTGATCACTGGCGATGTCGGTAATGGCTGTGGACGACCTCAGTTGCTGAATGAGCCGTTGCGACCATTGCGAGAGTTCGGTCGCGTCGGTGTCTTCCATCGAATATTGATACTGAGTGCGGCTGACACGGTCTTCTACCGTCAGGTCCTGAACCGGCTGCATGTACAACGTAATTCCGGCGACCTGCGACACAGGACCTTGCAGGCGCCGAATTATCTCGGACGCGGTGGAACTGCGATCATCGCGCGGTTTCAGGTTGATCTGAATGCGGCCGCTGTTCAGAGTCAGATTGGTTCCGTCAATGCCGATAAACGACGACAGGCTGGCAACATCTTTGTCCTGCAGAATGATTTTCGCCAGTTGCTGCTGGCGTTGCGACATGGCGGTGAAAGAAATGTTCTGCGGCGCCTCGGAGATTCCCAAAATCACGCCCGTGTCCTGCACCGGGAAAAAGCCTTTGGGAACGAAGATGTAGAGAAGAATGGTGAACACCAGCGTCGCCGCCGTGACCAGCAGAGTGGCCGTCTGATGCCCGAGCACCCATTTCAATGTGCGGCCATAGCCTTGAATGACCCGCTCGTACACCCGCTCTGACCAGGCGTAAAAGCGGCCTTCTTGCTCGTGGCCTTTTGTCTTGAGCAGGCGAGAACTCATCATCGGGGTTAGCGTGAGCGAAACGACGGCTGAGACCAGAATCGTTACCGCGAGCGTTATCGCAAACTCGCGGAAGAGTCGGCCGACGATGTCGCCCATGAAAAGCAATGGGATCAAGACTGCAATCAGGGAAACCGTCAACGAAACGATGGTGAACCCGATCTGTCCGGCGCCTTTCAGCGCAGCATCGAGCGGCGAATCTCCGGCTTCAAGGAAACGATCGATGTTCTCGATCATGACGATGGCGTCATCGACCACGAACCCAGTCGAAATCGTCAGTGCCATCAACGTCAGGTTGTTCAGGCTGTATCCCAGGAGATACATCACTCCAAAAGTCCCGACGATCGAGAGGGGGACCGCGACGCTGGGAATGATGGTGGCGCGCCAGTTGCGCAGGAACAGGAAGATCACCAGCACCACCAGAACGATTGTGAGAGAGAGTTCGAACTCCACGTCTTTGACCGAAGCGCGAATGGTTTGAGTGCGGTCCGTGAGAATGGAAACCTGTACCGCTGCGGGAAGAGATTTTTTCAACTGATCGAGCAGCAGCTTGACCTTGTCAGCCACGCTGATCACGTTTGCGCCCGGCTGACGCTGAATGTTGACGATGACGGCAGGTGTTAGGGTCGAGCCCTGGCCCATCCATGCGGATTGATATGTGTTCTCGACACCGTCGAAGATGGTGGCAACATCTGACAAGCGGACCGGCGCGCCGTTGCGATACGCGATCACAATCGGAGCGTATTGGGCTCCCTCAAGGAGCTGATCGTTCGCGCCGATGGTGAACGACTGCCGCGGTCCGTCGAGTGTACCCTTGGCCTGATCCACATTGGCCGCGGCGAGTGCCGTGCGAACGTCCTCAAGGCCCAGCCCGTAGGCCGCAAGCGCCGTCGGATTCACCTGAATACGCACCGCTGGCTTTTGGCCGCCGCTGATTGAGACCAAACCGACCCCGGTCACCTGAGATATTTTTTGGGCAAGCTGTGTGTCGGCGAGATCCTCAACCTTCGACAGGGGAAAGGTGCCGGAGGTTACGGCTAAGGTCAGGATCGGTGCGTCGGCCGGGTTTACTTTGCTATAAATCGGAGGGTTGGGCAGATCGACTGGAAGATAAGTTCCGGCTGAGTTGATCGATGCCTGTACTTCCTGCTCTGCGATGTCAATGTTCTGGTCGAGATTGAATTGCAGGGTTATGACCGAAGCGCCGAGCGAACTGGTTGAGGTCATTTGGCTCAGGCCAGGGACTTGGCCGAATTGGCGCTCAAGCGGCGCAGTGACCGAAGAAGCCATTACCGTCGGGTCAGCGCCGGGATAGAAGGTCATTACCTGAATCGTCGGGTAATCGACTTCGGGCAGCGCGGAGACCGGCAATTGCCGGTAAGCCACAATTCCGACCAGTAGAACGCCGATCATCAGCAGCGATGTGGCAACCGGGCGGAGAATAAAGAGCCGCGATGGATTCATTGCGACGAGGTCCCGCGATTCTGATTGCCAGTAGCGTTAGGTGGTCCGTTACGTCGACCGCGCTGCGCTTGAGATTGACCATGACCGGAGTTCTGCTGCTGGTTCGCTGAATTCTGGTTCTGGTCCTCGCGAAGACTGTTGTTGGCGGCGTTCTGGTTTCCCTGTTGTTGCTGATGGGGCTCGACGCGACTGTTTTGTTGCAGTTTGTCCTGGCCGTCGGTCACGACCACATCGTTTGGCTGAAGACCGCTTGCAATCTGGCTCAGATTCCCCTGAGTGACGGCAACATTCACCAAACGGACCTCAACCGTTTTATCCGGTTTCATCACGTAGACGTAGTTGCCTTGTGGGCCGCGCTGCACCGCGGCGGAAGGGATTACGGTGACGTCCTTTTTCGTCTCGAGCAGAAGATGAACGTTCACGAACTGGTTGGGCCAGAGCTCATTTCCCTTGTTATCGAAAACGGCCTTTAAACGGCCGGTGCCGGTGGTCTGGTCGATCTGATTGTCGATGGTGAGCAATTTGCCGCTGGTGAGTTTGGTCGAATCATCGCGGCTGTAGGCGTCAACCTCAAGAGGGCCCTTGCTCATGTGCTGCGCGACTTCGGGCAACTGGTCTTCGGGGAGCGTAAACAACGCGGTGATGGGTTGAAGCTGCGTGATCACCAGCATCGGGTTGGTATCAGACGCGTGAACAATATTTCCAGGGTCAACCAGCCGCAGTCCGATTCGCCCCTCGACCGGCGCGGTGATGTGGCAATAAGTCAGGTTCAACTTGGCGCTATCGACAGCGGCCTGATCGTTGCGCACTGCTCCATCGAGCTGATCGACGGTGGCCTGTTGCGTATCGACCTGCTGCTGCGACATAGCGCCTGAGTTCTGCAGCAAATCTTTGTAGCGCTGATAGTTCAGCTTTGCGTCCCGCAAGGAAGCCTGGTCTTTGAAAAGCTGCGCTTGCGCCTGCTCAAGAGCAACCTCAAAGGGGCGGGGATCAATGACCGCCAGCAGTTCACCTTTTCGTACGAACTGGCCTTCTTTGAACCGGACGTCGACGAGCTGGCCATCCACGCGGGTCCGAACGCTGACAGTGTAATAAGCAGAAATCGATCCCAAGCCGGTCAAATAGATCGGCAGATCCTGCTGTTTGGCGGAAGCGACCGTCACCTGGATCGGCTGACCCGCGATGCCGCCGCGCGATGCGGCAGAAACTTTGCTGCCCGATCCGGATCCAGTACACGCCGCAAAAAAAAGCGGCAAAGCAGTCAATGCGCACAGCGCTGACGTTCGCAAAAACTCCCGCTTCGACATCAGGAGATCAACACTCATCGCGTAACCTGCCTCCGCTAATGACCGTGCGCCTGTATCTTAAATAATCGAGCCACAACTTGCTCAGACGTGTGCTCGTTTCGCATCAAGAGTTTGATGTGCTTTGAGGTGGTTAGTAATCAGAGGTTTACAAAAATTTACCTGCTCAGGTTCCTGCTCTACTGCAAGGTGTATGGCGCTGCTCTGGCCGGCTCGCGTATATTGATCGGCCAACACTTCGATGCCTGGCCCAATCACAATTCGCGATATTGACTCCATTCCGGAGCTCGAGAGTGTGCTTCATCTTGAAAAGGAGGTCTGGGGACTCGCCGATGCCGACGTAACTCCACTGACGCTCTCCATTGCTTTGCAGGCAGCGGGGAGCATTGTGATCGGCGCTTTCGATAATCGTAAGCTGGTTGGCTTTGCGCTCGCGTTTCCGAGTTTCGAGGAAGGGCGTATCGGGTTTCACTCCCACATGCTTGCCGTCCAGCCTTCCCAACGAGAGCACGGGTTGGGGTACCGTCTGAAGCTGGCACAAAGAGAACGCGCACTGGCAATGGGGATCAAGGAGATGACCTGGACCTACGATCCCCTGCGTAGCACAAATGCGCACTTGAATTTTGCCAAGCTGGGCGTTGTTTGCAACAGATACAGGACGGATTTCTACGGTTCCCAGACCTCAAGCCACCTGCATACCAACGGCACCGACCGGTTGTGGGTTACGTGGAATATGGATGAGGTTCGCGTCCGAAATCGCATTTTCGGCAAGAACTCCAGAGGAGAGGTAATGGATGCGCTGCGGCATCTTGAGCCGCTTGTTCGTTTCAACGGTAATGGGCGTCCGGCAGAAGCGGACCTTGCCGCGGCATTGTCGCGGCAGAGAATTGCGATCGAGATTCCAGGGGACATTGATCGCATAGAGCTTGAAGAGAAGGACCTCGCCCGCGAGTGGCGCTTGGCAACGCGACGCGCATTCACCGAAGCGTTGAAAGCAGGATTTGTCGTTATGGAGTTTTGCCGCTCGATCCGAGGACAACAGGGACCGGGGGCGTACTTGTTAGAGAGAAAATCGTAGGTGCTTCAGCGGTTTTTCAGGAATGGATTCGCTTCGCGTTCCGCCCCGATCGTGGTGAGAGGACCGTGACCCGGAATCACCGAAGTCTCGTCCGGCAATGCCAATATTTTTTCATGCAGGGAGCGCATGATCTTTTCAAATGATCCCCCGGGGAGGTCAGTGCGACCAATGCTGCCGGCAAACAGAGTGTCGCCGGCGATCAATTTTCTTTCAGCTGGAAAATACAGGCAGATGCTGCCCTCGGTGTGTCCGGGAGTGTGAATGACGTTCGCCAGGTGAGATCCGGCTCTCACTGTGTCTTGCTCGCGGATGCTATGGTCGATGTCGACTTTTCCTGGCGATTGCATCCCAATCCACGCTGCCTGCAGGTCGAGCATCTTCAACAGGGCTTGATCGTTCTGATTCAGTAAAATCGGCGCGCCGGTTGCGTCGCGTAATTTCATCGCGCCACCCACGTGGTCAATGTGGGCGTGGGTGATCACGATCTGCTGCACCGTAAGCCGGTGTTTCTGGATTACAGCGAGAATCTCGGCAATGTCATCGCCGGGGTCGATGACTATCGCTTCGTGGGAGTTCTCATCGCCGATGATCGAGCAGTTGCACTGCAGCGGCCCTACCGGCGGGATCTCGTGGATCATGTGAGCTTACGCTGGTGAGGCGCGCGTTTCCTACTTTTGCGGGGCGGAATTCGCCGGTTTGGCCGGAGGCGTTTTTTCGTTCTGCAGCACCGATTGCGCTCCAGGTTTTCGCGTGGCGGCGATCGAGAGCGTGATTGAAGTCAACATGAAGATGACCGCGCACCAGGTGGTCGCTTTGGTGAGCACCGTTGCCGCGCCACGAGGACCAAATGCCGTTTGACTACCCTGCCCACCGAACGCGGCAGCGATATCCCCGCTCTTTCCGCTCTGTAAGAGAACGACGATAACCAGAAAGAAACATACAAAAATATGAATCAGCGTTATGAGCGTGATGATCATGAAATTAGAAAACCCTTCTATGTTACGGACTCAGCCCCGGACTTATGGTGCGGAAGGGGGGACTTGAACCCCCACGCCTTTCGGCGCCACCCCCTCAAGATGGTGTGTCTGCCAATTCCACCACTTCCGCATTTCTAAGCTGTTAACTAGAAACGGTTTATTCTAGGTTGACACAGCAATGCTTTGGTAACTAGTAGGGTCCTGTTCGCGGTTTCCCGAGTCCAGTTTGCGCAAACCCGAACCGCTTAATGTTATCTTGTCTGGCCGCGTACCGCAACGAGAACAGATCGATCTCGTCGGCCGAGTTCAGGAATCGCCCGGCCTGGGCAAGCCTTGCTGCCGGTGTTCCCTAAGATTAGAATCGCGCACTTGTTGAGGCCACTAATAGAAAGAGTCAGCCGCGGCCGCGTGCTAAGGCGCCGACTGCCCGCCGATTTCAATCGCTTACCGTTGTACGTTACGCCAGAAGCAGGCTTGCGATATTGGTTGTCGATGCCGAGGGTGGATCCAGTTCTCTACAGAATGTGCAAGGAAATGGTGAAGCCAAGCTCGTGCGTGTGGGACGTGGGAGCAAACGTTGGGCTGTTTTCATTTTGTGCGGCCTCGCTCTCCGGGAAAAGCGGCTACGTGCTCGCCATCGAGCCCGATATCTGGCTCGCCAACTTGATCCAGAAGTCCGCTCAACTCTGGCGTGACAGTGGGTATGAGGCTGCGACGGTAGCAGTTCTTTGTTCGGCCGCGTCTGACTCCCAGGATATTGAGGCGCTGCAAATCGCGGAACGCTCGCGTGCGGCGAACTTCCTGAAAGGTGCATCTGGTTCGAGGCAATCTGGAGCGATCAGAGGCGAGCAGTTGTCGCTCTCAGTCCAACTGGATTTCTTGTTGCGATATTTTAGGCCGCCTTCAGTACTGAAGATCGACGTTGAGACCCATGAAGTTCATGTATTACGAGGCGCGAACGAGATCCTCAGGACCCACCGTCCAATAATTTGGTGTGAAGTAGCTCCACACAATGTTGTGGCTGTTTTCGAGCTCCTGACGGCAGCGAAGTACAGTTTGTTCAATGCTGAATCGAAGGAGCCGCTGACTGGTGGGCGCGCCAACTGGAACACTTTGGCGATTCCGTCCGAAACCTAAAGAAGTCGGGCACCACGACCTTCGTGCTGACCCTGACTCACCCGCGCTTTACAAGTCATTATTTGGTTTGCAGTCCAGCAACTCCGGCCTCAATAGCGAGTTATCGCGGCGCCCCGATGTTCTTTCACTTCCACCCTTAGGTATTCACCAATGGTCCAATTACCTCAGTAATTTGGCGAGGTTCCATTTGTGTGCAACCATCCAAAGCGGAATCGGGGAAAGCCCCTTCGCGGCTCTGAGTTCCACCGACGGTTTGCAGGGAGGATTCGAGTGAAACGCACAAGCATTTTGGCCGCACTACTGCTGGCCTTGTTTTTTTCACAACTTGGTTGCGGGGGTCCCGCAATCGGAGACCTGAAGACGCTCCAGATTTCCGCAGGTTCAACAAATCTGGTTGGCGAGGGTGGAACCCTGCAGTTGAGCGTTGTAGGCAGGTACAGCAGCGGTGACACCAAGGATTTGAGCAACGCCGTAACCTACGTCGTTACGCCTCAGGGAACTGACGCCAATGGCACCGCGTTGGCTGCGCCGCCACAGACGATTACGGTGAGCACCACGGGATTGGTGACGGCGGTTGCTCCGTTCGTTTGCACCTGGGTTGACGTAGGCACCTCGACTACGGCGTCCTGGGCTCTATCGGGTTCCTATCAGATCGTAGGCACCTTCCACGGGATTTCATCGCAACCGATCTTTATCTCGGTCGCTGCGGCTGTTGGAAGCAATTCCGGCGGAAACAACCCGAACCTGGCTTGCGGGCCGACGACATAAAACGAGATTCACTGCTGCCGGTTGGACAATTTCTGACCGGCAGCCATTCCTACCATCGCTGGTGCACTTGCAGACGGATTCGCTCATCGTAGAGATGAATGATTTCCGTCATTGTTTTTTCGGGGATTGGCGGCAGGTCAGAGGCGCGGCAGTTGTCAGCTACCTGGTCCGGATTTTTTCCGCCAGGGATCGCGCACGTAACTTCATCAAACATCAAGACCCAACGCAGCGCGAATTGGCTCATGGAAGCGCCCATAGGCAGCAATCGCCGGATTTCCTCTACCGCCTGCAGTCCGCCTTCGTAATCCACTCCTGAAAAAGTCTCGCCCACATCAAACATTTCGCCATGCCGATTGAAGTTACGGTGATCGTCTTTGGCGAAGGAAGAGTCACGCTTCAGCTTGCCGGTTAGCAGTCCGCTGGCGAGCGGAACTCGCGCCAGAATACCCACCCGTTTTCGTTTTGCCTGGGGAAAGAACAGTTCAGATGGCCTTTGGCGAAAGCAGTTGAAGATGATCTGTACCGACTGAACATTGGGATATTCGATGGCCTTCAACGCTTCTTCAACACGTTCGACGCTCACGCCGTAATAACGAAGCTTGCCCTGTTTTACGAAGTCATCGAGCAAGCCGAAAACTTCTGGATGGTAATAAGCATCGGTCGGCGGACAATGCAGTTGTAGCAGATCGATCGCTTCGGTTTGCAGGTTGCGCAGGCTGTCATTGATCCACGCCGCCAGGTTTTCTCGGCTGTAGCCCTCCACAGTTTGCTTCGGCAAGCGCCGCCCGGCTTTGGTAGCGACAATGATCTGGTCCTTGCGTTCTTTTTTGAGTTGTGCGATCAGCCGTTCGCTGCGGCCATCGCCGTAAACATCGGCGGTGTCAATGAAATTCACTCCGCAATCGACAGCCTTATTCAGCGCGCCCATTGCGTCCTGGTCAGAGACGTGGCCCCAAAAACCTCCGATGGCCCAGGCTCCGAAACTGATCTCGGAAATGTTCCAACCCGTTCGGCCTAACGATCGATATTTCATGATGTCTCTGCTCAAAAGTACGAAAGATGAAAAAGTATATATGTTTCGATTGACATTTCGTTCTGGGCCGAAGGACCATCGATCATTTGAACGTACCGGGCACCGTGTTAGCCCGAACTTCGTAGTGTTGCGTAATATTGTCAAAGCGGCTGAGCAGGCGCTTGGCTTCCGGTTCGAATACCGGGAGTTCATAACTGGGGCCTGCGAACCGGCGTACTGCCTCGAGAGAATCAAAAAGATTCACGACGACGAATTCGGATTCCCTCTCGCAATCTCGACGAAGAACGTATCCGCCACGATAGCCTTCAATTTTTTTGAGCCCCGGAAGCACAGTTGCAGCTAAAAGGGCCTCGTACGCGTCCGCGTCTTTCGAGGTTGTCCAGCCTCGCCAATGTCGTGCGATCATTTCGCAATGTTAAATGCGCACAGCGCTGATTTGCGATAACGGCAGCGGATGCGATAGCTTCATGGGTATTTGAGCGGAACTGCTTCCCAAGTTTCCGATACCAGTAGAAGACGATGAAGCGCCTATCCTCCTCGAACGTTATCAACGTCTACGATCTTCGCCGCATAGCCGAAAAGCGCGTGCCTAAGGCGGTATTCGACTATCTCGATGGCGGCGCAGACGGCGAAGTTACATTGCGGGAAAATTGCCGCGCCTTTGAGGACGTGATCTTTCGTCCTCGCCAGGCTGTAGCGATGGAAAACTGCGATCTGCGGACTACTGTTCTTGGGCAAGAAATTTCCTTCCCGGCGATGCTCGCACCGGTAGGCTACAGCCGGCTGATGCATCCTGAAGGTGAAATCGCCGCGGCGCGGGCGGCGGGGGAAGCCGGCACCGGTTACATCCTCTCCACGATTTCGGGTCACAAGTTGGAAAAGGTGAAGGCGGGAACAAAAGGATTTGCCTGGTATCAGCTTTACCTGGTAGGAGGCAGAGAAGCGGCTGAAGGGGCGATTGCACGCGCGCGTAACGCGGGCTTCTCAGCTTTAGTTGTAACCGTCGACACCGCGGTTGGGGGATTGCGCGAGCGCGATCCTCGCAACGGAGTTCCCGCGCTTCTCGGCGGCAGCATCCGCGCGAAGATTCCTTTTCTGCCCCAGGTGATGGCGCGCCCCGGATGGCTTTTATCGTTTCTGCTTGACGGCGGCGTGCCGCATCTGGAGAACGTGGTCATTCCCGGCAAAGGACCGATGCCCATGGCTGATGTCTCGATCTCGCTTGCGCGCGGAGCGGTGTCTTGGAAGGACATGCGCTGGATTCGGGAAAGCTGGAATGGTCCCATCGTCATCAAAGGCGTCCTCATCGCTGACGATGCACGGCGCGCGGTCGACGAAGGCGCTGCGGCAGTCGTGGTTTCGAATCATGGCGCGCGCCAACTCGATTGTGTGTCGCCAACAATTCGTGCCCTGCCCGAGATTGTTGCCGCTGTGGGTCAACAAGCCGACGTGCTGATGGATGGAGGCGTCCGCCGCGGTGGAGATATTGTGAAGGCGATATGTTTGGGGGCTCGCGCTGTCCTTGTCGGGCGGGCCTACGCTTACGGCCTTGCTGCTGCGGGTTATCCTGGAGTTACTCGTGCCATACAAATCCTGCGCGGCGATGTCGAGCGAACCCTTCGCCTTCTCGGTTGTCCTTCAGCCCGAGAGCTCGACGGTTCCTATGTGTCCTACCCCAGACATTGGTGCCCCGCCAACTGAAATTCAACTCGTCTCAAATAAAAGAAGGCAGTCTGGATCGGTAGCGGAGGAGCTTTGCCAATCGAAACTGCAGCAAAGGTTCAGCGGATCAGCCTCGCAAGCGCAACGATCACCGATGTCCAAAATCCGAGCGAAACTACGATGCTTGCTGTCCAGGTGAGTAGGAATGTCATTGGCTAACGGCTTCCTTTCGTAAACTGATATTAGTCTATCAACATACTAGACATTACGCAATCAAAATGGCAATCGAAATCGCCGGCGGGATGAGATTCCTGACATGCTCTAAGCAGCCGGAAGTTTGTATCTGCAACTAAAACGTGGTGGGCTTAGGATAGCGCACGCCCGTAGCGGTCAACTCTTCGACCTTAGCGACAGGCTGAATCGCGCCTCGGGCGCCCGGCGCAGTGCAATTCAGAGCTGCCGCGGCGCAGGCAAATTCAAGCTGGCGCTGTAACGTCCAATCTTGTAGTAGTCCATAAATGAAGCCGGCATGGAAGATGTCTCCAGCTCCGGTGGTATCGACGGTCGACACCCGGTACGCACAAGCGTGATGGAATTGCTCTCCGTCCCACGCCAGGACTCCGCCGGTGCCTAAGGTGGCCGCGGTGACATGACAACGAAACCGATGTTGCAGAACCAGTAGCGATTTTTTGAGGTCGCGCTCGCCGCAAATTTTCTGCGGGAAATCTCGACTGACGATCAGGTAGTCGACATTTCTAGTGAGCTGCTCGATCCCGGTGTAAGTTTCGTCGAAGTCGGCGATCACAGGAATTCTCGCTTCGCGCGCCCATTGTGCCGCAGTCGTGGCGGCCAGAGTGTCATAGCCATCAACCAGCAATGCGCGAGCGTTCACGATCCACTCGCGCTTGAGTTCACTTGGCTGAAGGACGAGCTTTTCATCCTGACGACGCAGTACCGTGCGCTCTCCATCGCGATCGACAAGGATGAATGATTGGTGGCTGGCGCACCCTTCGGCGATTGAAACCTGTGTTTCCACCCCGGCTTTTGCAAATTGACTATGGTGCAATGCCGCGGCCGGATCGTCTCCCAATTTTCCGACGTAGCGAGTTCGCAAGCCCCAGAACTGGCAAGCGATCACGGCGCTAGCGACCTGGCCTCCGGGCATCACGCTAACGGAAGGGCATTCAACCTTCGATCCCCGGAGCGGAAATTCTGGAACAGCAATTAGAGTGTCGGTTGCGTTCAGGCCCACGCCGACGAGATCGACGCGCGATGTCTCGCTCAATTCGCTTCCTCGAGATTGACGGCGAGATTGGCGGCACGCGAGAGCAGCAGTTCGCGTTCGCGGGCGTTACGGGCAAGGGAAGCGGCCCGCTCAAATTCTGCACGCGCCTCTGCCACGCGGCCCAGTTTGGTCAGTAGATCGCCGCGCACGCTGGGAAGCAGATGATAATTTTTCAACGACGCTTCGGCGGCGAGCTTGTCTGTCAGCTCCAAGCCTGCCGCGGGCCCGGACGCCATGGACACCGCCACTGCGCGATTGAGTTGGATGACTGGCGAAGGCATCAGCGCGAAAAGCTCGTCGTAGAGCAAGACAATCTGCTTCCACTCGGTCTCGTCCGCAGTACGAGCGCGCGCGTGGCATGCGGCGATCGCGGCCTGAATCGTGTAGGGTCCGCGATTTCTGCTCAATTTTGCCGCCAGATCAAGTGCCGCCAAACCACGCCGGATGAGCAACTGGTCCCAGCGCGAACGGTCCTGGTCAAAAAGCAGGATGGGCTCACCGCCAGGCCCGATTCGCGCCTTTGAGCGCGAGGCCTGAATCTCCATCAGCGCGACCAGACCGTGTACTTCCGCCTGGTCCGGCGCAAGTCCGGCGAGAATTCGTCCCAGCCGGAGTGCTTCGTCGCACAGATCAGTTCGGATCCACTGATCACCGGTTGTGGCAGCGTAGCCTTCGTTGAAGATGAGATAAACGACTTCCAGGACCGAGGCCAGCCGTGAACTCAGTTCCTCGCCACGCGGCACTTCGAAGGGAATGTGGGCCTCAGTGAGCGTCCTTTTGGCGCGCACGATGCGCTGGGCAATGGTCGGCTCGGACGAGAGAAATGCCCGGGCAATCTCATCAGTCGTAAGTCCGCCCAAAAGGCGAAGCGTGAGCGCTACACGCGCTTCGGTCGAGAGCACGGGATGGCACGAGATGAACATCAGTCGCAGGACGTCATCGCCGACGTTCTCTTCGAACCCGTCGAAATCTGGCACAAGCATTTGCTTTGCCTCAAGGTCGCGCGTGACCTCTTCATGTTTGCGGGTCAGGAGTTGGTTCCGGCGGAAGTGGTCTATTGCCCGATGCTTGGCTGCCGCGGTCAGCCACGCGCCCGGATTCTCCGGAATGCCCGACGTCGGCCATTGTTCGAGCGCCGCGATCAGGGCATCCTGCGCCAGATCCTCGGCAAGGCCGACGTCGCCAACCGCACGCGTCAGCCCGCCAATGACCTTTGCCGCCTCCATCTTCCAGACGGCGTCGATGGTGCGATGTATATCGGTGGCAGTCACTGCCACCGATCACATCATGTTTAGCTGGCTACTGCAACTTTCTCCGGCTCATGGCAACCGGCCTCGGTTCCAGCGTCGTAGAGTTGCCGCAGTTCGCACTCGCCATCGCCCGCGACCTTGAGGAAGTCCTTAACCAGTCTGATCGCCTCTTCCTTCGAATTTGCCTTCAATATGGCGAAGCCGCCCACGAGTTCCTTGGCTTCTGTGAAAGGGCCGTCGGTCACGCTAAGCTTGTCGCCGGATCTGCGTACTCGCGCTCCCAGTGATGAAGGAAGGCAGCCTTCGGTCGCGAGCAGCCATCCTGCCTTAAAACCCTCTTCGACTATCTTTCCCATGGTTGCCATCTCTTCAGCAGGTGGAGGCGTGTTTCGTTCCGGGGTTTTGTAGATACTCAGGAATCGCATGTGTGTTTCTCCTCTGAATAAATTTTTAGTTCACGAGCTGGAGCCTGTTGGCTTTGGTTCGGTTCGGTTCCGCTCTATCAATACGTCGAATAAGGAACTCCAAAATCGACACGGACCCAAACTTTTTTAGGACGCTTTCTGCTTTTCGATCTGTTTGCGGATGCGTTCTTCCTGCTCCCGCAGTTCAGGGGTAAATTCTGCGCCAAAATCCTCTGCTTCAAATACTTGGCGAATTTCCACCTCGGTGCCGCCATCGAACGGCGCTCGCTTCAACCATTCAACCGCCTCTTCCATCGAACGAACCTGCCATAGCCAGAATCCCGCGATGAGTTCTTTCGACTCGGTGAACGGCCCGTCAATTACGGTGCGCGTTGAGCCGGAGAATTTCACTCGCTTCCCCTTTGAGGTTGGCTGCAGGCCTTCTCCTGCCAGCATGACGCCGGCCTTGGCCAGTTGCTCGTTGAACTTTCCCATCTCTGCAAGAAGTTCTTTCTTCGGCATGAGACCCGCTTCAGAATTCTTGTCCGCCTTCACAATTACCATGACTCGCATGTCCTATCTCCTCTGGAGCCGGCTGTTTGGATTTGTTAAAGCCTCGCTCTATTATCACGACGAATGAGGACTTCCGAAATCGACAGAAGTGCAGAAATTTCTTTGCGAAGTTTTGATAACCGCGCCTGTGCTCAGGAATACTGCTGCACTAACCGCCGGCAATTGCCCCAATGACGATGAACGGTTCTTTGCCGCTTGCCACAGCGTCTGGAAGCGGGGCATCGGGCGACTCGTGAGTGAGGTCTTCTTCGCAGGCGAAGAAGCGCAAGAACGCCCGCCTTTGTAGCGTGCCGTGATCGCGAATTGCGCCCTGCAGCATGGGATAGCGCGCCTCCAGCGCGTCGAGCACGGAACGTTGCGTAACCGGACCGGCGACTTCGAGCTGGACTTCACTGCCGACGTGTGCCAGCGTGCGGAGATGATGGGGAAGAACAACCCGAATCATAGTGATTCACTCTTCTGAATGACTCCACAAAAGCATACATCAATACAGAAGATATACTTCAAAGATGCTGGGGAAATATCGCGCCGGGCTGGTTCTGACAACGATGTTTGTGTCTGTTGTTGCGGCTGGTTCAACCGGATCGTGGAGCGGCGTGGTACGTAATGCTGATGGAACACCGGCGCGCGACGCCAAGGTCGAGATAAAGTCGGATTCCGCGCAATCTGCGGTTTCAGCCAGCACATCGAGCGCGGGCGAATTTCAATTCTCGAATCTTCCCCCCGGGCAATATAAAGTGCTGGTTTCGCTGAATGGCAAGACCTACCATGCCGCCGAAAGAATTGCGATTCCAAGTGGTTCTGCTCTGAACTCAGATTTGAAGTTGGAAGCAGTCGGCGAACTCCGCATAACGGTTGCGCAACAAGCCGCCGGGCCGGAATCGAGCGGCGGTGAACATCTCTCGAGCGGCGAGGTTTCGAGCTTGCCGCTAAATTCCCGGGACTTCAGCAAGCTGCTTCTGCTCGCCGCCGGAACCATGACCGACACAAACGGCGCGGCAAATTTCACGCAGCAATTTGCGGTAAACGGGCAGCGCGGCACCGCGACGGTATTCGCCATCGATAGCGCCGATACCACTGACCCTGAAATGGGCGGCGCGACTTTTTCCAACTTTGACGTCGATGCGATGCAGGAAGTGCAGTCGAGTTCCGGCGTGATGCCGGCGGACATCGGCCACGGCGGCGCGAGCTACACCAATGTGATTTCAAAATCCGGAACCGATCAGATCCACGGCAGCGCCTTCGAGTTCATTCGCAACGCGGCGTTTGATGCGAAAAATTATTTCGACCATCCGACCGCAATCAGCAACCGCCGCATTCCTCCATTTGTACGGAACGAGTTTGGAGTTACGAATGGCGGGCCGATTGTGATCCCCCAAATTTATGATGGCCGCGGCCGGACGTATTACTTCGCCGAATACCAGGGATTCTGTCAGGTGCTTGGCACGACTCAAGTCTTACCGGTACCTACCGTCGCAGAACGTCAGGGGATCGACACGGCGACGTTCCCGGGCGACACCCTGACTGTTCCGGTGAGCGCCGCAATCCAGCCGGTGCTTGATCACTATCCGTTGCCGAATGCGCCGAGCGGACCGTATGGGCCGCGCACTTACGAGGCCTTCTCAAAAGTTTCTACCAGCACGGACCAGTTCTCGATTCGCGTCGATCATAAAATCTCCGACAAAGCCACGCTGCTCACCCGCTTCAGCTTGAACCAGGTGACCGGCCCGACGACGAACCCCGATCAGACTGCGATTGACCCAAGCTTCGGTATTCGGTTCTTCGATCATCAGCGCAACGCGACTGTGAGGTATTCTCGCAGCTTTTCGAGCCATACCAGTTCTGACACGGCGTTCAGCTACATTCGCAGCACGCCATTCTTTCCAGCGGACAACCATTCGCAACCGGCGCTCGGATTCGCCGATGGTCTATTTCAGAGCTACAACGCGCCGGGCGGATCGATCTTCGGCTCCTACTCGAACCTGTATCAGTTTCGCGAGGACATGACGACCGTTCACGGCCAGCATACGTTCAAGTGGGGAACAGAAATCCGCGTGAATCGCGATTCTACAATTTTCGGAGTCACGCCCAACGGAGCGTATTCATTCGGCGGTGGAACGGCTTATTCGCCAGTGTTCATACAGTCCGCAAGCGGCACGCATAATATTGGCGTTGGCGATCCCCTGCCGGACTCTCTCCTGGGCTTGCTCACGGCGACTCCTTATTCCTACGCCGCGACAGTGGCCGCTCCTTTCACTCCGACCGGACGCAAGTTCGACGAAGCTGGCGTTCGCCGCGAAGCTTACGACTTTTATTTCGAAGACGCCTGGAAGGTGAACTCGCGCCTCACGCTGAACTACGGCTTGCGATATGAAGTGAACAGCCGCATTCACGAAGCCACGAAGCGGACATCCGGCCCTCGATTTCTCAATCCTGATGGCACGTTCGCCGATTACCGCGACCGAAACGCGCAGGTAATTTTTCTGGTTGATCCGCAGCCCCCGTACAACCAGGACTGGTCCGGCTTCGGCCCGCGGCTTGCGGCCGACTACAAGCTTTCGTCACGCACTGTGCTGCACGCGGCGGGCGCGATCACCACCATGCTGCCCAACTTGTGGCAAGACAATTTTCTGACTGCCGGCACGCCTTTTACCTTCACCCCACAGATCACAGCCACACCTGCCGTCCCTGTTCCATTCAGCAATACCGTGATTTCTTTCCGGTTACCTCCTTCGTATGCAACCAACGGGGAACCCGTGTTTCCCGGCGGAACGACCGAGTCCGTGCGACCGAACACGATTCTAGATCTCGATCGCTGGGAGTCGGACATATCGGCGGTTACACCGGGCAACGAAGTGCAATTAACCAGTGTTTCCGGAATCGATCGCAATTTTCGCAATGGCTATATCGGCAGCTATACTGCCGGGCTCGATCACGATTTCGGCGACGTGAAGTTCAGCGCTGCATACGTTGGCACCACGGGAGTGCACCTCCCACGCCAATACGCGCCGAACAGCTATGTGGGAGCAGCCCCGGCATTCGCGCCATTCACGCGGTTCGATTCCTCGGGCCACGCGATCGGTGGTTACGGTGTGATGAACCTGATCACCAGCGGCTCGCACTCGAGTTACAACGCGCTGCAAACCAGTTTGACCAAGAATTCGGCGCGCCACGGGCTCGGATTGCAGGCCAGCTACACGTATTCGAAATCGCTCGACGATACCAGTTCGGTACTCGGGAGTCTCCTGGGAACAGCCGGAGTCATTCTGCAAACCCAGCCGCAAAATCCGTGGAATCCCGGCGGGGAGAAAGGGCCTTCCACGTTCGATGTGAAGCACGTATTCAGCGCAAGCGTGATTCAGTTGCTCTACCTCGACCGCATAGGTTTTCTCCATGCGGTGCCCCGGGCGGTAACTTCTGGATGGCAGTTTTTGAACATCACGACCCTGACCAGCGGTTCGCCATTCACGGTTTTTTCCGGAGTGCAGCAGACAGGAGTGGGCGGCGGGGGTGGAGCGGACCGTCCCGACCTGATTGCAGAACCACATCTCTCGACTACCAGGGCAGTACGCGACGATTACTTCGGCCGCGGAGCAAACAACGCGTCGTTCTTCTCAGTCCCGATCAACATCCCCGGCGGGACTGGCCCGAACCACGGCCGGTTTGGCACCTTGGGGCGGAATTCATTCCGCGGCCCTGCGTTTAACGATTTCGATGTTGCTCTGATTAAGGACACTCCGGTTGGTCATCGCGGTAACGCCGAGCTCGCGACGGTGGAATTCCGCGCCGAATTCTTCAATGTGTTCAATATCGTGAACTTCGGTTTGCCCGACAATATTCTGAGCGGCAGCGGATTCGGCATCATCAGCCGCACGGCGGGAACTTCAAGGCAGATTCAGTTTTCGCTGAAGGTGATTTATTGAGGCGCGACTCACAGATCTGAGCTGCTTGCGACGTTGTCGAAGGCGCAATCGCAAGAGATCAACTGGCCACCACATGCTGGGCACTGTTCAACGTCGCAATCCGGGACGTGAAACTCGCCTTTGATAGCTCGGCAGTCGTGACAGGAAGTTTGGTCTGCGTGCCAGTCATCGGTCTCTTCACCGTACCGAACACGCGATAGGGCTTTTCCCTGAAGCGTGTAGCAGGCTATGTTCTGGGCGGCCTCGATCTTCTGCGGCCACCCTTCAATCATCGAGACACCTCGATACATGACTCTTTTGGGTTCCATCTTGAAAGCCTACCCTAGCGTCTGTACCTCTACACTCAGCACCGCCGGCAAGTCCCGAACAATCGGGTTCCAGCTATCTCCCGCGTCGTTCGAGGCATACACCTGGCCGCCGGTCGTGCCGAAGTAAATGCCGCATTTGTCGAGCGTGTCGACTGCCATGGCATCGCGCAGGACATTCACATAGCAGTTCGCCTGAGGCAGGCCCTTGGTGAGCGGTTCCCACTCGTTGCCGCCGGTCTTGCTGCGGAAAACGCGCAGCTTGCCTTCGTGCACGAAATGTTCGCCGTCGCTTTTAATCGGCACCACATAGATTGTTTCCGGCTCATTCGAGTTCACGTCGATCACGAAGCCAAAATCCGTGGGAAGATTGCCGCTGATCTTCGTCCACTGATCGCCGGCGTCGTCCGAGCGCATCACATCCCAGTGTTTTTGCATGAAAAGTGTTTCCGGCTTTTTGGGGTTCATGGCGATGTGGTGAACGCAGTGGCCGACTTCCGCGGTCGGATTCGGGATGTACTTCGAGTACAGCCCTTTGTTTATTGGTTTCCAGCTCTTGCCACCGTCGTCCGTTCGGAAAGCCCCGGCAGCCGAAATCGCGATCCAAATGCGATTCGGGTTCTTTGGGTCGAGAATAATTGTGTGCAGGCACATCCCACCCGCACCCGGCTGCCACTTGGGGCCGGTCCCGTGCCCACGCAGGCCGGGGAGTTCGTGCCAACTCTTGCCGCCGTCGGTGGTGCGGAAAATTGCTGCATCTTCGACTCCCGCGTAAACCGTGTTGGGATCTGAGAGCGAGGGCTCAAGGTGCCACACACGCTTGAACTCCCACGGGTGCTGCGTGCCGTCGTAGAACTGATGTGTGGTCAGAGGCGCGGCCTCGGTGTCATATACAAATTTGTTGCTTTCGCCCTTCGGCATTCCGCCCGGACCAGTAGTAGGCTCGCCCGGAGGCGTTCCCGGCTGGTGCCACGTTTTTCCGCCGTCATCGGAACGCTGAATGATTTGCCCGAACCATCCGCTGGTCTGCGATGCATAGATGCGATTGGGATCGGCGGGCGATCCCTTTAAGTGATACATTTCCCATCCGGAGAAATGTGGTCCGCTGACGTCCCATTTCTCGCGTTTGCCGTCTGAAGTAAGAATGAATGCGCCTTTGCGCGTGCCAACTAGAACACGAACGCTCGACATAAGGTTCTCCTAGACCTCAGGGGCTGAAGCCCCGTTGATTTCAATTTGTGGCGGCACGGCTGAAGCCGCGCCCTTCCCGTTCTTGCTGACGAATAAACCCATTCGGAACTGCACTTCCTTCAAACCAACTAAGCGGCCTTATCATGGGCTCGCTTCAAACCTGCAATGTCGATCTTATCCATCTGCAGCATGGCTTGCATCACGCTCGCAGACTTCTTCGGATCCGGATCGCCCATGAGCTGTTGTAGCGCACGCGGAATGATTTGCCATGAAAGACCATACTTGTCTTGCAGCCAGCCGCAACGGTCTTTGCGGCCACCTTCTGACAGTTTGTCCCAGAGCTGATCGACTTCCTCCTGGGTTTCGCAATCGACGTAGAGCGAAATTGCCGGCGTGAATTTGAAGTGCGGCCCTCCGTTGAGAGCGGTAAAGTTCTGCCCTTCAAGCTGAAACGTAACGATCATCACTGATCCCTTCGGACCCGGACCGGCGTCGCCATAACGAGCAATGCTGTTGATCTTCGAATTTTGAAAGAGTGAGACGTAGAAGTTCGCGGCCTCTTCGGCCTGGTTGTCATACCACAGGAATGGAGTGATTTGCATGTCATTTGCTCCTTAATAACCGGTTACGGCCAATTCCAGTGCCCGTTGACTTGCAGCGGTGTCGGATCGCTTTTCGTCCAGCGTCGCCGGACTTCACTTATCAGGCGCTCACGATTCTCTGCCATCTTCTCGATCATGGCGCAAGGAGCGTCCGTTTTTTCGTGTCGCGCTCCCCAGATCAGCAATTCGAGGAGCACGGGCGCGAGGTCAATGCCTTTTTGGGTCAACTGATACTTCAACTTGCGGCCATCGCTCGGGTCTTTTTCCACTGCAATAACCCCGGCACGTTCCAGCTTTTCAAGCCGGTCGGCAAGAATGTTCGTCGCCACTCCTTCTCCGGAGTTTTCAAACTGTTTGAATGTCCGGTAACCCCGGATCATCAGATCGCGAACGATGAGCAGCGACCAGCGGTCGCCCAGCAGTTCAAGAGCGACACTGACGGGACAACCGGAGCGAGGCCTGTGTTTCGACTTGCCCGGCACAGTTGGGCAAGATAGCAAAACTAACTTGTGGATTGCAAGTTAGTTCCCCGCATCAATTCTGATCCCCGGCCCCGTGTTTTTGCTTGCAGATCTTGCAATAGGTCGGCGGCATGGTGTTATCAACACGATGCTGCACGGGAGGCACGCTCTTGAGGAAAGCGAAGATGGCCTTCAGGTCGTCGTCGTTCAGGTTCTGAAATTCGCCGAACGGCATGATCGAAGACAACTCGCGAGCGCCCACGTATCCAGTACGCAGAGCTTTTGTGAACAACGCCTCATCGTAATAACTGATGCCGGAAGGATCTTGCGTGATGTTGGGACTGGTGACGGTTGCGCCCCACGGACCCGCAAGTGTTTCGCCGCCGCCATAGGGAATTTTCTCGACGGCATTGTGGCAGCCACAGCCAAGCTGGACCATGTACTTGCCTCTGGCAAGCATGTCATTCGGATTGGGACCGTGCACGGGCTCAGTTACTGGTTGGGGAACTCCACGCACCAGGTAATTCACGGGAAACTTAATCTTCGTCGGCGGGAGCGGATTGCGCACTGGCGACAGCGATCGAATGAAAACCACGACTGATGCCACATCTTCATCCGAAAGTTGACGGTATTGCTGATACGGCATCATCGGGAAAATGGTGCGGCCATCGTGGCCGATACCTTCCCGAATGGCTCGCGCGATCTGGTCATCGGTCCAGGCTCCGGAGCCGGTTTCACGATCCGGAGTGAGGTTTGGAGCAACAACGGTTCCGGGAAGCCCGGCTATCGGAATGACCTGACCAGCCAATTCCATGCCGGGGAGATTGGGCGCGCCGTGCTTGCTCCACTCTTTGGGAGAATGGCAGGTTTCGCAGCCGAGCAGACCCTGGACCAGATACTTTCCCCGAGCAATTCGCTGCGGTGTTCTTTCAAACTGGCGGTCTGTGGTTGCGCGCTTGCGAGGACCAATGAACGGACGCCAACCTACGGTGAAATTGATTGCCACGGCTAAAACGACACAAAAGGTGATGAAAATAGTCAGCAAAATCTTTCCAGGTTTTTTCATTGAAAAGTGTTTCCCCAAGCTGGAGTACGTGAGCCGTTTGTGGCGGCTCGTCACGTTAACAAACGAAGAAGCTGAAAGCAAGCCTGGTGGCAGGTAGGAATCGAGCTTTTGTGTGGTGGATTCGAAGTTCCGAGGTGAAAGCTACTCGGGATTAGTCTTTGAACTCCCGCTGTCGGCTGCAGCGCTCTGCACCTGGCGGGGAGCAAGGTACTGGGTGATCAGAGCTTCGACTCGCGACCAGACATACGGGTCACACTCGATGGAGGTGTGTCCTTTAAACAAGTGGCGGGCCAGCCATGGGTAGGCGGAGCAAGATTCTGGCGTCCGTTTGTAGTCATAGCGGAAGTCGCCCAGAATTTCGGTCCGCGCCGGATCTGCGGCCGCAATCTTGTCACGCCCGTGCAACAGGCCCTGAGTCTGATAAAAGTTGATCGCCCGCGCCACGTTGGATGGAATCAGCCGGTCATCCTCGCCTGGCTTCCAAATGCTATCGACCTGAATAGTCAGGAGAACCGGAATGTGATCGTTCTGCAATTGTCGCGCTAGTCCGATGGCAGCCGATGCTCCCCAACTATGGCCGTAGAGGACAATGCGCGCCTGATTCCTCTCGATATTTGACAGCCCCGTCTTACCGTCTCGATCGAGCCACTTCAAGATCGCGGCGTGGGCGTCTTCGCGGTGGTGATTCTGAAAGATGCCCACTTCAGCGTCTGCGCCATATCCGGTACGCAGCTTTTCGGCGAGTTGCACTTCAGCGTGACGCTCGTCGTCATTGTGTACAAAACCTCCAACAAATCCGACGACAATTAGCGGAGTGCTCGCGGCAGGCGGTACCGCATGGCCGATATCTGCGGCAGCGGCAGCGGTTTCGAATAAAGAAGAGCTAAGCAGGAGCGTAGGAAGAAGTATGGCTGCTTGAACCACGTAGCGGCAGCGAGCTGCCTGTTTCATCGCTCTCGACCCGTATCTCAAGCCTGTTTTACCCCGTCGAAAAGCGCCAGCATCCCGATCAGATAGATGCAAGCGTTGTGCCAATGGTTAGTGAAGGGATAATGGATTGGAATCTATTGAATGGGAAGGGGTAGCACACCAGATCGGGCTTTTAGCTGTTTTACCATCCGTCTGCCGCTCAGCCACGATCTTGCAACCATTTGCGCTCGGGTGCTCCACGTTCCCTGTTAACTCTGAGCGATCCGCTGCCATAGGCTTGCAGGCGACGATTCTGGACACTATAATAAAAAGTACTGAATTAGTACTATATACATGGAAGGCTGTATAGGCTGATTCGCTGGCAAAAGGCATGATCCGATTAGGTAAATTGACGGACTATGGGCTGGTTTTAATGAGCTACGTCGCTAAGGGCGACGAACACAGCCTGCACACGGCCCGCGGCCTCGCGAAAAAATCCAACCTGCCTTTGCCTACTGTAAGCAAACTTTTGAAGGTATTGCTACAGAACGGATTTCTAGTTTCACATCGCGGCATTAAAGGTGGGTACAGCCTGGCACGGGATTCGCGCGACATTTCGGTGGCAGAGATAATTGCTGCGCTTGAGGGTCCGATTGGATTAACCGAGTGCACAACCGATGTCTCTGGAATGTGCGACCTCGAGCCTTCGTGCCCCATCAAAAGAAATCAACAATTAATAAGCCAGGTTGTTCGTGGGGCGCTTGAAAAGCTGAGCCTCGCCGATTTAATCCATCCGGCATTGGAATCGCAACTAATCGCCATACGGGACGCGCGCGGAAAGCTCGTCCCCGGCATTACTCGGGTTTCTGGGAGCACGCAATGAGCACGAATGTTGACACAATCCGCGACTTAGCCCAGCAGGAGTACAAGTGGGGCTTCGTCACCGACATTGAAGAAGAGCGGATCCCGAAGGGTCTGAATGAGGACGTCATTCGCCTGATTTCGGCCAAGAAGCACGAGCCGGAGTTCATGCTGGATTGGCGGTTGAAAGCATATCGCCACTGGGCTTCTTTGGAGAAAGCTGAAGCTGAGCCGAAGTGGGCAAACGTAAAGTATCCGCCTATCAACTACCAAGGCATCACTTACTACTCGGCGCCGAAGCAGAAGGCAAAGATTGAGAGCCTGGACCAGCTCGATCCCGAGATCCTACGGACCTACGAGAAGTTAGGAATTCCGCTGCAAGAGCAAAAAATGCTCGCCGGAGTGGCCGTCGACGCGGTTTTCGATAGCGTTTCGGTTGCGACCACGTTCAAGGGAAAGCTTGCGGAGAAGGGCATCATTTTTTGCTCGTTCTCTGAGGCGGTGAAGAACCATCCCGAGCTGGTCCAGAAGTATCTGGGGTCCGTCGTTCCGCACACCGACAATTTCTTTGCCGCATTGAACGCTGCGGTTTTCAGCGATGGGTCGTTTGTTTATGTGCCCAAGGGAGTGCGTTGTCCGCTGGAGCTTTCGACTTACTTCCGAATTAACGCAGCGGAAACCGGTCAGTTCGAGCGCACACTGATCATTGCCGATGAAGGCGCGTACGTCAGCTACCTCGAAGGCTGCACGGCGCCGATCCGTGATGAGAACCAGTTGCACGCAGCTGTAGTGGAGTTGATCGCGCTCGACAACGCGCAGATCAAGTACTCGACCGTGCAGAACTGGTATCCCGGCGACAAGCAGGGCAAAGGCGGAATTTACAACTTCGTTACCAAGCGCGGCGGCTGCCGTGGCGTGAACTCTAAGATTTCGTGGACGCAGGTCGAAACCGGTTCCGCGATCACTTGGAAATATCCTAGCTGCATTCTGCAGGGCGACAATTCAGTCGGCGAGTTCTACTCGGTTGCGCTGACGAATAACTATCAGCAGGCCGATACCGGCACGAAGATGATCCATCTTGGCAAGAACACCAAGAGCACGATCGTGTCGAAGGGAATTTCGGCCGGCCACGGACAGAACACATATCGCGGGCAGGTCAAAATCCTGAAAGGTGCGAGCGGCGCCCGCAACTACACACAATGCGATTCGCTTTTGATCGGCGATAAGTGTGGCGCGCACACATTCCCGTACATTGATGTACGAAATGCAAGCGCCCGAATGGAGCATGAAGCTTCAACTTCGAAGATCGGCGAAGACCAGCTCTTCTATCTACGGCAGCGCGGTCTGAAAGCTGAAGACGCGGTTTCGATGATCGTGAACGGATTCTGCAAGCGCGTATTCCGCGAGCTGCCAATGGAGTTCGCGGTAGAGGCGCAAAAGCTGCTGAGCGTGAGTTTGGAAGGAAGTGTGGGGTAACCCCGTCGTTGGTCATCAGTCGTCGGTCGCTGGCTAGTCGAAGACCCGAACGACGAACGACCAAGGACCAACGACCAACGACGATCTTAGGGACGAAAAAATGAGCCTACTCGAAATCAAAAACCTGCACGTCAAAGTTGACGATCACGAAATCCTGAAGGGGATCAATCTCACCATCAATCCCGGCGAGGTGCACTCGATCATGGGCCCGAACGGCTCCGGCAAAAGCACGCTGGCGCAGGTGCTCGCACGGCGTGAAGCTTACGACGTGACCGAAGGCCAGATCATCTATAACGGCAAAGATTTGCTCGAAATGAAAGCCGAAGACGCGGCCTGCGAGGGCGTTTTTCTCGCGTTTCAGTATCCGGTCGAGATTCCTGGAATTGGCAATGCGTATTTCTTGCGTTCAGCGCTGAATGCGGTGCGCAAATATCACGGGCAAGAAGAAATGGACGCCATGGATTTTCTTCCGCTTTTTCGCGAGAAGATGAAGCTGCTCGAAATGGACGAGAAGCTGCTGAATCGGTCCGTCAATGAAGGCTTTTCCGGCGGCGAAAAAAAGCGAAATGAGATTCTGCAGATGGCAGTGCTGGAGCCAAAACTTGCGGTGCTCGACGAAACTGATTCCGGTCTGGACATCGATGCGCTCCGAATCGTGGCCAACGGCGTGAATAAGCTGCGCAGTCCAGAACGGGCAATGATCGTGGTCACACACTATCAGCGACTGCTCAACTACATCGTTCCCGACTTCGTTCACGTTCTGGTGAACGGACGCATTGTACGCTCGGGCGGCCCGGAACTCGCGCTTGAACTCGAAGAAAAAGGTTATGCAGAAGTTGAGGGCGAACCGCGAGAAAAGGCGCTGGCATAGGCGAGCGTAGCCAGCAGAGGAAAGAAGATCGTGATAACCGCGACCGAACAGATCCGAACCTATCTCGATAATTTTACCGAGTTGCAGAAGCGGCTCGCCCCGCAACCCGCATGGCTGCGGAAGTTGCGAGAAGAGGCGTTCGCGCGCTTCTGTGAAGTTGGATTTCCAACTACGCACGACGAGGACTGGCGCTTCACTAATGTCGCAGAAATCGCCAAGATGGAATTCGAACTCGCGCCACAAACGGAGATCTCAAGCCGCAACATTGAGCCGTTCATGGTTTCAGGCGTCGCCGCTCAGTTGGTTTTTGTAAACGGACATTTTTCGCCGGAATTTTCCACGCTCGGCAAATTGCCGGCTGGGGTAGAAGCCGGCAGCCTGGCAGAAGAGAGCAGAAACAGCCCCGCACGTCTGGAACCGCACCTCGGACGTTATCTCAACACTCGGCGCGATGCGTTTTCCGCCCTGAACACGGCTTTTGCCGAAGACGGTGGGTTCATTCACGTTCGTAAGGGTGTTGTTGTCGAGCAGCCTGTTTATGTGCTTTTCATTTCCACGGCAAGCGAGCAGCCGTTGATGACGCATCCGCGCAATCTCGTGATCGTTGAGGACCAGGCGCAGGTGGCCATCGTTGAAGATTACGTTTCATTAGCTCCAAATCGCGTAGGGGCGGGCGCCCTCGCCCGCCCCACCCCGGACGAGGGCGTCCGGGGCTACGCATTCTGCAATACGGCGACCGAGCTTGTGGCGGGGAACAGCGCGGTGGTATCTCACTACATGATCGAGCGCGAGCATAGCCAGGCATTCAATGTCTCCACTCTTCGGATCCAACAGGGAAGAAGCGCGAACGTTTCGTCGCACTCCGTGCTTCTCGGTGGAGGGCTGGTGCGGAACAACGTGCACCCGGTTCTTGCGGGAGAAGGCTCGGAGTGCCTGATCAACGGCCTTTTCATTGGCAATGGCAAGCAGCATCTCGACAACTACATGCTGGTCGAGCACGCTAGTCCGCACTGTGCCAGCCGTCAGTTTTATAACGGTATTTTGGACGACCACGCGCACGGCGTTTTTCACGGCCGCATTATCGTTCACAAAGATGCGCAGAAGACCGATGCCAAGCAGACCAATCGCAATCTGCTGCTCTCGGATGACGCGCGCATTGATACCAAGCCGCAGCTTGAAATTTATGCCGACGATGTGAAGTGCACGCACGGCGCGACCATCGGCCAGATCGAAGAGAATGCGCTCTTCTATCTGCGTTCGCGGGGCATTGATGAAATCTCCGCCCGGCGAATCCTGCTTCTGGCATTTGCCAATGAGTGTCTCGACCGCATGACCCCGAGCGCGGCGCGAGATCACGTGGAGAACCTGATAAACGAGCATCTGCAACGGTTGTCCGCATCGAGCAAGGAAGCGGACAGCCGCACAAGAGTGTCCGGCTCACACGATGTGGGCCGTAATTGGCAGGAGGTCGGATGACGACTGCGGTAAAAATCCCGACTGCTGAAACAGAATCACGTATACATCCAGAAAACGCCGCCTTCGATATTGAGAGAATTCGCCGCGACTTCCCAATCCTCGGCATCGATGTTCGCGGCAAGAAGCTGGTCTATCTCGATAACGCTGCAACTTCGCAGAAGCCGCGAATTGTTACTGACACGATCACGCGCTACTACCAGCAGGAAAACGCCAATGTTCATCGTGGCGTGCATTTTCTATCGCAACTTGCAACGACGGAACACGATCACGCGCGCGAGGCAGTGAGAAACTTCATCAACGCCGCGGATACGAAGGAGATCGTTTTTGTTCGCGGCACCACAGAAGCGATCAACCTGGTCGCTCAGACCTACGGCCGCTCCAACGTCGGGGCCGGCGATGAAGTGCTCATCACGGCCATGGAGCACCACTCGAACATCGTTCCCTGGCAACTGCTGTGTGACGAGAAGAAGGCGAAGCTGCGCGTTGCGCCAATCAATGACGACGGTGAGCTACTGGTTGGCGAGCTTCACAAGATGATGTCGCCGCGAACGAAGATCATTGCCCTCGCGCATGTTTCGAACGCGCTTGGTACGGTGAATCCGATAAAGAAGATCATCGACTGCGCGCATTCGAAGAACATTCCGGTTTTGATCGACGGCGCTCAGGCCGTGCCCCACATGAAAGTCGATGTGCAGGAGCTCGGCGCGGATTTCTACACGCTTTCCGGCCACAAAATGTTCGGTCCCATGGGCATTGGCGTTCTCTACGGCAAGGCCGGGCTGCTTGAGAAGATGCCGCCGTACCAGGGCGGCGGAGACATGATCAGCTCGGTGACGTTCGAAAAAACGACTTACAACCGCCTGCCATTCAAATTCGAAGCCGGCACTCCCGACGTTGCCGGCGCCATCGGACTTCGAGCCGCAATTGACTACCTGAATGCGATTGGGATGGAAAACATTGCCGAGTACGAGCAAGAACTGCTGACTTACGCAACGGAGAAGGTTTCGGAGATTCCAGGCGTCCGTCTAGTCGGCACAGCGAAGGAAAAAGCCAGCGTGCTTTCATTTGTGATCGAAGGCGTGCATCCCCACGATATCGGGACCATTCTCGACCAGGAAGGCATCGCAATTCGCACTGGTCATCATTGCGCGCAGCCGATCATGGATCGTTTCGGGATTCCCGCAACCGCGCGAGCTTCGTTTGCCTTTTACAACACCAAAGAAGAAGTCGATGGGCTGGCGAACGGCATCAAAAAAGTGCAAGAGGTATTTTCCTGATGCCTGAACTTCGCGATCTCTACCAGGAAGTGATTCTCGAGCACAGCAAGGCGCCGCGAAACTACAAGCAGCCGGCCACGGTGAATCAGAAGGCCGAGGGCTTCAATCCGCTCTGCGGCGACCACTTTACCGTCTATCTCGATGTCGAAGGAGACTCGATTCGCGACATCGGGTTTCAAGGCTCGGGATGTGCGATCTCGAAGGCGTCAGCTTCCATGATGACGCAGGCTGTAAAAGGAAAGAGCAAAGCCGAAGCCAAAAAGCTGTTCGATACGTTTCACAAATTGATCACAACTGGTGAGGCGAACGGCAAAAAGGAAGATCTCGGCAAGCTCGCAGTTTTCTCCGGAGTCTCAGAGTTTCCGGTTCGCGTGAAGTGCGCGACCCTTGCCTGGCACACGCTTCAGGCCGCGATCGAAGGCAAGCAGGACCCGGTTTCAACCGAGTAAGCATACAGAAACATGACAACCAGCCAGACCAATTTGAGTCGCACGGTCGAGGTCATCGAGATCCCCAGCGGAACTGTCAGTGCACTTGCCGAGGGAACTCCCGTGCGCATCATGCAATCACGCGGGGACAGCTACACTGTCTGGACTGATTACGGCCAGATGTATCGGATTGACGGCAAAGATGCCGACGCGCTTGGATTGCAAACTTCCGAGAGCGCGGATTCTGAAAAAGACACTCGTGCATTCAGCGATCAGATGGTGTGGGACGTCTTAAAGACCGTCTACGATCCTGAGATTCCCGTCAACATTGTCGATCTCGGACTGATTTATTCCTGCAAGATTTCTCCGCTCGATGCCGACACTCGCAAGGTCGATATCCAAATGTCGATGACCGCTCCCGGTTGTGGCATGGGCAACGTGCTGAAAGCTGACGTGGAAGGAAAAATCTCTCGCCTTCCATCCGTGAAAGAAGTCAATGTCGAAGTCGTATTCGATCCTCCCTGGGACATGAGCCGCATGTCCGAAGCCGCTCGGCTGCAGTTAGGCTTCTGACCGCGTTTCCGCAACACAGTCACTCAGGCGCAAGCAAGGCCTCGGCAGTGCACGTGTACTCCTCGCGTAGAATGCGGCCATGAGAAGCCATCTGCTCTTGCTCGGTCACCGTGGCGTTCGCGGGCACAAATACCGCGTGCGAGAGAACACGATAGAAGCTTTTGATCTCGCCATGAAGCATGGCTGCGATGGGTTTGAATTTGATGTCCGCCTCACTGGCGATGGTTACGCCGTCGTTTGCCATAACACGAAATCACGGGGCGCCAACATAGCCCAAGCCATGGCCGCACGCATCACTCATCTGCCTGGGCTGAATCAAATTCTTGACCGCTATGCTGATCGCGCGTTTCTCGACATCGAACTTAAGGTGGGCGGACTCGAGTCTTGCCTGCTCGCCGCACTTGCTGCGCATCGCCCGCGACGCGAATATGTGGTGTCGTCATTTCTGCCGGAGGTCTTGCACGAGCTTCGAAGCCGGGATAAATCGATCCCGCTCGGGATTATTTGTGAAACCCGACACGAGCTGTCGCAGTGGTCAAGGCTAGCGGTGGAATATGTGATCGTCAAAGAGTCGCTGATAAAACCCGAGCTAGTGCGAACAATTCACGCGGCTGGAAGAAAATTGTTTGCCTGGACCGTCAACCGAAAAAGCTCCATGTTGCGCCTGGCCGCCTGGAGAGTAGATGGAATCATTTCCGATAAGACCGATGTGATGGTGTCTACTTTGGCAGGCTCGGGGGCGGAATGACCGAGGGAAGCACGAAAGTATTCGGCAAGTAAGCGCGGTTATTGGCCAAGCGGAGGGCCTGTGTCGCCGGTTTTTTCCAGCAAGACGGCGGCAACCTGGCGGCGAAGCGATTCTGGTCCTTCAACCTTGCTGACGAATGCGTCTGCAACGTCGGCCTCAGCTGGAATGTCATTGACACCCGAGATGAGCACCACCGGCATCTGTGGATTCTGGTTTTTGATTTCCTTCGCCAATTCCGCGCCGCTCATGCCCGGCATTAGATGATCAGAGAGAACAAGGTCAACCGCGCGGGAGGATAGAATTTCGAGCGCTTCTTTTCCCGAACCCGCCGTTATGACTTCGTATCCGGCCCGTTCGAGCACGAGCTTGCGCAACACCAGCGGATTCTTTTCGTCATCGACACACAAAATCATACTTCTGCGGTTCACCATGAGTCCGCGCTTGCGCACCTCAAGCTACCAGCATCGCCGCACGTGTTGGGGGCACAGTTGTGGCGACCGCCGGAATAAAAACCGAAAAACAAGTTCCGTGCACCCGTCCGTTACGCAAGCTTCGGAACCGGATTGTCCCCTCATATTTTTGAACGATGCCTTTGCTGATCCACAGCCCCAGACCCGTTCCTTTCGCATCCTTGGTGCTGAAGAAGGGTTCGAAAATACGCTTGGCGTGTTCTGGAAGAATGCCGGTGCCGGTATCGTAAATGGAAACCCGAACCCCCGGCCTGCCGTTGCGGCGGTCACTTGACTGGACCAGTCGTACGCGAAGACGTCCGCCCTCTGGCATGGCCTGAATTGCATTTCCGATTAAATTCAGAAAGACCTGTTTAAGCTCGACTGCATAGCCCTGCACAACACCCGTGGTTTCGATTTGTCTCTCGAGAACGATGCTGTTCACTTGCAGTCGGCGCGACTGAAGTTCAATGACATTATCCAGGACTTCCGAAAGCGAAACTGCAACCGCCTGCTGCGACTCGCGGTAGAAGCTTAAGGTCTGCTTGGTGATATGCGCCACGCGGGCGAGTTCCTCTTCTGCCAGTTTCGAGTAATACCGCGCCTCTTCGTCTAATGAAGGATGATCGCGCAGCAGGTAGAACGCGTTTGAGATCGCTTCTAAAGGATTGTTGATTTCATGAGCAATGATGCCCGCCAAGCGTCCCATGGCGGCCAAGCGCTCAGATTTTATCAGGGCCTCTTCCGCCTGCTTGCGTTCGGTAATGTCGGTATTGGTACCGAACCAGCGCACGATTTTCCCATTGACATCCTGGATGGGGACCGCGCGAGACAGAAACCAGCGGTAGTTGCCATCTTTGCCGCGCAGCGGGAAGGTGTCCTCCCACTGTTCGCCGGTGCTGATGGAGTGCCGGAATTTTTCCGTGACTTGCTGCAGATGGTCGGGATGATGGACAACGTCCCAACCCCAGCCCTTAACTTCGTCGAGAGTTGTACCGGTGTAATCGTACCAGCGCTGGTTGTACCAGAAAATACTTCCACTGGCGTCTGCCATCCAGGCAAGTTGAGGAATGGAATTGGCCAATGAGCGGAATTGGTTTTCACTCTCGCGCAACGCTTCGGTCCGCTCGGCGACACGCTGCTCCAACTCACGATTCAGCTTTTCCAGCTGTTGTGTTTTACGGTACAGCTCGGCAAACACGGTCACCTTCGCGCGCAGCAATTCTGGGATGACCGGTACCGAAATGTAGTCCACCGCTCCGCGCTCATAGCCTTTAATACGGTCACCATCGGTCAAATGCACCGCGGAAATGAAAATAATGGCGGTTTTCTGGAACCGTGGGTGCTCGCGAATCATGTCGGCCAGTTGAAAGCCGTCGATATCGGGCATGCTCACGTCCATCAGCACGACCGCGATGTCAGTCCGCAGCAGGTACTCCAGGGCCTCGCGCCCGGAATTCGCCTTCAGTAGGTTTTCTCCCAGTGGCCCCAGGATCGCCTCATAGCTCAGCAGCTTTCCGGGCTGGTCATCGACCATCAGGATGTTGACCGGCATGGGTGTACTCATTCGGGTCCTCTCTCAATTATCGATGCAGCCACATGCGAAGTGCTGAAAGCAATTGCTCGGTGTTGACCGGCTTGGCCAGGTATTCCGAGGCGCCAGCTTCCAGACACTTCTCACGGTCGCCCTTCATGGCTTTTGCTGTCAACGCGATAATCGGCAACCGGCGGAACGACGGATTCTGGCGAATGACCTGCATCGTCTCGTAACCGTCCATCTCCGGCATCATGATATCCATCAGCACAATCGCGACCTCGGGGGTTGACTCGATTGTTTCAATCGCCTCGCGGCCCGTGCCTGCAGTCAAGACCTTCATGCCTCTTCGCTCTAGAACACTACTCAGGGCGAAGATGTTTCGCACGTCATCATCGACGATCAGCACTTTGCGTCCGACCAGTGCCTCGTCGGAGCGGTGCAACCGGTCGAGCATGCGTTGCTTTTCGACCGGGAGGTCTGCGACAACTCGGTGCAGGAACAATGCGGTTTCGTCCAGCAGCCGCTCCGGCGATTCCACTCCTTTCACAACCACGCTGCGGGCCAGCGTGTGCAGTTGCGCGTCCTCCTCGGGCGACAGCTCTTTGCCGGTAAAGACGACGACTGGTAGGTCCGTCAACGATGGAGAATCTTTGAGTCGCTCGAGCACGTCGAAGCCGCTCATGTCCGGCAGCCGCAAGTCGAGTACAACGCAATCGTAAGAATTGTTGTTCATAGCGTCGAGCGCCTCGGCCCCGGTGCCGATCGTAGTCACGTCGATGTCGTCGTGGCCAAGCAACTCGCGGATGCTGAACTGCTCTACCGGATTGTCTTCGACGACCAGCAGACGCTTGCGGCGGGGAGAGGCGTACTCCTTGATCCGCGAGAGTGCGTTGTCGATCGCTTCGGGAGAAGTCGGCTTGGTGACAAAGGCGAAGGCGCCGCGCGCCAGGCCGTGATGGCGGTCTTCGTCTAGGGTGAGCATTTGAACTGGGATGTGACGGGTTGCGGGGTCCTGCTTCAGGTGATTCAGTACTGTCCATCCCAACATGTCTGGCAGGAACACGTCCAGTGAAACGGCGCTGGGCTTGTATTCTCGTGCCAGAGCAAGCGCATCCGCGCCGCGCATTGCGACCAGGACCTTCAGTCCTTTGTCGCGTGCCAAATCACACAGGATGCGCGCATAGTGGGGATCATCTTCAACGATCAGCAAGACCGTGTCTCCAGGCTGGAGGTTCTCACGGTCGTCCGCGATGTGCTCCACAGGATGTTCGGTGACCTTGATCGCCGAAAGCTGAAGCGGCGCCGCCGATGCGGTGCTTTCGCTCTGTGCGCGGGAGGTGCCCGAAGGCCCGACATATGTTTGTGGCAGGTACAGCGTGAACGTGCTGCCCTTGCCCGGCGTACTGCGCAACTGAATTTCACCTCCAAGCAGGCTGGCCAATTCGCGGCTGATGGCCAAACCAAGCCCGGTGCCTCCGTACTTGCGGCTCGTTCCGGCATCTGCCTGCTGGAAGGCCTCAAAGATGATGCGCTGTTTGTCTGCGGGAATTCCGATTCCGGTATCCGAGACTTCGAAGGCCACGATTGACGCGGCTTTCGAAAGAATTGGATGATCTTCGCTCCATCCACTCGGGGCGAGCGCTACCGAGAGCCGGACGCCTCCTTGCTCGGTGAACTTGAACGCGTTCGACAGCAGGTTCTTCAAAACCTGTTGCAAGCGCTTCGAGTCGGTGACGATAGAGCGAGCGAGGTGCGAGTCAGTATGAATTCCGAACGAGAGGCGTTTGTTCTCGGCCTCGTGACGGAATGGCCGCGCGACCGAATCGAGCAAGTTCGAGAAGAAGACCTCTTCGGCTTCGACTGACACAGTTCCCGACTCGATCTTCGAAAGATCGAGAATGTCGCTGATGAGGTTGAGCAAATCGGTGCCCGCGGCATGAATCGTGCGAGCAAACTCAACTTGCTTCAAAGTGAGATTGCCGTCGGGGTTGTCGGTGAGCTGCTGGCCGAGAACGAGAATACTGTTCAGCGGCGTACGTAACTCATGTGACATGTTGGCCAGGAATTCCGACTTGTACTTCGAGGTGAGCGCCAGCTCTTTTGCCTTTTCTTCCAGAGCGCGTCGCGCCTGCTCGATTTCCTGGTTCTTTCTTTCGACTTCGACGTTCTGCTCGGCAAGCTGCTGCGCTTTCTGCGCGAGCTGTTCGTTCGTCTGCTGCAGTTCTTTCTGCTGGGCTTGCAGTTCGGCAGCGAGTTGCTGCGACTGCTTAAGCAAGCCTTCGGTCTGCATCGTTGCCTCAATACTATTCAGCACGATGCCGATGCTGGCGGTGAGTTGTTCGAGGAATGCCAGGTGCGATGCGGTAAAGAAGCTCAGGGAAGCGAGCTCGATCACCGCCTTAACGCGATCTTCGAACAGAATCGGCAGCACAATCACGTTACGCGGCACCGCTTCGATCAGGCCTGAGCGAACTGAGAAAGTTCTGTCGTCTGGCAGATCGCTGATCAGCATGCGGCGCTTTTCGAGTGCGCACTGCCCGATCAGCCCTTCGCCGAGTTTCAGTTGGCGCAAATGGCCATCTTGTCCGTCGCCGGCAAATGCCGAGAGCAGGACCATGGCGGCGGAGTCTTCCGATTCCATCTGGTAGATGACGCCTTGTTGGGCGTTGACCAGCGGCGCAAGTTCGGACAGCAACATGCGGCCGACAGTGCCCAGATCGCGTTGGCCCTGCAACATACCAGTGAAGCGGGCAAGGTTGGTCTTGAGCCAGTCCTGCTCGGTGTTTCGCTCCGTCGTCGCACGGAGGTTGTTGATCATGGTGTTGATGTTGTCTTTGAGTTCGGCAACTTCGCCGCGCGCTTCCACCTGAATGGAACGGGTAAGGTCGCCCTTGGTGACGGCGGTCGCGACTTCAGCAATAGCACGGACCTGGTTGGTGAGGTTATCGGCGAGCAGGTTCACGTTGCCGGTCAAGTCCTTCCATGTTCCGGCGGCGCCGGGAACGTTGGCCTGACCGCCGAGGCGGCCCTCGACGCCGACCTCACGCGCCACCGTAGTCACCTGATCGGCAAAGGTCGCAAGCGTGTCGGTCATGTTGTTGATGGTTTCCGCCAGCGCGGCAACTTCGCCCTTCGCGTTCACGGTCAGTTTCTGCTTGAGGTCGCCGTTCGCGACAGCGGTTACGACCTTCACAATTCCGCGCACCTGCTCGGTAAGGTTCGCAGCCATCACGTTGACGTTGTCGGTGAGGTCTTTCCATGTTCCGGCGACACCGGGCACCTGCGCCTGACCGCCAAGTTTGCCTTCTGTACCGACTTCACGTGCCACGCGCGTGACTTCAGCGGCGAAGGCGTTCAGCTGATCCACCATCGTGTTGATCGTGTTCTTCAGCTCGAGAATTTCGCCCTTTACGTCGACCGTGATTTTGCGCGAGAGGTCGCCGCGGGCCACAGCGGTCGTGACTTCGGCGATGTTGCGCACCTGGCCGGTGAGGTTGCCGGCCATGGCGTTAACTGAGTCGGTGAGATCTTTCCAGGTTCCCGCGACGCCGGGCACGTTTGCCTGACCGCCGAGACGACCTTCTGATCCGACTTCGCGGGCGACGCGTGTGACTTCGGCAGCGAATGATCGCAACTGCTCGACCATCGTGTTCAGCGTCTCTTTGAGCTGCAAAATTTCGCCGCGCACGTCGACCGTGATCTTCTTCGAGAGGTCGCCGGTAGCGATAGCGGTTGCGACCTCGGCAATGTTACGCACCTGGCCGGTGAGGTTCGAGGCCATGAAGTTGACGTTATCGGTGAGATCTTTCCAGGTTCCGGCCACTCCCGGCACTTCGGCTTGACCACCGAGTTTTCCGTCGGTTCCGACTTCGCGAGCGACGCGGGTGACTTCTCCGGCGAAGGCGTTGAGCTGGTCGACCATTGTGTTAATAGTGTTCTTCAGCTCGAGAATTTCGCCTTTCACGTCAACCGTGATCTTGCGAGACAAGTCGCCGCGGGCCACAGCGGTCGTGACCTCGGCAATATTTCGGACCTGGGCGGTCAGGTTGCCGGCCATGGAATTGACCGAGTCTGTTAGATCCTTCCAGGTTCCAGCAACGCCCGGGACGTTCGCCTGACCACCGAGTCGGCCTTCTGATCCGACTTCGCGGGCCACGCGGGTAACTTCGCCAGCGAAGGCGTTGAGCTGATCCACCATCGTGTTGATGGTTTCTTTCAGCAGCAAAATTTCGCCGCTGACGTTGACCGTGATCTTCTTCGACAAATCGCCGTTCGCAATAGCCGTCGAAACTTCAGCGATGTTTCGCACCTGGTTTGTGAGGTTCGAGGCCATCGAGTTCACCGAGTCGGTCAAGTCTTTCCAGGTTCCACCGACTCCAGGCACCACGGCCTGTCCACCGAGTTTTCCGTCTGTTCCAACTTCGCGGGCCACGCGCGTAACTTCTGACGCGAAGGAGCGAAGCTGGTCCACCATCGTGTTGAGGGTTTCTTTGAGTTGAAGAATTTCGCCTTTTACATCTACCGTGATCTTGCGCGAGAGATCGCCTCTGGCCACAGCGGTTGCGACTTCGGCGATGTTTCGCACCTGACCAGTGAGGTTCGAGGCCATGAAGTTGACGTTGTCAGTTAAATCTTTCCAGGTTCCGGCGACACCCGGCACCTGCGCCTGACCGCCGAGTTTGCCTTCCGTTCCGACTTCACGCGCGACGCGCGTTACTTCTCCGGCAAACGCGTTAAGCTGATCGACCATTGTGTTGATGGTGTTCTTCAACTCAAGAATTTCGCCTTTCACGTCGACCGTGATCTTGCGAGACAAGTCACCGCGGGCCACGGCCGTCGTGACTTCCGCGATGTTTCGAACCTGAGCGGTAAGGTTGCCAGCCATCGAGTTGACCGAGTCGGTCAGGTCTTTCCACGTTCCAGCCACTCCGGGCACGTTGGCCTGACCACCAAGACGACCTTCTGATCCGACTTCGCGGGCCACGCGGGTGACTTCTCCGGCGAAACGGTTCAACTGGTCAACCATCGTGTTCAAGGTCTCTTTTAGCTGCAGGATTTCGCCGCGAACGTCGACCGTGATTTTTCGCGACAAGTCGCCGCCTGCAATTGCCGTTGCGACCTCGGAGATGTTTCTGACCTGGGCGGTGAGGTTTCCGGCCATGAAGTTAACGTTGTCGGTTAAGTCTTTCCAGGTTCCCGCGACGCCGGGCACCTGCGCCTGGCCACCGAGCTTGCCTTCCGTTCCAACTTCGCGGGCCACGCGGGTGACTTCTCCGGCGAATGCGTTGAGCTGATCGACCATCGTGTTAATGGTCTCTTTTAGTTCGAGAATCTCTCCTTTTACGTCGACCGTGATCTTTCGTGACAAGTCACCGCGGGCCACGGCGGTGGTGACTTCGGCGATATTTCGCACCTGGGCCGTTAGATTGCCGGCCATCGCGTTTACAGAATCCGTGAGGTCCTTCCATGTTCCCGCCACACCGGGCACGACGGCCTGTCCGCCAAGCTTGCCGTCAGTTCCGACTTCACGCGCCACGCGCGTTACTTCGGAGGCGAAAGATCGCAACTGATCCACCATGGTGTTAATGGCTTCTTTGAGCTGCAAAATTTCACCGCGCACGTCGACCGTGATCTTGCGCGACAAGTCACCGCTGGCGACGGCGTTAGTGACTTCAGCGATGTTTCGCACCTGACCGGTCAGGTTGCTGGCCATCGAGTTCACTGAATCGGTCAAGTCTTTCCACGTTCCTGCCACGCCCGGCACGACGGCCTGACCGCCAAGTTTGCCATCAGTTCCCACTTCGCGGGCCACTCGCGTTACTTCGGAGGTGAAAACGCTAAGCTGCTGAATCATCCTATTAACAATGTCAGCGGAGCGAAGGAACTCGCCTTCGAGGGGACGTCCGTCGACGTCCAATCGGATCGTCTGAGTCAGGTTTCCTTGCGCCACGGCGGCAATTGCGCGAGTAACTTCTGTGGTTGGGCGAAGCAGGTCCTCAACCAGGGTGTTGACCGAGACTTCCATCTGTCCCCAGGAGCCCCGGGACGCGTGGAACTTGGTACGCTCACGAGTACGTCCTTCTTTGCCGATCACCTGGCCGACGCGATTCAATTCCTCTGCCATCTGCTGGTTGGCGGCAACGATTTCATTAAAGGTGTCGGCAATCTTTCCCGCCAGGCCCGTCCACGATCCGGGAAGACGCACGGAAAAATCTCCGTCGCGCATGGTTTGCAGCGCGCCGAGCACAATGCTCAGGTCGGCTGAGGGGGATTCAGCAACAATCGCCGTGTTTCCATTGCCGCCGTTCGAGTGCGCCGCTTCGTTGTTCAAACTTGCGAGCGCAGTTTGAGAGCTCTTCTTCATAACTTCCTGCCTGTGTGATCTGAGGGACACGCCGGACGAGGGACTCCCCTTGCCATCCGGCCGATGATCCGGTGAGTACGGATTAGTGCTGTCCAGCGCACCGTGATTTTTAACGCGAACGAGAGACTTCCACCCTTAAGGAAGCAGGTAGTCTGTTCGGCACTATTGTTATCACGTTGACCACCCCGGCTACTCTACAGTGTTTACTGTAGCCTCCCGGTGCTGGGGTGTTTCTCTGAGGTCCTGAAAGCTCGGGCGATACCCTGAATTTGTAGTAAGCTGCTGAATTCAAAAAAGCCTTGGGGAAGAAATCTTTGTGGCTCAAGCCCTTTTGGCACGGAGGACAGAGATGCACTTCTTGAAGCCGCTTGCATCACTCATTTCCGGCTGGGCGCCAGGCTTTTGCGTTGGGTCTGTTCTGGTGCTCACGCTGGGATTAGCGTCGAACGCACAATCCGATTATCGGCCTTCGCCTGAGAACCTTAGGGCCCGCCAGGAATATCAGGACGCAAAATTCGGCATGTTCATCCACTGGGGCGTTTATAGCGTGTTGGGGGACGGTGAATGGGTATTCCATGATCGCAAGTTAAGCGTGGATGAATACAACAGATTGCCGAAGTTTTTCGATCCTGAGAAGTTCGACGCCCACGCCTGGGTCTCTCTCGCGAAGTCTGCGGGGATGAAATATATCACCATTACGTCGCGCCATCACGATGGCTTCGCGATGTTCGATTCAAAAATCTCTGATTGGAACATCGTCCAGCGCACCCCATATAAAAAGGATCCGCTGAAGATGTTGGCCGATGAATGCCATCGGCAGGGAATCAAGCTTTTTTTCTACTATTCGCAGCTCGACTGGCACAATCCCGACTACTATCCTCGCGGCCAAACGAATTGGAACAATGGCCGGCCCGATCACGGTGATTGGAACGCCTACCTTGACAACTACATGGATGGGCAGCTAACAGAGTTGCTCACCAACTATGGAGCAATAGGCGGAATCTGGTTTGACGGAATGTGGGACAAGCCGAATGCTGATTGGCATTTGCAGAAAACCTATGCCCTGATTCACCGATTGCAACCTGCCGCTCTGATCATTCCAAACCATCACCAGACTCCAAAAAACGGCGAGGATGTACAGACGTTTGAGAAAGATCTTCCCGGGCACAACTCGGCCGGCTTCAACACTACATATATCAGTGATCAGATTCCTCTCGAGACTTCGCAGACCATCAACAATTCCTGGGGATTCAATATTGGAGATGACAAATACAAGAGCGTGGAAGAGCTTGAAGAATTTTTGATTCGGGCGGCCGGAAACAATGCCAATTTGCTGCTCAACATCGGTCCTATGCCCAACGGAGAAATTCAGGAGGAATTTGTCACCCGCCTGCAGGCGATCGGCGAATGGCTCTCCCGCTACGGCGACTCAATTTACGGAACGCGTGGCGGACCTCTGCCCACCGCTGACTGGGGAGTGACTACTCATAAGGAGAACAAAATTTTTGTGCACGTTCTCCACTGGGACGCGCCTCTGCTTGCTTTGGCGCCGATCACAGAGGCCGTGAAAAACGCCCGGTCGTTTCCAGACGGATCGCCGATCCAGTTCACGCAGAACAGTGACGGGGTCGTTTTGAAAATTCCGCCAGCAAAATCCGGCGAGGTTGACCGGATTGTTGTACTAGAATTGGCGCGCAATAAATGATCTGAGATGTCTGAGCCCAGGGGATTCGAGCCGGAAGTACAACAATTCATTTTGGAGCAGATCGACAGCGTCCCGCACCTTGAAGCGTTGCTCCTTTTGTGGAGGAGTCGGCCGAAAATCTGGTCTGTTGCCGATATGGCAGCGTCGCTCTATGTGCCGGCGGAATTGGCGGCCAATATCCTTCGCGATCTTGGCGTGAAGGGCCTGATCGAAGTACTCGACAATTCCCCGCGCACTTATCATTACCTCCCCACTGAAGATCAGGACCGATTGCTGGCGCAGGTGGAAACCGCGTACCGGCGAGAACTGATTCAACTGACCAGAATGATCCACACGAAAGCGCCGTCTGCGGTGCGCGAATTCGCGCGCGCCTTCAAGTTCACCAAGGAACGAGAAAAGGAATGACATTCGGAGCGGCGGTATACATCCTGGGCGCGCTGACTACGCTAATTTGCGGAGTGTTGTTGCTACGAGGTTTTCTCGCCAGCCGCAAACGGCTGTTGCTCTGGAGCTCCTGTTGCTTCTTTGGCCTTGCGATTTCCAATCTGCTGGTGTTCGTGGACCTTATTCTGCTCCCGCAAATCGACCTTTATTTCTGGCGTCTGCTTACCGCCGCAGTTGCAATGCTGTTGCTGGTCTGGGGACTCATCTGGGAAGGTGAAGCATGAGGGTGAATGCATTTCTGCTGGGCGTGATCGCTACATCTTCATTGGTTGCCGGGCTCTATTTTATGAAGTTCTGGAGACGGACCAACGACTACCTGTTCCTGGCGTTCGGAATTGCTTTTCTGGTGGAGAGTTTTAACCGCATCGCGTTCCTGTGGCAGCCTCATCCAAACGAAGGCAGCCCGTGGAATTACCTCGTCCGATTGTTCGCGTTCCTTATTATTCTTGCGGCGATCTTGCGCAAAAACTATTGGGCCAGGGAGTAGGTTTGGCGCGACTTAGTTTCCGGGTTCAAACCGATAGCCAACCCACGGCTCGGTGACAATGTAGCGCGAAGATCCATCCTCGGGTTCGAGTTTTTTGCGCAGGTGGCCGACAAAGACCCGCAGGTATTCCGGTTGCTCGACGCTGTTCGGTCCCCAAACTGCTGCGAGCAGTGCGCGGTGAGTGATGACTTTACCGGGATGTTTCACCAAGTACACCAGCAAATCAAACTCCTTGGGAGTAAGGTGGACCTGGCGGTTGTTTACGGCGACCGCGCGCGCGGCAAGATCTACGCGAAAATCCCCCACTTCGATTCTGGGAGCATCCTGCTCGGGCGTGGTTGCGCGCCGCAGGGTCGCCCGCACTCGCGCGAGCAGCTCGTTCACGCTGAAAGGTTTGGTGATGTAGTCGTCGGCGCCTGCATCAAGCGCTTCAACTTTGATTTTCTCCTCGCCTTTGACCGACAAGACGATGATCGGCACTCGTGAATCCTTCCTCACGCGCCGGCACAACTCGAGGCCATCCATTCGCGGCATGCGCAGGTCGGTAATGATCAGATCGGGCGTCCAGCCCTTTATTTCGTGTAGCGCCTCTTCCGCGTCTGCGGCGCTGCGGACACCATAGCCCTGGCTCGACAAGGTGGTTTTGAGCACGCGAGTAATTTGTGGCTCATCATCCACTACCAGAATGTTGCCTTTGGCTTCCGGGTTCGCCATAGCTCATTTCATCTCTTGAGTCACGATGTGAACGTCGACCGGAGGAGCATCGCGCAAAAATTTGTGTATGGCGGAAAGATACAAGTATCGCCGCCAGCCCTTTTGGGCAGATCGCCCGAACACGACCTGGCTAATATGCTTTTCGCGCACAACTTTGGCGACCTCCCCGGCGACGTTAGTACCCTTAGCGCGAATGATTTTGCCACCCAGGTTCTCGCCGAAACGGACATTTTGCGCAAGGGTCCGCTGGTCATCGGCGCTCTCGTCGGTGCCGATGTCGATGTAGATAACGTACAGTTCCGCATCGATTTTTTGCGCCATTCGGGCGGCGCGAGCGATGAGATATTGCGCCGCCGGACTCGAACTGATGCACACCCCGATCCGTTCGCGGAGAGCAAGATTGGTTCCGAGCCCCTGCTTGTCGAGATAAGACTCCAGATTACGGTCGACTGCGCGCGCTACTTGCTGCAATGCGAGTTCGCGCAACGCGATCAGATTGCCGGGCTTGAAGAAATTGCCCAGCGCCCGCTCGGCCCGTTCGAGCGGATACACATCTCCGCGACGCATACGCGTCTGTAGAGCTTCAGGGGTCAAGTCTGCCAGCACAATTTCATTCACTTTCTGCATGACCCAATCAGGGACAGTTTCGCGCACCTGGATTCCGGTTATCTCAAGCACGGTAGGCGTCATGCTCTCGATATGCTGCACGTTCATGGTCGAAAGCACGTCAATCCCCGCATCGAGAAGGTCAATTACGTCCTGATATCGCTTTGCATGCTTGCTGCCCTCGATGTTGGTGTGCGCTAGCTCATCAACCAGTGCGACTCGTGGCCCCCGCGCCAGGATGGCAGCCACATCCATCTCTTCGAATGTCGTGCCTTTGTATTCGATCTGGTTTCGCGGGACTGCTTCCAGCTTCGAGGCCAGTTCGGCAATTCCTTTTCTACCGTGCGTCTCGACCACTCCGATTACCACATCTTCGCCGCGGCTGTGACGACGAATGCCCTCGCTCAGCATGTTGAAAGTCTTTCCCACGCCCGGAGCGTAGCCCAGAAAAAGTTTGAAAATGCCTTGCTGGCTGCGCGGTCCGGTTTCTTCCAGCCACTGTTCGGGTGTTTTTTGCACGATATATTATTCTCTACTACCGGTAGCCCTGGGCGTGCGATCTATCACATCGAATCCGATTGTGCGTTTTATCGCATCAGCCCTTGTGGTGTTGACCACCGTTGTCGTGTACTTCCGATGGTGGCACGTCAATCCCGCAACTGTGGGGTTCACCTTTCTGCTGATAATTCTTTTTATCTCGGCTGGGTGGGGTCTGCGTTACGCGATCTTTGCGGCAGTACTGGCGACTATAGCTTACAACTATTTTTTCCTGCCGCCACTGTTCAGGTTCACCATCGCCGATCCTCAGAACTGGATTGCGCTGTTCGCCTTTCTCGTCACCGCAATTTCCGCCAGTCATCTCTCTGAGCGGGCGCGGCGCAGCACAAGCTCGGCCAACCAACGCCGACGAGAGGTGGAGCGGCTTTATGCCTTCAGCCAGCAATTGTGGCTCAGCGAGAACATTTTTGGGTTACTGAATGCGATTCCCCAGGACATCGTCAATTCGTTCGGCGTCGGCAGCGCCGCGGTTTTCCTGGACGGCAAGGAGGAGGCATATTTCTCTGACGAGCGCGGCCGGACCCTGTTTCCCACTGTTCGGCTCAAAGCGATCAGCGATCGCGGTGAACCAGTTCTCGATAGGACAAGTCGAATTTGTTATATGCCACTACGCATGGGCGTTCGTAGCGTGGGTGCGCTGGGAATCGCGGATTGCGATTTTTCGCGGGAGACTCTGGAAGCTGTGGGAAGTCTGGTTGCCATCTCGATCGAGCGGGCGAATACCGTAGAAAGACTCACCAAGAGCGAGGCGGCGCGGGAGAGCGACCGCTTACGCTCTGTACTTCTTGACTCGGTGACCCACGAATTCCGTACGCCCCTCACTGCGATCAAAGCCTCGGCAGAAACCTTACTGGCCGATGTGGAACTTGAGATGGCGCAAAGAAAAGATCTGCTGCAGGTCATCAATCAGGAGAGCGATCGCCTCAACCGCCTGGTTGGCGAAGCGGGCGAAGTCGTGCAACTCGATTCTCACGAAATCCAGTTTGAGATGGAGCCACGTTCAATTGAAGATGCGATCGACGCGGCATTATCCGGTTCGGCATTTCTGCGGCAACATTCGGTTGAAATCAGCGTCGCCCCGGGGCTCCCGCAGGTGCGGATCGACATCGGACGCATCAAGGAAGTCATATCGCAACTTCTCGACAATGCCGCCAAGTATTCGCGGCCGGATACCCCCATTCGTATCACAGCCGAAGCGAGGGATTCCGAAGTTGTCACCAGCGTCGCCGATCGCGGCCCGGGAATCGACGAAATGGAGCAGGAGATGATCTTTGAGAAGTTCTATCGCGGCCGCGATCAGCGGAGCTTAATCCAGGGGACCGGAATGGGTTTGCCCATCGCCAAGGCCATCGTCGAATTGCACGGCGGTAAAATCGGCGTGACCAGCCAACTCGGTCACGGGTCGGTCTTCTATTTCACTTTGCCGACATCATCCTGACTGCTGAACGCCGTCACCCGTGCCCGCCACCTTCACGTTTCCTAGAAAGACAACCTGGCGCTTAGCTGTATCTGGCGCCCGGGGGTTGTCGCTTCGGTGATCGTGCCGAACTGCGGCGTGTTTACGAAGCGGTCCGGCGTGCCCAGATTCGTGTGATTCAATGCATTGAAGAATTCTCCACGGAACTGGAAGCGCATGTGTTCGCTAAGGGCAAAGTCGCGGGCGACTGCAAAATCTAGCGTCTGCATGCCAGGTCCATAGACTGAGTTACGGCCCACATCGCCAAACGTGAAAGCTGCCGGCGTCGCAAATGCCAGGGGATTGAACCATTCCGTCGGGGTGCGAGTTCCGGACCCGAAGATCGGCTGCCCAGTGAGGTTTGCGCGAATCGGGTTTTCGCCGAGAACGGTTCCCGAATTCGCAGTGTCGCCGAACACGGAAATCGTGAACGGGAAACCAGTCTGCACCTGATACACGGTAGAGAACTGCCAGTTCTTGCTGACTGCACTCGTCAAATTTGAACGGTCCCAACTGGGCGCAGCATAAACGGCGCTCATAGCGAATCGATGACGTACGTCGCACCCCGGACCCTTTTCCGCCTCAAGGTCATTGTTGTTCTGCGGAATCGAGGATTCGAACATCGGAGACCGGAAGTCCGGGGCATCGCTCAGGTTTTTCGACCAGGTATAGTTGGCAAGAAAGGTGAGGCCGTGCTGATAACGGCGGCGGATGTTGACGTAGCCGGCGTCATACCAGCTCTGCGCCGTGTTCTCGAGAAGATTTATCGTGCTCACCGGGAAACACATGGTTCCAGCAGGGCAGCCCGTCGTCGGCGCCACATAGGTTACGCCGCTCGGCAAAGTCGTATTCGGGACAAATGCAATCTTGGGGAAAGGCCGCCGCGGACCAATGGGGCCGGGTCCAGGCAAAGCGTTGTTGATCAGGTGCGCGCGCTGCAGGTGAACGCCGTGCGAGCCAAGATAACCGATCTCGACGGTAGTGTTGTGGCCAAGACTCTTCTCGACCGAGGAACTCCATTGCTCGATGTACTGTGAAGGCGCATGCGGGTCCATGGCCCCAAAACTGACCGTGGTCTGGCCAAGAACGGGCTGGCCGAAGTTGAGCTGACTCGCGAAGAGGGTAGCGGGTGCGGTGAAATTATCTGCTTGCTGAGTTTCCGGAAAGACATATGGGACATTGTGACGCTGATTGCACCAGGTGTTCATATCCACGGGCGTATAGAAGATACCGAACGCGGTGTGATACACGAAGCCGTGGGTCAGCGATTGCGAGAGACCTATGCGCGGCGCGATGTTATGCGTGTTGGGATACTTCAGCCCGCGTGGATAGCCGTTTTGTCCTCCGATAAAGACGGACGGAACGCCGCTGCCGTTGAATGTCAAGTTGGTGTTCGTATAACTGATGTCCACCAGAGGATTCATGAACTCGTAGCGTGCTCCCATCTCGATGGTTGTGCTGCGAGTGATACGGAAGCTGTCCTGCGCAAAACCCGCGGCATACCACTGCCGAAGTTGCATCTGCGGAATGCCGGCCTGGCGCTGTTTCACCGCGGGCAATCCCAATAGGAACGTTGCGAGCGCCGAACCTGTGCCGTCGTTGGTTCCGTTATCCGTGGTGTAGCCATTCGTGAATTGGTAGTACCCGCGGTTCTGGAAGAATCCCCACATCGGCCAAATATATTTGCTGTAGCTGGCGCCAAACTTCAAACTGTGACGGCCTTTTTGCCAACTCAGGGTATCTCGGCCTTCCGCAACGGTGTCCCAGGCTTTCATGGGAGTCGCGGAGTAGTTGTCGCCCATGGGCGAATATCCCTGAACGTTGAAAAACGGAGCGCCGAATGCCCCGTCTCCGCCAAAGCCGATGCCCTGAATGCCGAGCTGCGTGACGATATCGTTGTTATTTGCATTCTCCTCATAACGGTGCATGGCAAGACGCGAGAAGGTGATTGCGGCTGTGTTAACCAGAGTCGGGCTGAGGATTTTGGTCCAGGAGATATTGCCTTGTTGGGAGAAATTGTCATTAAACGCGCCGAAACCGGGAAGAAGCGAACCCACGCCGCCCGGTGGCATTTCTCCCGGCGTGAAGCCACTTTCTGAACTCAAAGAATATCGAGCGACAACGCTGTCGCCGTTCGCAAAATCGTGATCAATGCGCACGGTACCTTGATCGTTGGCCTGCAGCTCGTTGCGAACATCCATGTAGTTGTTGCAGTCGGTGCCTGCGCCGACAACGCCCGGCGCGCCCATTGTCGCCGCTCCGCAGGGCATCGTCATGCCCGGTATGACGTTCGGACGCGGAACATATTGCAGCAGGAACGTCTTCACGGCTGGGTTAATGCGCGCCGGATCGATGACGTTCGGAGTCCCGTTGAATTGAAACTGCTGACGTCCATTCGCGGGATCGTAGATGTTCTTGCCACTCTGGCTGAAGTCGCCGTTGATCTCTGCTGCTGTAGGAACGGTGTCGATCATGGTGTCTGCCATGGCGTGACGAAAGCCCTCGTAGTTCACGAAGAAGAACGTGCGGTGAACAATCGGTCCTCCAAAAGACGCGCCAAAGTTGTTCTGCACCATGTGGTTATTGCCCATGTCCTCAAACGAGGTTGCATCCATGAAACCATTGCGCAGGAACTCATAGGCTGTGCCGTGGTATTCCTTCGTTCCGCCGCGGGTCACGATATTAATCTGCCCGCCACCGGCACCTCCCATTTCTGCCGAATAGCTGCCGGTCTGCACTTTGAATTCCTGCACAGCGTCTGGCGAGGGGCTCAGGTTCTGCGTGTTGAACGTTGGATCAGTATTCGTGGTTCCGTCGAGCAAAAAGAAATTTCCATTCGGACGGCTGCCGCCAACGCTCACCGCAGAGCGCTGTCCGGGACGCCAATACAGCGGGTTCATGTTGCCGGTTTGCGCGCCGTGGCTTACATGAGCGCCGGGGACGGTCAAGACAAGATCGACGAGCATGCGACCATTCAGCGGCAGATTCTCGACCGAAGTGGGCTCAACCACTTCTCCCAAGGCAGCTTCATTGGTATGAATAGCTTCGGGAATGCCGCTGACCTCGACTGATTCCTTCCGGGACTCGACCGTGAGGCGAAGGTCGATGGCCAGCCTCTGTGCCACCTCGAAACGCACCGTTTGCGTCTGGATACCGAAACCCTGGGCAGAAATGCTCAGCACGTATTCGCCGGGCAGCAGTCCTGGGATTTCGTACAGACCGCTCTCATTTGTAGACACCCGGCGTACTGCACCGGTGCTCACTGAGGTGAGCTCCACTGAAGCACCCGCTACGGCGTGCGATTGCGGATCGCTAACGCTGCCGCTTAGAACCGCGTAGTTGCTTTGGCTGAAAGCAAGCGTGGCGGAAAATACCATGAAGCTGAGCAAAGACAGACTTCTACGCAAGGTGCCTCCAAAGACAGACTGGGTTTTTGTGTGTGCTGATTTGGCGCTTGCACGGACGAAGGCCTGCCTGAGCAACCCAGGAATTTCGAGGAATGTAGTTGGAAGGTGAGCGAGAATCAATAATGCAAAAATGCTATGCGAACACGAAACGCCGCTCCTTGGGGCTGCGGCGCGAAGAGATTTTACCGAACTCCAGCGTAGTACAAATCTACTATTGATCGGTTTGGGACTGAGTGTAAGTTGATCTATTGGAAGAAGTTGAACAGACACCCGCCGCAATAACGATGCCTGAAAATTCGACGTATCTCTCTCGCGGCCTGTGGGCTTTCGCGATCGTTGCTGCCTCAGCAATTTCGCTGACCGGTTGCTCGCCCAGAGTCCCGGCGAAGGGCTCGGCGGAATACGACGATGCGGCGCGCAAGTTCTACGTCGGCTTGGCAGCCCTGCAGGTGGGCAACGACGTTCGCGCCGATTCCGAACTCGCTTCGTTTGTGAAGCTTGTCCCGGGAGAGCCCGCTGGCTGGGCGAACTGGGGAGTACTTGCCCTTCGCCAACGGAACTACGAGCTTTCCGGGCAGCGTCTGGAAAAAGCGCACAAGCTCGCTCCCAGCAACGACCATATAGAAGGCCTTTTGGGATTGCTCGAAAGCGATCGCGGCAACTCAACTGCTGCAATCGACGATTTGCGCAAAGCGGTCGGTTCCAATCCGCACAACTTGCGCGCCGCCTATGAGCTCGCTGAAGAAGTGGAGCGCCAGGGCGGCGCAAACAGCGAAACGGAATTCGAGCAGATCATTCAGAACATTCTCAAAGTACAGCCCGACAATCTTGCGGCCCTACTGGAACTTGCCCGCGTGCAGGCGAAGCTGGGCGATCAACACGGTTTGCAATTGACGGTCGACAGTATATCCGCTCAATCTGCGAACTGGCCTCCGGAAGTAAAGCAGCAATGGACGGCGCTTCAGGCTGCGGTCGCGACATCTGATACGCGTGCCGCCGCGACACGGACCGTCTTCCTGCGCAACACGCTCATGCGCGTTCCCGAGTACCGGCAAAGCTTGTCGGCGATCAAAGCTGCGCCCGGCGAAGAGGCTGCGCCCTTCATGCGCCTGGTGAAGATGGAAACGCCATCGTTCACCACTGCACCGCCCGATACGACACTGTCTTTCACTTCGCAACCTGTTTCCGCGAATGACAACGAGCATTGGAGATGGATTGGAGACATTTCTCTTGGCAGCAGCGGCGCACCGGTGATCGCAGAAGCCGATGGCCGAAAGTTGCAACTGGCGACCGGCGCCACGATTCCTTTTCCCGGGGGTGCCGCGAGCGCTCCGCCTTCACCCGATGGTGTGCTGGGTATCGACTTCAATTACGACTTCAAGACAGATTTGGTTCTCGCCGGGGCAGGCGGAATTCGTTTATTTCGGCAGGATGATCCGAACAAATTTACCGATGTCACTGCTGCCACAAAGCTGCCGAAGGATGCGCTCAACGCAAAGTACTCCGGCGCATGGGCCGCGGACATTGAAGCTGACGGCGATCTCGATGTCGTGCTGGGCTCGGCAACAGGACTACCTACCGTTCTCAGGAACAACGGTGACGGCACGTTCACGCCGATTCATCCGTTCGCTGGAATTTCCGGTTTGAAGGCTTTTGCCTGGGTGGACATCGATGGAGATGGCAATCCCGATGCCGGGATCGTCGACGGTGCGGGGCACCTGCACATCTTCATCAATCAACGCCAGGGGCAATTCGCCGAGCGTGCATTGCCTGCAAGTTCGCCGCCGGTAAAAGCGATTGCCGTCGCGGATGCGAACGGCGATGGCGTGCTGGATTTGCTGGCAGTTCAGTCCGACGGCGCCATCATCCGTATCTCAGATAAAAATCAAGACCAGAGCTGGGATGTAGCTCAAATCGCCAGCGCTCCAAATGCCACAGATTTCCTGAAAGATGAAGTGCGACTCTACGTCGCCGATCTCGATAACAATGGCGCGCTTGACCTGATCTTGTCGCGCGTTTCGCAAAATGCGTCAAGCGGCACGGCTGGCGCATACATCTGGCTTGGTGGCGAGAAAAATACATTTACGCTGCTCGATCATCCGCCCGGCGTGGCTGAAGTTTTTGCCATCGCCGATGTGAATGCCGACGGGCGACTCGATCTGCTCGGCCTTTCCTCCGACGGTAAAGCGGTTGAAGCCCTCAGTCACGGATCCAAAAATTATCACTGGCAAATTGTCAGGCCACACGCGGCGCAATCGGCGGGTGACCAGCGCATCAATCCGTTTGGGGTGGGCGGCGAAATCGAAGTTCGCTCTGGCTTGCTGGTGCAGAAGCAGCCGATCACCGGCCCCGAGCTTCACTTCGGATTGGGCGAGCAGCCGATTGCAGACGTGGTGCGCGTAGTGTGGCCAAACGGGAGCGTGCGCGCCGAGTTCGACGTAAAAGCGGATCAGAGCGTGGTGACGGAGCAACGCCTGAAAGGCTCCTGCCCGTTTCTCTTCGCATACAACGGCAAGAGTATCGAATTCGTGAAGGACGCGGTGCCCTGGAGTTCGGCGATCGGTTTACGCATCAATACTATCGGCACCGCTCGCGTGGAAGCGACGGAAGAGTGGTACAAAATTCGGCGCGACCAGCTCGTTCCTCACGACGGCTACTATGACCTCCGCTTCACCGCAGAGTTGTGGGAGACCTACTACTACGACTATCTGAATTTGATGACCGTCGATCATCCCACGGGCACAGACGTTTTCGTCGATGAGCGCTTCGTGATTCCACCTGCGAAGCTGGCGATTACCACCGTCGAAACGCCTCACGATATTGCACGCGCCGTCGACGACAATGGGCAGGATGTAACCGATATCGTTCGCGCCCTGGACGAGAAATATCTCGACACGTTCGGCCGCGGCCAATATCAGGGCGTCACGCGTGACCACTATGTAGAAATCGATTTAGGCGATGACGTTCCCGCAGGTGCGCCTTTGTATCTGATCGCCCAAGGCTGGATGCATCCAACGGATTCCTCTATTAACGTCGCGATTGCTCAGGGGCAGCACGAGCCGGCAAAGGCGTTGAGCCTCGAAGTTCCCGATGGTCGCGGCGGCTGGACTGTCGCGCAAAAAAATCTCGGTTTTCCAGCGGGAAGAAAAAAGATTTGCCTGTTCGACTTGACGAATGTCTTTCGTCCGGGCACGCCGCATAAGATCCGCCTGCGCACGAATCTCGAAATCTATTGGGACCAGATCCAGTGGGCGAAAGGAATTCCGGATGCTCAGTTGAAGGTCACGCATCTCGATCCGGAGATCGCAGACCTTCATTATCGCGGGTATTCTGTAATCAACCAGGCCAACCCGTCCTCGCCGGAAGTGCCCGACTATAACCATCTGGAAGGAAGCAAGCAGCGCTGGCGTGACCTTGAGGGGTACTACACGCGCTTCGGTGATGTCCGCGAACTTTTGGCGCATGTGGATGACCGCTACGTGATCATGAACTCCGGAGACGAAATGACGCTGCGCTTCGCCGAGCAACCACCGCCCGCGCCAGGCTGGGTGCGTGATTACATAATCGCGGGCGACGGCTGGATTAAGGACGGCGATTACAACTCGACTTTTTCGAAGACCGTGCTTCCTCTTCCATATCACGGGAAAAATTTGTATGTGACGCCTCCGGGGCGGCTTGAGGATGAGTGGGTGTACCGGCATCATCCTGAGGACTGGCAGAACTATCAGACGCGCTACGTTACTCCTGAAGTGTTCGAGAACTCATTGCACACCGGAGCGAGCCGATGAAGGTTCGCCGGATTCTTCGCCTGGTCCTAACCCTGATTTTCGTCGGGATGCTCACTGTCCCGTTTGTCTTGCGGCGAATCTCGGCGCGGCGGGCTGCGGCGGCGCAAGCAGACGCCCTTCAGCGTTACGGATTTCGTTTCCAGGAAGTTTCGCATCAGGCGGGAATCGAATTCGTTCATCGCGGGCCAACGCTGGACCACAAACTCGATCCCATCATGCCGGAAGTGGCCTCGATGGGCGCGGCCGTCTCGATTGTGGATTTCGATCGCGATGGCTGGCCCGACATTTACGTTACCAACAGCGGCGAAGGAAGCAGGAACGCGCTTTATCGCAATAATCACGACGGAACTTTCACGGATGTCGCCGAGCAGATGGGTGTTGCGGACGTCAACAAGACTGGCACCGGCGTCTCCATGGGCGCGGTCTGGGGCGACTACGACAACGACGGCTACGATGACCTCTTCTTATATAAGTGGGGAAAGCCTGAACTGTTTCACAACGATCACGGCAAGGGATTTACTCGCGTCACCGATCAGGCCGGGCTGCCGCCCTGGGTAAACGCGAACACTGCCATCTGGTTTGACTACGACGGCGATGGTCGCCTCGATTTGTTTGTCGGCGGCTACTACTCAGAAAGAATCGATCTGTGGCACCTCGCGAACACACGCATGATGCCCGAGAGTTTCGAGTACGCGAAAAATGGCGGGCGGAAATATCTGCTTCGCAATCTTGGAAACGGCAAATTCGAAGACGTTACCGAACGAGCCGGAATCAACAGTCGTCGCTGGGCGCTTGCCGCGGCTGCCGCTGATTTGCGCGGCACCGGGCATCCGGACCTTTTCGTTGCCAATGATTACGGAGTTTCCGAACTCTACTACAACGATGGCAAGCATTTCCGCGAAGTCGGAGAGCAAGCCGGTGTAGGCTTTGCTCCCAAAAGCGGCATGAACGCAGCTTTCGGCGACGTGCTCAATCGCGGAGAGTATGCCGTTTACGTCAGCAACATTTCTGAAAACGGGGTTCTGATTCAGGGCAACAACTTGTGGGTGCCGCGCGAGGGAACGTCCGGAGATAAATTGCAGTACGAAAATCTTGCCCGCGATATGGGCGTTGAACTCGGCGGATGGAGTTTCGGCGCGCAGTTCGGCGATTTGAACAACGACGGCACACTGGATTTGTTTCTCACCAATGGTTACGTGTCACTCGATCGAAGTCGAGATTATTGGTATGACTTCTCGAAAATTGCCGGTGGGCATAGCTCAATCATTGATGATGCAAAGAACTGGCCGGCCATGGAAGGCCGCAGCCTTTCCGGTTATCAGCATAAAGACGTCTGGCTGAACGATGGCGCCGGGCACTTCGTTGACGTTGCGCAGGCAGTCGGAGTAACCGACATCCACGACGGCCGTTCGGTCGCAATGGCTGATCTGTGGAACCGCGGCGTGCTTGATGTAGTGGTTGCCAATCAGCGTGGGCCGTTGCTGGTTTACAAGAATACGGTCACGCCTGAGAACAAATGGATCGAATTCGATCTCGAAGCGAGTGCCAGCAACCGCAGCGCTATCGGCGCCGAAGTGACACTTTACTGGAATGGGCAGAAACAGGTGCAGGAAGTTTCCGGCGGAAGCGGCTTCTGCGCCGAGAACCAGCGGCGTTTGCATTTCGGCCTCGGCAAGAATCCGCAGATTGAAAAGGCGGTCATTCGCTGGCCTTCGGGGAAAGTGCAAACTTTAGATAAACTTTCGATCGATCAGATCAATAAAATTCAAGAGCCAGCATGAGTCAAACAGCACCGGTTATTTCGCCACCACCAGCTCAATCGGCCGCGCACAAAAAGGCGCTGATCGACAGCCGCTACGTCGCGCCGCTTTTCATCACCTGCATTTTGCTGGTGGGTCATCTCACCTTCGGAATTCTGGAAAGTTATCCGAAAACATTGCTGGCGATTGGCACGGCGATTGGGACGGAACTCTTGCTGGGCAGAATTTTTCTCGGCAAATGGCTGCATCCGGCGAGTTCTTACATAACCGGCATTAGCGTTGGCATTCTGCTGCGTTCGCCAGCGTTCTGGCCCTATGCGCTGTGCAGCGCGATTTCAATCACCACCAAATATGTGCTGCGAATCAAAGACCGGCACATCTGGAACCCTTCAAACTTCGGGGTTTCGGCCATGCTCTTTCTTGCGCCTGAAACCGTGGCCAGCCTGAGTATTCAGTGGGGGAATTACCTTCTCCCGATGGTCGTGATCTGGGTTTTAGGATTCGTGATTGTATGGCGTGTCAAACGGCTGCACATCACGGCAACCTATGTGCTGTCATTCTTTGCCTTCGCCTTCTTGCGCAGTTGGATCATGCACGATCCCTGGCAGTCAGAAATCGCTCCTATCACCGGACCGATGTATCAGCTTTTTATTTTCTTCATGATCACCGATCCGAAGACGACTGTTCGCTCGAAGCGCGGGCAGATTCTGGTCGCGTTTCTGGTGGCCGTGGTTGAAAACCTTTTGCGAATTGACCAGAGCGTTTACGCGCCTTTCTATGCTCTCTTCATGGTAGGTCCCGCAGCGCTCCTGATCGAAATGTGGCTGGACTCGCGGCGCAAACTGGCGAAAGCTGCGTCGCCGGCATGATTCTCTCGCATCATCGAAATAAATTCATGTTGACCTCATACCATCGCGCACTCTTTTCTCTCTCTCTGATTTCCGTCTCTGCATTCGCCGCAGCGCAAGCGCGTCCCTCTGGCGCGATTCAATTCACCGACCTCACCGCTCAGGCCGGAATTCATTTCAAGTACAACAGCGGCGCGTTCGGCAAAAAGTATCTTCCGGAAACCATGGGTCCGGGTGTCTGCGTGATTGATTACGACAACGATGGCTGGCCGGACATTCTGTTCGTGAATTCCATGGATTGGCCCGGGCACAAAACCGGCAAGTCGTATCCCGCGCTTTATCACAACAACAAGAACGGCACCTTCACCGATGTGACCCGAGAGGCCGGACTCGCTACTGAGATGTATGGCCTGGGTTGCACGGTCGGCGACTATGACAACGACGGCTATGATGACATCTACATTACGGCCGTCGGCAATGGACATCTTTTTCACAATCTCCACAACGGTAAATTCGCTGATGTCACGACAAAAGCGGGCGTGGCCAGCCCGGGCTTTGGCGCCAGCGCCGCCTGGGTCGATTACGACAATGACGGCAAGCTCGACTTGTTCGTCGCGCATTATGTGCAGTGGTCGATCGCAACCGACAAATATTGTTCGCTGACCGGAAAAGGCAAGTCGTATTGCACTCCCGAAGCGTACAAAGGCGAGAGCTCAGAGCTGTTTCACAACAGAGGCGATGGCACGTTCGAAAATGTAACCAAGCACGCGGGGCTCCTTGACAACACCAGCAAAGCTCTGGGGATCGCGCTCATCGACTACGACAATGATGGCTGGATGGACCTGCTCGTCACCAATGACACGCAGCCGAACAAGCTCTACCACAACAATCACGACGGAACCTTCAGCGACGTTGCCGTACCGGCGGGCGTCGCGTTCAGTGAGGCCGGAACAGCTCGGGCCGGCATGGGCACCGATGTTGCCGATTACGACAATTCAGGCCATCAGAGTTTGGTGATCGGGAATTTCTCTAACGAAGGCATGGCGCTTTACCAGAACGACGGCTCCGGCCTCTTCACCGATCAGGCGCCTCGTTCCGGAGTTTCACGGATGACCCTGCAGTCGCTCACCTTTGCTGCCCTATTTCTGGATTACGATCTGGATGGCAAGCCTGACATCCTCGCTATAAATGGCCACGTCGCCGATGACATCAACCTGCTGCAGCCGACAATTAAATACGCACAGCCGGCGCAGCTTTTCCATAACGACGGCAACAATAAATTCGAAGACGTCACGGCCAAGCTTGGCAGCGCTTTGCAGCAACCGGTTGTCGGCCGAGGCGCGGCGTATCTGGACTACGACAACGATGGCGATCTCGATCTGCTGATCATGGACAATCGCGGCAGCGCCCGCCTGCTGCGCAACGATAATGGAAATCGGAATGATGTGCTGCGCGTGAAGACCGTGGGAACGAAGTCAAACCGGGATGGCATCGGCGCAAAAGTCACTGTTAAGACAAACACCGGCGCGCATCTTCTAGCCATGGTGAAAACTGGATCGAGCTATCTATCGCAAAGCGAACTGCCGCTAACCTTTGGTCTTGGCAAATCGGGTTCCGTTAAGAGTTTGAGCGTTGAAGTAATCTGGCCGAGCGGCCACAAAGATGCAATCACCGATGTCAAGCCAAACCAATCGATCACTGTGCAGGAAGGTAAGGGAATCGTATCGAGTCAGCCTGTCGTCTTCATTCACCACTAAGTTGTTGCGCTCCTTCGACCAACCAAGCCTACGTTTCTACTTTTAAGCACACCGTGAGTTTTCGTGCCTTTCACGAACTTCCTTTAGAAATTCTTTAGAAACTTTTTACTCGCCCTTTATGCCCCTTCCGCTTCAATAGGCCGGTGCGACGGTATTTGTCCGCTTAGGAAAGTGGCGATGCGATGAACTTAATCATGGTCAGGCCAGTGCTCGACTCGCAGCGCATTGTGCTGGCGTTGATTTGTTTGCTGAGCGTTGGCTTTCTGGTCTGGTTCTTCATCGAGTTGCTGCGGGACGAAGAGCGCATGAGCCCCAAGATGGAAGAATCCTCATTGGTGTGCCCACGGAACCTTTCTGGCGGGAATGCGTTGAGTGCCAGGGAGAGATCTGAAGCAGCACTCGTGGAGCGCTGGGAATTCCATTTTACGGACGCGGCGACGAATGAGTAGGAGTGAGACCTGGAGGAAAACAGTGCAAGACATTTTGTGGATCTCATCAACGATCGCATTTTTCGCCATTTCGATCGGCTACGTCTATTTCTGCGACCGCGTGAGGTGAGAACTTAATGAATGTTGAGACGCTTGTCATGATCACCGTCAGTGTTCTCACCACGGTCTATCTGGTGTATGCACTCCTCCGTCCTGAGAAATTCTGATATGACGCTCAACGGATGGTTACAGATTTTACTGTTCATTCTGATCATATTCCTGATCACAAAACCTCTCGGCCGTTTTATCACGCGCGTATTCACTCACGAAAGAACTCTGCTGGATCCGGTGCTGCGGCCCATAGAACGCCTTTTCTACAAAGTGGCAGGCATCGATCAAAACCACGAAATGCGCTGGAAGGAGTACTGCATTTCGATGCTCTTGTACAGCCTGGTATCCATGCTGTTGCTGTACGCCCTCGAGCGGCTGCAAGGTCACTTACCGTTCAATCCGCAGAAGCTTGACTCCGTAAGACCAACTGCGCTGGCGTTCAACACCGCTGCTTCGTTCACTACGAACACCAACTGGCAGAACTATTCCGGCGAGACCACGATGAGTTATCTCACCCAGATGGCGGGGCTCGCTTATCACAATTTCATGTCGGCAGCGGTTGGAATTGTTCTGGCTATCGCGTTTATCCGCGGCATTGCGCGGCGTCAGATGCAAACCATTGGCAATTTCTGGGTCGATTTGGTCCGTTGCAGCCTCTGGGTGCTCTTGCCCCTCTGCATCGCCGGCGCACTCGTGCTTGTTTCTCAGGGGGTGGTGCAGAATTTCAAGCCCTATGACTCGGTAAAACTTATCGAGCCGCTGCAGGTACAAGAAACTACTCCGGACGGCAAGCCAATGGTCGACGCACAAGGGAGGCCGGTCATGGACACAGTGACCACGCAGATGATTGCCCAAGGCCCAGTTGCTTCGCAGGAAATTATCAAGGAGCTCGGCACCAACGGCGGCGGATTTTTCAACGCCAACAGCGCTCATCCGTTTGAAAATCCCACGCCGGTTTCTAACCTGATCGAACTGATTGCAATATTCGCGCTCAGCGCAGGTCTTACCTACACGCTCGGCCAGATGACCAATTCGCAGGGCCACGGCTGGGCTGTGTGGTCGGCGATGATGATTTTGTTTGTAGTTGGGGTAGGTGTGGCTTACTTCGCGGAGGCCCGCGGCAATCCACTTCTGGCCGGGACCGATCAGCGTGCCAGTGCTTTCCAGACCGGCGGAAATATGGAAGGCAAGGAAGTGCGCTTTGGCATCGCGAACAGCGCGCTATGGGCGACGGTCACTACCGACACAAGTTGCGGGGCAGTTAACAGTTGGCATGATTCGTTCACTCCTCTCGGCGGCATGGTGCCGCTGGCGAACATCATGCTTAGCGAAGTTGCTTTTGGCGGCGTCGGATCGGGAATGTACGGCATGTTGATTTACATCGTGCTTTCGGTGTTCATCGCCGGACTCATGGTCGGGCGGACGCCGGAATATCTGGGGAAAAAGATCGAGGCCTATGACGTCAAAATGGCGATGCTGGTCACGCTGATTTTCCCGACCATCATCCTGATCTTCGCCGCCATTTCGAGTGTCGTTCCCTTCGGAACGTCGAGCATTCTGAACCCTGGCCCCCATGGGCTCAGTGAAATTCTTTACGCGTTTGTCTCGCAGGCGGGCAACAACGGCTCAGCCTTTGGCGGTCTCACCACGAACACTCTCTGGTACAACACCGCGGGCGCGGTCACCATGCTGGTGGGGCGTTTCATGATGATCATCCCCATGCTGGCGATCGCCGGAAATCTGGCACAGAAAAAATCTGTGCCATCGTCCCTGGGAACGCTCCCCGTTACGACTCCGCTCTTCACAATGCTTCTGATCGGCGTGATTGTCATTGTAGGTGCGCTGACGTTTTTCCCTGCCTTGAGCCTCGGCCCGATCCTTGAGCACTTGCTGATGGCGGCGGGGAAAACTTTTTAAAGGAACTGATATGGCCACAACAGAAGTCAGAATGCCTTCGCACGCTCCGTCAGTTCGCCTCGGCCACTCGCCAATGAAGCGCAGCAAGAAACCGGTTTGGGAATGGAAGATTGTCCGCTGCGCAATCCTGGATTCCTTCGTAAAGCTGAATCCGCGCCCCATGATGGCTAACCCGGTCATGTTTGTCGTCGAGATCGGCAGCGTGATAACTACGTTGTTGCTTCTCAAAGGCGGCGCCGCTTTCTTTTTCAACCTGCAGATCACTCTCTGGCTATGGTTCACCGTGCTTTTCGCGAATTTTGCCGAAGCAATGGCCGAGGGACGCGGCAAGGCCCAAGCCGATAACCTTCGAAAAGCGCGTTCGGAAACCATGGCCCGTCGTCTGGTCGCGAGCAATCGAGGCGAAGTCGAAACCATTCCCAGCGCCAAACTGCGGGCCGGCGATCTGGTATTAGTTTCGGCGGGCGAACTCATTCCTTCCGACGGCGAGATTCTCGAGGGCGTTGCGTCTGTAGACGAATCCGCCATAACCGGCGAATCCGCGCCGGTGATACGTGAAGCCGGTGGCGATCGTTCGGCGGTGACGGGTGGAACGCGCGTTTTATCGGACCAGATCAAAGTCAAGATCACGTCGAATCCCGGCGAAACCTTCCTCGATCGCATGATCGCGCTCGTCGAGGGCGCGGAACGCCAGAAGACCCCGAATGAAATTGCCCTGAACATTCTCCTCGCAGGGCTGACTATTATCTTTCTGCTCGCCGTGGTTACACTGCAGCCGTTCGCGATTTACTCTGGCTCGCCGCAAACGGTCTTTGTCCTGGTCTCGCTGCTTGTCTGCCTGATTCCCACAACCATCGGCGGACTACTCTCCGCCATTGGTATCGCCGGCATGGATCGCCTGGTGCAGCACAACGTGCTCGCGATGTCTGGACGAGCGGTCGAAGCCGCCGGCGACGTGAACACGCTTCTGCTCGATAAGACCGGGACCATCACCTTAGGAAATCGCCAGGCTTCGCGCTTCATTCCTGCTCCCGGCATCACGGAGCAAGAACTGGCCGACGCGGCCCAGCTCTCATCGCTTCCCGATGAGACTCCTGAAGGCCGTTCAATCGTCGTACTCGCGAAACAGAAGTATGGCCTGCGCGGGCGCGAACTCAGCTCCCACGAAAGCCGTTTCGTTCCGTTCAGCGCAATGACGCGCATGTCGGGCGTGGACCTAAACGGATTCGAGATTCGCAAAGGCGCGGCCGAAGCCGTGGCCAATTATTTGTCGCAGAATGGCCGCCCGATGCCGGGCGAAGTTCGCGGCATCGTAGAAGAAATTGCGCGGGCCGGCGGAACGCCGCTGGTGGTCGCGGAGAAAAGCCGTGGGGCATTGGGCGTGATTGAACTCAAAGACATCGTGAAAGGCGGAATGCGTGAGCGCTTCGATCATTTGCGCGCGATGGGCATTCGCACGGTGATGATCACTGGTGATAATCCGCTAACGGCGGCAGCGATTGCGCGTGAGGCCGGAGTGGATGATTTTCTCGCCCAGGCCACTCCCAAAGACAAAATGGACCTCATTAAGCGCGAGCAGGGGGAAGGGAAGCTTGTCGCCATGACCGGCGACGGCACAAACGATGCGCCCGCTCTTGCTCAGGCCGACGTTGGCGTCGCAATGAATACCGGCACGCAGGCAGCGAAGGAAGCCGGGAACATGGTCGATCTTGACTCCAATCCCACAAAGCTCATCGAGATCGTCGAAATTGGAAAGCAGTTGTTGATGACTCGAGGAGCGTTGACGACGTTTTCTATCGCGAATGACGTCGCAAAATATTTCGCCATCATTCCTGCAATGTTTGCCGCTACCTTTCCGGTGCTGAACACCCTGAACATCATGCGCCTGAAAACGCCGCAATCGGCGATCCTATCGGCGGTCATTTTCAACGCGCTCATCATCGTTATGCTAATCCCGCTGGCGCTCCGCGGAGTAAAGTACCGCCCCATGGGGGCAGCGGTTCTGCTGCGCAATAATCTCTGGATTTACGGCGTGGGCGGGGTGATTGTTCCTTTCATTGGAATCAAGCTGATTGACATGGTCATTACTCGCGTTCATCTCGCATAGCGAACTATTTATGAAAAACAATTTTCTCATTTCCATTCGAATCACAATTGCGACGACAATCCTGCTCGGCTTAGTTTACCCGTTGGTGGTCACTGGAATCGCGCAACTGCTGTTTCCTCACAAAGCCAACGGGCAGTTGATCGTCAGTAATGGTGTCGTGGTCGGATCGAGCATCATCGGGCAGGGCTTCGGCAGCCCCGCGTATTTTCATTCGCGCCCGTCAGCAGCCGGCACTGCCTGGGATGCGGGGAATTCTGGCGGGTCGAACCTTGGCCCCACGAACCAGAAGCTTCTCGATCGGGTAAAAACAGACGTAGTTGCCAATCAGGCCGATAATCCTGGAACGCCCGTGCCGATCGACTTGGTTACAACATCGGCTTCGGGTTTCGATCCGCACATAACTCCCGCCGCAGCTGATTTTCAATTGTCTCGCGTGGCCAGAGCTCGAGGCGCATCCCTCAACCAAATGCGCGCCCTCGTATTCAAGCACACCGAGAATAGACAGTTCGGATTCCTTGGCGAGCCCAGAGTAAATGTCCTGGAACTGAATCTTGATCTCGACCAGCAATTTCCATTGGCCAGGCAGGCAAAATCCGGTAAGCACGTGCCACGGTGAGGATCGGTGTGGGGAGTGTCAGATCGTCGGCGAAAATCGAAGAGCCCAGGAATAATTCCTGAGCTCGATTCCATAAGATCACGTTTCTTAAACTAAGCTATCAGGAAAGATCGTTTCTTCCGGCGCCAAAATGCGGCCGCGAGTACGACCGCGCTGACGAACGCCATCCCTTCCGATCCATACTCAGGCACTTCCAGCGGCTTCACCGTGCTTTGGTAATACGTCGGCTGAACGCAGCAGGTCCCGCCGAACGCGTCTCGGTATGCCGCGCTTTCAGGAGCACCCGAGAAAAATTCCATACGTATCGTGTCAACTCCGAGCGGGAAGAACAGCGAAGAGTTGACCGGGAACCGAATATCAAGTTCGTCCCCACCTGAATCGAGAAACGGCATATACCCCATGCCTAAATTGATGTATCCAGATTGGCCCTGATAGCTCAAGCTCGAAAAAGTGCCGAGAAATCCCGACCCGAATACGGACAAGCTTCCGGGAACTGCGTAGCCGAAGGTAGAGGGACCGACAGGATAGGCTGCCGGGTCGAAATCGAAGTCAATAAAAACACTCTCAGTACAGTTTGTCGTACAGGGCTGGGTGGCGACGAAGGTTCCTGAAATAGTCACTTCGTCAAGAATGCTGTTCGCCCACGCACACGTGGACCAGAACGCAAGAATGGCAGCGGCGATATAGAGTTTGCGCATTTTGCTGGCTCCTGATCGGATCATCCGAATCGCGCAGGTCGTCTGTTAGCCTGAAACAGCCAGCGAGGGGGAAGAATCGGACAAACACACTGTAGCGCATAAATATCGAGAAAACCAGAGTGATGAACAGGCCTGGCACACTAATCTGTGGAAAAGTGCAAGCCTTCCGGATTGCGGCATGGCTGCCCCAACTTCCGGTACGCTTGGTGCAGTAGAACCACTGCCGCGCTTCTACGGTTTGGACGGCAACACATGCTGCTGTGTTGATCTGCAACAAGTATGGATGATGGCCGGAATTGGCTGCCCGCTTACATTGTTCATCGTTAGGCCGAGGAGGACGGCAATCGTGGGGGCGACGTCGAGGTTGGAGATGTGATCAAGGCGGACGCCTTTGGGAATGCCGGCGCCGTAGGCCACGAAGATGGATTGCATTTGCGGATCGTTTTTGATGTAGCCGTGAGTGCCGCCAATCACATCATGTTCGACGTAATTGCCTTCGGACTCCCCGCTGAACATATAGTCGGGAGCCGCGGCGAGAACGAGATCGGGCGCCTGATCGGTTGAACCGGCTGCCGGGTAACCGAGTTCGGAAAATTTTTCCTGGTCATAGATGGCATCAATTCCTTCAGTGCGGTCGAACATCTTCTTGATGTCTCCAACCAGTTCTGTGCGGCGGTCGGGATTGCTTACATAGACTCCAGCCGTACCACCTTCAGGCAAAACCCAAGCCTCTGCGTGCGACGTACCACCGGTTTCTGTGAGCAAGCCTTTTTGGTTGAGCAGGACGTTCGGGCGAATCTTGTTCTTGTATGCGCGGAAGCCGTGATCGGAAACGACGATGAAGGTGGTTCGCTTCAGATTCCCGCTCTGTTTGACCGCGTCCATGATCTCACTGACTTTGGCGTCGAGGTAGGCCATAGCAGTGAAGCCGGCGGGAGTCATGGGGCCATATGCGTGCTGAATGTCGTCGAGCGTGAGCAGGTGAAAGAGCAGAAGGTTGGGGCGATGATGCTTGATGATGTCCACAGCGGCTGCGGTCCAGATATTGTCCTGCCAAGCCTGGCTGCTGTTTTCAAATTTGCGTAACTCATCGGCCGTGACCACGCCCGCCGCGATCAGTTCGCGTTCGATCTTGCCGTTTGGGTCGGGCAATTCAGGAAATTGCCAGTTTATAGTTTTGGCGCCGTAAATCGCGACCCAATCCACTTGAGCGGTGACAAGGCCTGCGCTGTGAGCGAGGTCGTAAACGGTGGGCACATGGACGAGTTGATCTTTATCCCGCCAGGGCTCGATGGTGGGCTTTGCACCGCCGGGAGGACGCACGAGCAAACCATTGAACAGCACATGATGCTGAGCGGCGTTGACCCCGGTGACAAGCGCGGTGTGATTGGGCCAGGTCACTGTGGGGTTAATGGGCTGCATGGAAGCGGCGCTCACGCCTTCGCGAGCGAGCTTGCGCAAGGTGGGGATTGGAAGCCGGGAATCATCGAGCGCGTAGCCAGGGAAACCATCAAGGCTGATCACGATGACCATGCGGTCGCGGCGAGGCTTCGCGATAACCGGACAGGCGCATGCGACAACAGTGAGCAGAATCAAATAAGGCGTTAGCCTGCCCCAGCGCACCCTGCGGTGCACTCTCACTTCCACACCAGGCTGGCGATTGAATTTGGTTCCAGTTCCACCATCGCGGCAAGTTGACCTTGGATCACCTGGACCATTCGCCTGCTTCCAAGGTTTGTCATGATCAAGACCCTCTGCCCGCCGGGGTTTTCGAAGGCAATGTGCGAAAGATCAACTGCCTGGCTCTGGGATTCAAAGCGGGTTGCGCCCCGCCGAATTCCCCGAGAGAAGTGGGCGAAGGTCCAATACTGGCCGCTCCGAATAATCTCTTGCGATTGCGAATGGATCTTGACGATGCCACCCGTTGGATAGGGGCCGATGTTCGGTTTTCCATTTTCGTCAACCGCGACATTCCACGCGAGCGCCGCGCGGCACCAGTTGGTGAGCACGTCGGTGTAGGTCTTGCCCCACTTGGCCCAGTCATCTTCAAAGTGAGGATCGTTGCAGTCGGTGCTGCCTTCGGTGAAATACATCTGCGCGTCAGAATGTGCAGCGTGGACCTTGCTCATCATGGAAGGTTCACCCACATATCCGTGCCAGGCGACAGAGTTGACGTAGCGGCGGAACTCGGGATTATCGAGCTCGGAGATGACGCGGCCCCAATAAACGTAGTTGTGGTCGAGAATCCAGATCTTGGTCTGAGTTTTGGTGTTCTTAAACAGGGGGCCGAGGTGGTCGGTGATGAATTCCGTCTCGCACTCCTGAGACCAGATGCAGGCGGGCATCTGTCCGTGCTGATCCGTGTCGATTTCGTTTTGAATGGAAATCGCGCCGATCGGCACGCCTGCCACGGCGTATTCCTGAATGAACTTCAACAAATACTGGGCGTACGAAGAAAGATACTGGCGGCTCATGGAACCACCGAGCATGGATTTGTTCCACTTCATCCAGCCCGGAGGACTCCAGGGTGACGAGAAGTAGAAGACGTCGGGATTGATCTCACGAACTTGGCGCAAGATGGGAAGAATGTAGGCGCGGTCGTGATCGATGGAAAAGCGCGTGAGTTCGGGATCGGGCGCATCGCTTTCGTCGTAACTGTAGAGGCTGGCAGCGGAATCGGCTGCGCCGATGCACGTGCGATTCACGCTGAGGGCCAACTGCGCCGGATGAAACAAGTCATGAAGCAATTCGGAGCGGGCAGCATCCGGAAGGCGGCTGATCAGGTAACAGGAAGCATCTGTGAGGCAGCCGCCGAAGCCGAGCATGTCCTGGAATGTGTTGCTCGGGACGAGCTGCACACTATCCGTCGAGATGGGGCTGGTGAGTGCCTTCCAGGAAATCGGGGAACCGGCGGCGAAACGGCGTTGATCATCCGTGTACCAGACTGAGATGTCGGATGAGGGCTGGTTTAAATTTTGGGATTTCGTTTGAGCAGCAGCGGACGAGGAAGCCAGGAGCGACGAAACAGTAAGCGTGCCAGCACCCAATGCCGAAGATTTTAGAAACGCTCGCCTGGAAGTGGTTGGAATGTGATTCATTGGTCAGAGAATGTGAACATTGTCCACTAATTGAAAAACTCGAACGACCAAAAACGATCCAGCCGACCTACGTTGCATAGTAGGCCGGCTGAATGGGCCCGGGAAGTCGACATTTTAGAACAGCAATTTCAGCGATAGCTGCATAATGCGTGGCGCATTGGCGGTAGTGACGAGGCCGAAAGTACCATTGTCAACGTTGCCGTCCGGCTCCCCGAACTGGGCATGGTTGAATGCGTTAAACAGTTCCACGCGGAATTCTGCGTTCACACGCTCCGTAACGGTGGTGTCTTTCAGCAACGCCATGTCCCAGTTGTTCAGACCCGGACCGGAGAAGAAGCGGCGGCGGCTGTTCCCGAGACTGCCAAGCGGCTCCGGGGAAAACAGCGAAGTGTTGAAGTACGGGTTGCCGGAGCGTGGGTCAGTAAAACTTAGCGATCCGGGTGTGTAGTTCGGCGTATCGACAGGAAGGCCGATTGCGCCTGCGCTGCTGGTTCCGAGCAGCGAGCGGTCATCGGTTTCTACCAGCGTCACTGGCTCGCCGGTCGAGAAGCGAGTGATCCCGCTGAGGCGCCATCCCTTTACCAACCTGCTTGGGCCATGCAGCTTGTCAATTGGCAAACGGTAGTCGTAACTGACCACGAAGTTGTGCCTGACATCAAAAGCTGAAAGCGACTTCAAATTATGGTTCAGCGGATCGATCTGCTCACCGTATCCTGAGCCATTGTCGAGCGACTTGCCATAGGTATAGCCGACGAGGAACTCGAGTCTCTGGACCCGCTGCTGCAAGCTCAACTGGAACGAGTTGTAGTTCGAGTCGCCGATGGTGATGAAGTAGCCATCGCTCGAAAAGGCGCCGCCAAAGGGAGCGCGCGTGCTGTTGATGGTCCCCCCGCCGACCGGATGATAGACCCCTTGTTCCAGGCCCGGTCCGCAGGTGATCCCGTCAGTGACCTGACTTGGCTGACTGACGCTCAGACACAAAGCTGGATTGCCCGGATTCGCTTCGAGCGATGTAAGCAAGTGATGTCCTTGCGTCCCGACATAACTGACATTCAGCAACGTGTCATGCGCGAGCTGCCGCTGAATAGAGAGCTGATATTCCTCGGTGTAGGGCAAAACATTTTTGTAGTAGAACGCGGGCGAAGTTCCAATGGGGAGAAAGTTCGCCCAGTTGATGGGAGTTCCGGTCGTGGGGAGGGCAACGGGGAAGCGCTGCCCTTCGATGTTGCCGGTGGCGCGGTCAACAAATGGCGTGACGAATTCCGGCGGCACCGGGCTGCCGTAGAAAGCTCCAAATGGAGCATCGCCGATTTCGTTGAAATTTGTCGCCCCTTCAAACGTTGCGTAGAACTTGCCCCACCCGGCGCGAATACTGCTCTTCCCGGGACCTCCGGTTAGAGCTTTGACAATCCCTGAATCGGAAGAAGGCGAGTAAGCCAAGCCGACGCGTGGGGCAAAATTGTCGTAGCGGGTTGGAGCGAGGGTACTGGGAATTCCGGGGTCGCCGGGGAAGACCCAGCCTGTGGGTGATCCGGGGAAGCGCGTTGAGTTCAAGCCGAGCACCAGAGTTTCTAGTTGACCATTTTTCTCCGACCACGGACGGCTCACGTCCCAACGCAGGCCGTAGTTCAAGGTGAGATTCGGACGAATGCGCCAACTATCCTGACCGAAGAGACCGATGTAACGCGAGCGGCCGTAAGAGGGGAAGCCCTGGCCCTGCGAATATCCGGCAGGCGCGCCGATCAGGAAATCGGCGAAGTCGATGCCGGTTTCACCGTTCGCTCCATTGTTGAAGAAGAAGTCGCCATTCGAGCCGCCGTTATATTCGGTGAGCTGGTTATAGCGGAATTGGCCGCCGAAGGTCATGGTGTGTGTCTTGATCACACGGGTGAAGTTGTCCATCACCTGCGCGGTGGTTTCGGTGACGCCCAGCGCTCCGCCGGAAGCACCGAAGGAAAACGTGCTCAGGTGGATATTGGGCACGTGCGCGTATTGGGGCAGGGAAGGCGAAATGCCGAGAGTGTTCGGGCCTTCTGCAAAACCGAGCGACTGCGGCGTGACATTGTCTCCGCCAGTTGGCTTGTGGATCAGATATCGGATGCGGGTGAAGCCTGCGCGCAGTTCATTGACCGAAGTTGAACCGAGATTCTTTGAGTCCCCGATATTCACGACCTGCGAACGGCCGGTGAAGTCGCTGCCAAAGCCGGGAAGAAAGATATTGGGCACACTCTGGCGATACTGATCATAAAAGTAGTACCCGGAGAGCTGGCCGATGCTGGAGTTGAAATCGAGGCGCCCGCTGGTCTTGTCGTCAGAGAGCCGGGTGGGAGCCCCCTGAGGCGAGAACTCACCATCGCCGGCGTTTCCCGGAGGAACGAACTGCAGAAGGTTTGTGGAAGGCGCACTGAAAGCAACCGAAGGAATTTGGGCGTTGGGAAAGACACAATTCGCAGTGGTGCAGCCAGCAGAAAAGTAAGGCTCGCCTGCCGTGACGGCGTACCCCAATCTGTTGCTGAGGTCCTGGGCCCATGCGGCGCCTTGTACGGTTCCGGTCAAAGACGAAGCCAGCGCCGAAAAATCACCCGTCCGCTCGGCTTGCGTGGGCACCTGGACCAATCCGAAGTTTCCACTTTGTCCGATCACAACTCGATTGCCCTGATAATCGGCGAAGAAAAAGAGCTTGCCTTTCTTGATGGGGCCGCCGACCGTCCCGCCAAATTGGTTCTGCTTGTGATCGTCCTTGACAGTCGTGAAATAGCGGGTAGCGTCAAACGACCGATTGCGAAGAAATTCGAAGGCGCTGCCATGCCACGAGTTGGTGCCCGCTTTCGTGATGACGTTGACCTGTCCGCCGGGATAATTGCCATATTCGGCGTCGAAGTTGTTGGTAACAATGCGAAACTCGGCGATCGAGTCAAGGTTCGGAATGATTGCAGTTCCAGAGAATGCGAACTCCTGCACCGTAGTTCCATTCAAAAGGAAACCGTTGGCCGATTCGCGCTGGCCATTCACGGAAAGATTGCCAGCGTTCAGATCCCCGGAGACATTATTGAACTGGAAACCGGTCGCACTGAACTGGCCGCCTTGTCCGCCGGCGAGGCCCGATGAGGTGGAGGACACTCCCGGTTGCAGAGCGAGAAGATCCGTGTAACTGCGGGTAACGAGCGGTACAGCGAGGATAGTGCGCTCGGTTATGACCTCACCATTCTGAGTGCTGGCGGTATCAATCTGGACCGCTTCGCCTGAAACTTCGACCTTTTCGTTCACCTGGCCCACGGCTAGGGTGACGTTCACAACTTTCGCCGAATCGATATCGAGCACGATGCTGGTCTGCCGGTAGGTTGTGAAGCCGGGCTGGCTGACCTCGAGATCGTATTGCCCGGGTTGCAGGTCGACAAATGCATAAAATCCGTCGGCGTTGGCCTGGCGAGTTTCAACTAAGCCGGTGGCGAGGTCGTGCATCTGGACCGTGGCACCGGGAACGACCGCTCCGCTGGAATCGGTGACGATGCCTGAGACCCCGGCGGCTACTTTGGCTTGGAGGCCGATATGCAACATGCAAAGCACGCCGACTACAAGAAATGCCGCGGTGATCTGACGACGGATCCTCAAGCGGAGACGGTTGACTGCATCGGTTCTGGAATCTGTCTCACGATGCGAACTCATATTTCCTCCCGCAGAATTGCGCCGGATGGCGCACTCGAAGTTGATTTAAACATTTTCAAAACGTTTATATTTTGCGCTTATACCAATGTAGCGGGAGTGGAGTCAAGCCTAATCTGAATAATTTTGCAAAAAGATCGGGCGGGGAACGCATTAGCCCTAAAAAGCTGATGTTAAAGCGCCACAAATCTGCTGATTTCAAGTCCCTTTGATGCGGGAAAGGGGGCCGCACAGCCGGAGTAACGATTTACTGTACGCCATAAATCGAAGCGTTTAGATAACTTTGAAGGCCAGATGAAAAAGCTTGGCTATTGCCTGAGCGCCGGGGCTTATGCCCAGCGCTCGACCACGACTTTCTTTTCCGTGTAAAACTCCACCCCGTCACGTCCCTGCGCGTGCAGATCGCCAAAAAAACTGGCCTTCCAGCCGCTGAATGGAAAGTAGGCAATGGGGGCGGCAACTCCGACATTGACTCCAATGTTGCCAGCAGGCGCTGAATGCTTGAAACGTCGCGCTGCTTTGCCATCAGAGGTGAAGAGGGATGCCGCATTGCCGAACTCGCTTGCGCCGAGAATATTTATGGCGTCATCCAGCGAGCGCGCATGAACGAGGCTGAGGACTGGACCAAAAATTTCTGTGGCGTACAGATCACTGCCGATCTGGACATCGTCAAGCAGGGTTGGGGCAATGAAGTTACCCGATCCATATTTCGAGATGCTCGGATTGCGCCCGTCCAGCACAAGTTTTGCGCCCTTCTGAACTCCCTTCCCAATCAAACCTTCAATGCGCGTGCGGCTCTCGGGCGTGATGACCGGGCCCATGCGCACGTCTTTGTCGAGCCCGTAGCCAATGTTGAATGACGCAGCGACATCAGAGATGGCGTCGCGGAACTTGTGGCGCGAGTCTCCGACGGTGACCGCGATTGATACGGCGAGACACCGCTGGCCGGCGCAGGCAAACGCGCTTTCGGCAACGACCTTACTGGCCACCGCCATGTCAGCGTCGGCAAGAACAACCGCGTGGTTCTTGGCTCCGCCCTGACACTGCACGCGCTTTCCATGCGCAGCCGCGCGCGAGTAAACATACTTCGCCACCGGAGTGGATCCCACAAAACTGATAGCGCGGATTTTCGGATGCACGAGCAGGGCATCAACCGCCTGGCGACCGCCGTTGATGAGTCCAAGCACCCCCTTCGGAATATTCAATTTTTCCATCAACCGGAAGACGTGCTGCATTGTGAGCGGCACGCGCTCAGAGGGTTTGAGGATGAAGCAGTTTCCGCAGGCGACGGCATAGGGCAGGAACCAGAACGGAATCATGCCTGGGAAATTGAAAGGTGTGATGGCGGCAACGATCCCGACCGGTTGCCGGATCATTGACTCGTCGATCCCGGTCGCGATGTCTTCCAGGTTGTAACCCTGCATGAGCATGGGAATACCGCAGGCAACTTCCACGTTCTCGATGGCGCGGCGTAGCTCGCCCTTGGCTTCGGCCAGCGTTTTCCCGTTTTCCTTGACGAGCGTGGTGGCGATGTCTTCCAGGTTGTCTTCAAGTATCTGCTTGATGCCGAAAAGGCACTGAACGCGGTCGCCGGGCGGAGTGTTACGCCAGTCGTGCATAGCAGACTCGGCTGCACGCACTGCACGGTCAACGTCTTCCGTCCCCGACAGGGGAACGCGGGCAAGAACGTCGGCCGTGGCCGGATTAACTACATCCTGAAACTCGCTCGACGAACTGTTGACCCATTGACCGCCGATGTAATTGAGAACTTCGGAAAAAGACAATGATGTTGTGTTCATATTCATCCCAGACTGGTGCGACAGCCCGCAGAACGCGGCGGAGTTCGTTATTCGTTGTTAACCGGAGAATTGCCGAATTTCACCAGCACGGTCTTAATTTCATAAGGTCCAGTGTGCACGCGCACAGTGTTTCCAGTGAGCGGCAGGTCACCAGACGGCCGCTCAATTAAATTCGTCTCTTGCGCCTGCCGAGCGCCGGGCGGCAAACCAATTTTGACGTCTGATTCTTTTCCCGCCCACTCGTAAAAGCGCAATACCAGCGCGTCCTCGTCCTCTGCCCACTTCATCGCCGTGAGCACCACGTGATCGGAATCTATGGTGAGGAACGAGTGCACGGGCGGCAGTGTGCCGGCATGGTTTTCGACCTGCATTACGCGAGGCTTGTAATTGAGTTCATAGCCACGGCGGACAGTCTGCGCTTCCCGCCAGTTGCCTGCATGTGGATAAAGGGAATAGGTGAACTCGTGATGTCCTTCGTCGGCGTGGGGATCGGGCCAGGCCGGCGAACGCAGCAAGGTAAGACGCAGGACATTGCCCTTGGCGTCATAGCCGCACTTGCTGTCATTCAAAATGCTTAAGCCGTGGCGATCGTCGGAGAGATCGGCCCAATGTAGCGCGGGGACTTCGAACTGAGCCTTTTCGTCAGGCGTGTTGCGCGTGGTTGGGCGCTCGATGGATCCGAAGGGGATTTCGTAAGTGGCAGTCTTCGAGTGAGCGTTTACAGGGAAAGCGACCTTTAACAAAATGTGTTTTTCATGCCACTCGGCTTGCATGTTGACATCAACACGCGCCACGGCGGGATACATTGTGATGTCCTGAATGAAAGAAGAATTTTGAAAGTGATGTTTCACGCGTATCACAGCACGCAGCGGGCCTGACTCGATGAGCTTGACTTCGTCTGCCTGGTCGAGATTCCACAATTTATTTTCGAAATCGGCGTCGATGTTCCATGCGTCATACTCCTTCGGCTTGTCAACGAAGGTCTGCAAAAGATTGCCGCAGGCATGGTCCTTCGGGCCTCCGGTATCGGTTTCGGATTTCGCAAGCACCTCCTCTCGCGTGCCCTTGTCGTACAAACTCGTGATGCAACCGGTGCGCGGATCAACTTGAAGCTTCAAGAACTCATTCTCAAGCGTAGTGGAAGAGGCTTTGAGGGTCGTGGTTACTTCACGCGCTTTCGCGGCCGGCCGCACGAAGTAGGTCGCGTATCCAAACTGCGGAGTTGTGGCCAGCAGCAACAAGCGAATCCGGTGAGTCGCGCGATCATTCGAAAGAATCTGGAACGGCGCTGGCTTTTCAGAAGCGTCCACAACGTCAATGTAGGAAGTTGCATCCGGAAGCTGCGCTTCGGCTTCGACCACGTCCGTTCGCGCCCAGGAGAGCGAGTTGTAAATGACGACGGGCGTACCTGGCTGGTGAGTATTAATTCGCGCGGAAATGTCATTGATGGAGTTGCCGAGAATGGCATCGCTGGCGCGGCCCACGTTCTCCAGGTCGCGGCGAGCATCGACGTAATTGATGGCGATGCCGGAGCCCGGCATGATGTCGTGAAACTGATCGAAGAGAAGGCCTTTCCACGCGGCGGTCATTTGCTGGCGGGGATACGGTCTCTGGTAGAGCTGCGCAAGCGACGCATACTTCTCACTGTCGAGCAGCTTTTCTTCCGTTTGCCGGATGAGTTTCTTGGTTTCCGATTGCGTAGTGAACACGCCGCGGTGGTACTGAAAGTAGAGTTCGCTTTTCCAGACCGGAATTTGGAGATCGGAGCGGTGCGCAACATCATCGAGAAAGCCGCGCGCGTTGCTGAATTCGAGTTTGGGGAAGACGACGCCGGGTGCCATCAAGCGCTGGGCATTGTCGAGCATGGTGCGAGTTGGCCCTCCGCCATGGTCGCCGATGCCATAGAGGTACAACATCTCCGGATTTTTCAGGTTGTCGTGATAGATCGAGGGCATCCAGACCGATACATCTTCAGCCATCGAGACAGGCTCCATCATGCTTCCGTAATCGTGAGGGAAATACGTGAGCAAACGGCTTCCGTCGGGACCTTCCCACCAGAAAAGCTTGTACGGGAAAGTTGTGAACTCATGCGCCCACAAAAGTTTCTGTGTGATGAAATAGTCGATGCCTGATTTCTTGTAAATCTGCGGTAGTTGCCAGTTATAGCCGAAGGAATCCGGATTCCAGCCGACCTTAACGTCCACGCCGAACTTGCGTTGAAAGTACTGTTTACCAATTAGGATTTGCCGCGAAAGCGATTCACCGCCGGGCATGTTGAGATCGGGTTCGACCCACATTCCGCCGACAATTTCCCATCGACCGTCCTTTACCCGGTTCTCGATTTCATGGAAAAGGTCAGGATATTTCTCTTCCATCCACTCATAGGTGCGGGCCGAGGAACCGGCAAAGACGAAGCCGGGATACTCGTTTGTCATGTTGAGCGCGCTGCGGTAGGTGTTACGCACGACTTCGACGGTTTCCGTCCACGGCCAGAGCCACGCCATATCAATGTGCGAATTGCCCACCGCGCGGATGCGAAACTGCTTGATCCAGGGGTCGAGGGACTGCAGCTTCTGCTGGGCTGATTTCAGTGATGCGTCGAAGCCATCCTGATCGCCGGCATCGAGTCGCGAGAAATCAATTGCCTTTACGGCGGAGTCGAGTTGCTGAGAGCGCGCGGCGTCCGGATACGCATTGAGAATGGGCTGGAGGGAAAGGATTTCAATCCGCAGAAGATCAGGATCTGGGCGGCTGGCAGGCGCGCTCAGCAGGATTTCACTTCGAGAAAGCGTGCGGGGTTGGTCGCCGACCTCAAGGCGCATCGCGATCAGAAAACGATCGCCTGGGCTGGCATTGCTTGTGAGGAGCAGTGGCTCCAGGGTGTCGGAACTGCCACGGTAAATGCTTGCATTGTTGGCGAAGACTGAAAGCATGGTCATGCCGTCGCCCTCAAGTTCAAAAGCGACTTTGAGTGCCGATCCGCTGGTGGCATAACCGTTCAATTTGTCAGGTACGGAAACCCAACAACGAAACACCTGAACGCCACTGGTAAATTTGGCGCCGGTTTGGATGGGCTGCCAATTGGAATCATCGACGGAAGGATCTTCCGGGTGCGGGACATCCGAGTGGGCACGGCAAGTGGAGAGCGGGACTTTGCTGATGGATTCAAGCCTTGCCGCAGCCTCCTTATATGTGCCACTTGGTTGTTGAGCGAAGATCGAGGGCACAAGCAGCCAGATCAGGCAAAGGCGGGCGGAGGAGGCGAACGTTATCACCCGGTTTCGATGAGAAATCATAAGCGATAAAAACGTTTAGAACTATGGCTTATATCAAATTAGGACAGCCATGGTCAATTCCGATCAAAATAATAATTGACAGCACCAATCCGCCTCTGAGATATTTTCAAAACGATTAGATAAAGCTAGTGTCCGAGGTACTGTTTGAGCAAACCGTTCATTTTTTCTTCCGCTAATGTTCCCACAGGCGCTTCAGGCAAACTCCTGGAGTTGCCACGCGAGCAGGCCAATTGGGAATGGATGAGCTTTTCTGTCACCCGCCTGCAAAGCGGAGAGAGCCGGGATCTTTGCACTCAAGGTGAAGAAGCGGTAGTTGTTCTGCTGGGTGGCACCTGTCTCGCGGATTGGGGCGACGGCCAAAAGCGCATGGGTAAGCGCAAGAACGTCTTCGATGGCTTGCCGTACACACTGTATTTGCCCGCGCACCACGGTGCTTCTATTACCGCTCAGAGTGTCTGTGAGTTTGCTGAGTGCCGTGTGCCGTCAAGTGCTACTTTGCAGCCGCGTTTAATCACTCCCGATGATGTTGTCACCAGTTTTCGTGGAGGAGGCAACGTTTCGCGTCAGATCGTGGATGTGCTTCCACCGTCGTTTCCGGCAGACAAACTCGTGGTCATCGAAGTTTATACTCCAGGCGGGAACTGGTCGAGCTATCCGCCGCACAAGCACGATACGCACAATCCGCCAAAAGAAGTTGATCAGGACGAGATCTACTATTACCGCACGTCAAAGCCCGAGGGCTTTGCATTCCAGTATCTGTACTCCGACAGCGACGTAGATGGGCAGATCATACGTGCGAGGGACGGCGATGCAGTGTTGGTGCATAGCGGTTATCATGCGGTGGTCGCCGGACCCGGTTACGACATTTATTACCTGAACTTTCTTGCGGGCTCATCGCGAAACCTGGCGGTGAACGAGGACCCGAAACATAGCTGGATCCGGTCGGCCTGGTCCGCCCCCGACCCGCGTTTGCCGCTCGTGAGGAAGTGATGCCTGCGGCAACGAAGCAAGAGTTCTTCGATATCGTAGAGCTGCTCGCCAACTTTGAAACAAGTGAAACGCCCATGACCAAACGACTGACGGCAGCGCAAGCAGTCGTGGAATTCCTGAAGAACCAGTACGTCGAGCGGGACGGGCGCGAGCACGCTTTCTTCGCGGGCTGCGTGGGCATCTTCGGCCACGGGAACGTCGCTGGCATTGGCCAGGCGCTCGAACAGGACCGCGGCCTTCCGTACTACCTGTTCCGCAATGAGCAGGCAATGGTGCATGCCGCGGCGGCCTTTGCCAAGGCGAGTTTTCGCACCAGGACACTGGTGTGCACGAGTTCAATCGGCCCGGGCGCAACCAACATGCTGACCGGCGCGTCACTAGCCACCATCAACCGGCTGCCGGTGCTGCTTCTTCCAGGGGACATTTTCGCGCGCCGCAACGTAGCGCCGGTGCTGCAGCAACTGGAATCGCCGTCAACTCAGGACATATCAGTCAATGACTGCTTCCGGCCAGTGTCACGCTATTGGGACCGCATCGAACGCCCGGAGCAATTGCTGACTTCCCTGCCGGAGGCGATGCGAGTATTGACTTCACCCGCCGAGACCGGAGCAGTGACAATCTCGCTGCCACAGGACGTGCAAGCCGAGGCGTTCGATGTTCCTGAAGAATTTCTTCGCAAGCGGATATGGCACATTTTCCGCAACCGCTGCGACGCCGCTTTACTAGCGCGCGCGGCAGAATGGATCCGCGGTGCGAAGCGACCTCTAATCATTGCAGGCGGCGGCGTTCTGTATTCGGAAGCATGGAGCGCCTTGGCGAAGTTCGCCGAGACAACCGGGATTCCTGTGTGCGAGACCCAGGCAGGGAAGGGGTCGCTGCCATTCGATCATCCACAACAGCTAGGGGCGATGGGAGTCACGGGTACTCCCGGGGCGAACATCGTGGCCCGCGAGGCCGATGTGGTGATCGGGATTGGAACCCGGTACAGCGATTTCACCACCGCGTCGAAAACGGCGTTTCAAAACCCGGCGGTGCGCTTCATCAACATCAATGTGTGCGAATTCGACGCGTTCAAGCATACTGCGCTTTCACTCACAGGAGATGCGCGAGTAACACTCGAAGAATTACGAGCTGCGGTGTCAGGCTACAAAGTATCGCGCTCGTATGTGGATGAGATTGCAGAGTTCCGGGCGATGTGGGAGAGGGAAAGCGAGCGAATCTGTAGTATCCGCAAGGATCCCCCGATCACGCAAGCCGAAGTGATTGGCACTGTTAACGACGTGGTGCAGCCTGCAGACATTATTGTGTGCGCAGCCGGCAGCATGCCCGGAGACCTGCATAAATTGTGGCGCACCTGCCTGCCGGGCGGCTATCACATGGAATATGGGTACTCGTGCATGGGGTATGAAATCGCAGGCGGCTTGGGCGTCAAGATGGCGCATCCCGATCGCGACGTCTATGTGTTGGTGGGCGATGGTTCGTACCTCATGATGGCCCAGGAGATCGTCACATCCATTCAGGAAGGCTACAAACTGAACATCGTGCTGTTGGATAACCACGGATTCTCCAGCATCGGCGGTCTCAGCCGCAGTTGTGGAAACGAAGGCATGGGGACGGAATACCGTTATCGGACCGGCGAGACATATAAAGGTGATCTGCTGCCCCTGGACTTCGCTGCCAATGCCGCGAGTCTTGGAGCATGGTCAAAACGCGTGCGTACGGGAGAAGAACTGAGAGACGCACTTCGCGAAGCCAAGGCCCAGGAGCGGACCTCAGTAGTGGTAATTGAAACCGCCTTTGACGAGCGCGTGCCGGGATATGAGTCCTGGTGGGATGTTCCCATTGCGGAAGTTTCGGAGAACGAAGCCGTGCAGTCGGCACGGCGGAAGTACGAAGAAGCACGCAAGAAGGAACGGTATTTCTTTTAGGAAGCCGGAGAAGGGGCGGATTGCAAATGACGGTGACGGCTTCCACTGCGGCTTCCCCTGCTCAAGGACCCGGAACTGCGCAGCCGCGCCTTCGGCGTGTGCTCAGCCTCGGGGACCTGGTTTACTACGGAATCATCCTCACTTCGCCGATTGCGGCTGTGCCCCTATTTGGTGAAGCGCAGGTGCTCTCGCACGGTCACGCCGTCAGCACTCTGTTGATCGGCATGGTCGCGATGTCGCTGACTGCGATCAGCTTCGGGAGGATGGCGAATGTGTATCCGGCATCAGGTTCTGTCTACTCCTACGTGAGCCGCACGCTCAATCCGCACGTGGGATTCATTCTGGGCTGGGCGATGTTTCTGGAATATCTTTTTCAGCCAATCCAGAATGCGCTCTACGCAGTATTGACGATCCATCGTCTGGTTCCAGAGATTCCGTTTGCAGTGCTGTCAGCAGTGATCGTGGCGTTCATCACTCTGCTGGCAACGCGCGGGATCAAGTTCAATGCCCGGACGAACGAAATTTTGCTGGGATTCATGTTGCTAGTGACGGCCGTATTCCTGCTGCAGGCGTTCCGGCACATTGTGTTGCACGAGAGCTTTGGTGCGCTGTTTTCTTACACGCCTTTCTATAATCCGGCAACCTTTAACTTGCGCGCGCTGGCGGCTGGAACATCGTTCGCGGCATTGGTATTCATTGGGTTCGACGGCGTCACAATTCTGGCGGAGGAAGTAAAAAATCCAAAGCGCAATGTCTTGTTGGCCGCAGTGCTGGTATGCATTTTCACCGGTTTGTTCAGCGGGCTGCAGGTTTATCTTGCTCAGCGCGTCTGGCCCGATTACACAACCTTGACGAATCCTGAAACCGGATTTATGGACGTGGCGCGAACCGTGGGTGGGCCGCTGTTGTTCACCTTTTACGGAATCGTGCTGCTGGTATCGAGTCTGGCATGCGGGCTGGCCGGTCACATCGGCGCGGCGAGATTGCTTTACAGCATGGGCAGGGACGATGTGATTCCAAAAAAGCTGTTCGGTCATCTGAGCGCCAGGTTAGGAACTCCGGTTTACAACGAATGGCTGGTCGGGGCGGTTGCCTACGTGGCCGTCATGAGCATTCCCTGGCAGCGCTCGGCTGAGATGGTGACGTTCGGCGCGTTGCTGGCTTTTACCGCAGTGAACTTCGCGGCGCTGATGCAGTTCTGGTTCGCGGCGGAAGCGAAGGCCTCCAGAAATTTCCTGCGGGATGCATTTGCGCCAGGTTTCGGCTGCGTATTTTGCTTCGGGTTGCTTTTGGGATTGCAGCCTTGGACAAAGTATGCAGGATTGCTTTGGCTGTTGATTGGCACAATCTACGCGGCTTACCGAACACGACTTTTCACGGTGCGGTCCAGAGTGATTGACTTCAGCGAGACCTAGCGTGAGCGCGGGGTTTAGCTCAGAGGGTATTGACAGGTAATTGAAGTGCGGATTATAAACGCTTAGAAAACTCGATATGAATGATTCAAATCGCTTCCTCTTTGCTTCTGCTCCAGACAGTTGGGGGGTGTTGGATTATCCCGGCCCGTCATGGGAGCAATCCTACGAAAAGATGCTGGATGAAATGATGGAGGCCGGTTATCGGGGCACCGAGCTGGGCCCCTATGGTTTTTTCCCAACAGAGCCAAGTGTTTTGGAACCGCAACTGGGAAAGCGAGGCATGAAGCTGCTGGGTTCTTTCGTGCCGGTGAGGATGGGCGATCCAGGAGCCGGTGCGGCCGTCATAGAACGTATAAAAAAGGTTGGCAAGCTGCTGGCCGCGCTGGGCGCGCCATTTCTGGTAATGGCGGACGATCAGTCAGAAGAGCGCAACCGATTTTCGGGGCGCGCAGAAGATCCCGCTTGCCCGAAGCTGACTGCCGCGCAATGGAAGCACGTAGGCGGAATTGTTTCGGACGCGGAAAAAGTAGCCAATGATTTTGGGCTTGACCTGGTGTTCCATCCGCACGTGGCAACCTACGTCGAAACGCCGGAAGAATGCGAGAAGTTCTTCGACGCCGCCGCGCACACCAACATCGGACTTTGCCTCGACACCGGGCACTGCGTCTATGGTCAAGGCGATTCGGTCAAAGAGGCGGAAAAATACAAAGCAAAGCTGCGCTTTGCGCATATTAAGGACTGCAACGGCCGGGTGCTCTCTGAAGCACGGCGTAATAAGTGGACCTTTGAAGAAGCCATCGAACACCAGGTCTTCACGGTGATTGGTCAGGGGGACATTGATTTTCCTGCCTTCTTCCAGACGCTCGCGAAGAACAATTATTCAGGCTGGTTAGTGGTGGAGCAGGACGTGAAGTTTGGTGAAACCAAAATTCCGCCCGCGCAAAGCGTAGCGGCGAGCCTGAAGTACCTTCAAGGAGTTGTGAGCCAGTTGGGCTCTGGCGCCGTCGCGTAGATATTGATGAACAAAGGCCGAAGATAATGCGCAAGCTTGGAGTGGGAGTACTGGGAATCGGCGAGATGGGTCGGCGGCATGCCGAGAATCTGCGTCATCTGGTGCCGAACGCAGAGCTGGTGGCCATCGCCGATGCGAATCAGGAACGGGCACGCCGTACCGCCTCGGAACTTGAGATCGAGAATGCGTTCGGAAGTCTGGAGGCGATGCTCGAATTCAAGCGAGTGCAGGCGGTCGTGATTGCCACTCCTGACAAATTCCATGCCGGCGCGGTGAAAACGGCGGCGGCTGCAGGCAAGGACATCCTTTGTGAAAAGCCGCTGGCGCTGAATATCCCTGACGCCGAAGAGTGCGTGCACGCGGTGGCACGAGCGGGCGTGCGCATGCAAGTGGGATTTATGCGTCGCTACGATCCCGCTTATTCCGCCGCCATGAAGCGCATTGAAGCGGGGGAGATCGGAACGCCGGTGATTTTCAAATCGGTCGGGCGCGACAAAGATGGGCCGCCGCTTTCGGCATACGAACCGAACATTAATGGAATGCTCTTCTACACGAACTCAATCCATGATTTCGATCTGGCGCGCTGGATGATGCGGGACGAAGTCGCAGAAGTGCACGCTTACACGACCGTGGCGATCCGGCCGGAAGTTGCGAAATTTGGCGACGTTGTGGGGGGCGTGGTCAATTTGAAATTTGTTCAAGGCGCAATCGGGAACATCGAATCGCACGCGCAGGCGGCATACGGCTACGATGTGCGCACTGAGATCGTCGGCTCGAAAGGCTCTATCTTCATTGGAAGCCTGCACCGCACGCCGGTTACATTTCTTTCGGGCGCGGGGAGCACAAAGCCCGTTGCAGACCACTTTTTAAGCACCTTTGCGGACGCATATCTCTCCGAAGTCCGTGACTTTACAAACCGAATCCTGAATGACGACCCGGTTGCTGTTACCGGCGAGGACGGGCTGCGTGCGTTGAGGATTGCAGTAGCCGCCGAGAAATCACATCTCGAATCGAAGCCCGTTCAGGTGTGGCTGGGCAGATCCGCGCAGGCCTGACGAAAGGAAATTGTGATTCCCGCGACCGCTTCCACTTACAAAAGCCCGCTCCACGAAATGTCGCAGACCACTCCGACGTGCCTGTGGAACGATTCGGCTTCGATGCAGGAGCTCTCGTATTCGATCGAACACGGGGCGGTGGGCGCGACCTGCAATCCGGTAATCGTTTTAGGAGTGCTTAAGAAAGAAATTCACGAGTGGAAGCCGCGGATCCAGCAACTAATTGAAGAAATGCCTGCCGCCACTGACGATGAGATCGCCTGGCAAATTGTGCGCGAGATTTCGGTGAAGGCAGCACGCCTGCTTGAGCCAACATTTCGCGAACAGCGCGGCAGGAATGGGCGGCTGTCGATACAGACAGATCCGCGCCTGTTTCGCAACTCAGAGGCGATTGTCCGGCAAGCCGTCGAGTTCAATCAGCTCGCGCCGAACATGATCGTAAAAATCCCCGCGACTCGGGCAGGAATTCCGGCCATCGAAGAAGCAACCTATCTCGGGATCAGCGTAAACGCCACGGTGTGCTTTTCTTTGCCGCAGTGTATTGCAGTTGCGGAAGCGGTGGAGCGAGGTTTGGCGCGGCGGGAACGCGAAGGAAAAGAGATCTCGAGCATGGGCCCCGTCTGCACCATCATGGTCGGCCGGCTGGATGACTGGCTGAAAGTGCTTCTCGACAAACATAATCTCTCGGTTGACCCCGGCTACCTGGAATGGGCAGGCGTGGCGGTCTTCAAAAAGACGTACAAAATTTTCCGCGAGCGCGAATACCGCTTGCGCCTGCTCTCGGCGGCGTTCCGCAATCACATGCACTGGAGCGAACTGATCGGAGGCGATGTAGTGATTTCGCCTCCCTATGCCTGGCAGGTTCGCTTCAATGCCAGTGGCATAGAGGTGCGGTCGCGGATTGATGAACCTGTTTCAGCGAGAGTGCTCGAAACTTTGGTGAGCAAGTTTCCGGATTTCGCTCGCGCATACAACGAAGACGGAATGACGATCGACGACTTTGATTCATTCGGCCCTACACGTCGTACCCTTCGGCAATTCATCGGCGCATGCCGCGAATTGGACGCTCTCATACTCGATTGTTTGCTTCCCAACCCGGACTGAGGAGCAAGCCCACTAAACGTTTTGAGAAAACGCCAGCTTTCTGATATGTTGCGGTGCAGACGCGTATGCCACCGCGAAAGTCCAAGCCCAAAGGACCAAAGAGAGCTGCAAGTATCTCCGATGTCGCGCGCGAATCGGGTGTGTCCATTTTCACCGTTTCGGCAGTTATCAACAATAAAACGCACGTGAGCAACGCGCGCCGGGCACGCGTTGAAGAGGCGATCCGCAAGCTAAACTATCACCCCAATCTGATCGCCCGCAGCCTGATCAAACAGCGCACACAGACGATCGGCATGATCGTGACCGACATCGTCAATCCCTTTTTTCCCATGGTGGTGCGCGGCGCAGAGGATGCGGCGCAGCGGCAGGGTTATAACCTGCTGCTCTGTAACAGCGATGACACCCTGGCACGCGAAGAGAAAGAGCTCGAACTCCTGCTCTCAAAGCGTGTTGATGGGATTCTGTTGACCAAGGCCGCGGGGGAGCTTAGCCCGTCTCTGCGGCAGATGATTAAAGACGTGAAGGTCCCATTTGTGCTGGTGATGAGGACCTATCCGGAACTGACTAAAGACGCAGTGATCACCGACGACTATCAAGGCGCCTACGAAGCCGTGCGCCACCTGGCCCGCTCCGGGCGTCGGCGGATCGGACTTATTAGTGGGCCGATGAAGGTCAGCAATGCCAAAGAGCGCTGGCGCGGTTTCCGCGATGCCCTTGAGGCAGAGAATCTTCGTTACGACGCGGCATTGGTAGTCGAAGGCGATTACCGCATCGAGTCTGGATTTCGAGCCGCGCACTCAATGCTCTCGTACCGTCCAGACGGGATCTATGTCGCGAACCACCTGATGACGATTGGCTTGCTGAAAGCGGCTGAAGAGATGGGGTTGCGGTGCCCGGAAGATTTCGGGTTGGTCAGCTTCGATGATTATCCCTGGCTGAGCGTTTTCCGGCCGCGTCTGACGACTGTTGAGTTGCCGAAGCATCAACTCGGTGCGGAAGCGGCAGAACTTCTTATTCGACGGATTCAAGGAGACAAAAGCGGACCGCAATTACGAAAGCTGCAACCCGAATTGCGCATTCGAGAATCCTGCGGCTTTGGAACGTTCGTAGCGGGAGCACAACAAGCGCAACAGTAGTACCGCACTCGAAAGATTGATTCCCAACCGTTCGCGTGACCGTATCCATTGCGGCGTGAAAGCACAGTTCTTCCGCATCTTCTGAACAGTTGAGTCACGACTTGGCCGATGATGGCTCGGTTGGGCCCGAGCGCCAATGCGATTTACAAACCGTATGAATCAAGATGTTGCCACCTTTATATTGCCACTCGCTATTTTGGAAGGGATCCGGACGTAAGTAGTTCAAAATATATTGGCCCCCCCAGGGATTCGAACCCCGATATGCTGATCCAGAGTCAATGTTGCGATGGCTCGGAATTCCCCTGGTTCTGCCTAATAAATCAACTACCCTATCTAATTAGTGATTTCAAAAGTGTGCCGTGAGTCAATCGCATCACGCACAATCTCCAACTCCGGATGCTGATAGTTCATCTGCTCTGGACGATCGTACCTGAGGCAAACGGGTATAAACGGGTGTAAATGGATATCGCTTGCGATTGGCTAAAAACCGAGTATAAATGGATATAAATGGATATCCGTACCCATGAGATCAGGGGCATCGCAATTACGCCCGAAATCCTCAAACTCATTGCTGAGATCGATGAGTTCAAAGGGCGATGGAAAGCAATAGAGTCCCTCGCACCTGAAAAGCTGACCACCCTAAGGCGCATTGCCACAATCGAGAGTGTTGGCTCCTCAACCCGAATTGAAGGCGCAAAACTGAGCGATCGGGAAGTGGAAAAGCTGCTCTCGGGCGTGAAGGTGAAGTCGTTTGCGAGCAGGGACGAGCAGGAGGTGGCTGGCTATGCCGATGCGATGGACATGGTTTTCGAGAGTTTTGAGTCCATAACGATCACCGAAAACCACATCAAGCAACTCCACGGCGTTCTTCTCAAATACAGCAGCAAGGATCAGGAGCATCGCGGTCACTACAAAAAAGTGCGGAACCATGTCGAGGCTTTTGGTGCAGACGGCAAGAGTCTGGGCGTGGTGTTTGAAACCGCTACGCCATTCGAAACGCCAGGTTGGATGAAAGAACTCGTCGCTTGGTTCAATGAATCGCTCAACGAAGAAACGCAGCATCCGTTGATGCTGATAGCGATTTTCATTGTGGCATTCCTGGCCATCCATCCGTTCAAAGACGGTAACGGCCGGCTATCCCGAGTCCTCACGACTCTTCTGTTGCTGCGCGCCGGGTACGGGTACGTCCCCTACAGCTCGATGGAGAGCGTGATCGAGGCTAACAAGGACAACTATTACCTCGCGCTGCGTCGCACGCAACAGACGATCCACAAAGGAAAGCAGAACTGGGAATACTGGCTTGTGTTTTTTCTTCGGACGATGGTCAGGCAGAAAAACAACCTCGCTGCGAAGGTTAAAGAAGAACAAGCTCTGCGTTCATCCCTGCCGGCACTCTCACGTCAGATACTGGAACTCGCAAAGACGCGAGGAGAAATCTCGGTCAAGGAAATCGAGGAGTCGACGGGGGCGAACCGCAATACGGTCAAAGCGCATTTGCGAAAACTGGCAACCGATAACTACCTGGCGCAAGTCGGCAAGGGGCGCGGGGCGCGGTACACGCTGAAGTAGAACGGTCAAACGCGTGAAATGCTGCCCGTCTCGAAAAAGTTTTCACGATTCTCGGCGAATCACGGGTCTGCCGGCTTGATGAAGGAGGAACGACGCCAAATCCATTGCCCTGGTCTGTGTAATGCCAAGTCGCTGTTCGATCGCTAACTGATGTTCCGCCTCTTCGACGAAGAGAAGTGGCCGAGTTCCGACTGGTTGCATGCGAATCTCTACTTTGAGATTGAGTGTTTCGGGATAAACGGACAATGAATTGGCGAGCCTGCCCTTGAATGGGCCATGAGTTCTTTCTCTTCCTTCCTGATTCCAACAATCTGAGATCTGGTCAAACACTTCCTGACGAATTGAAGCCCAAAGCCCCCAAAGAAACGGTTCGCCGCGATCAAGAATGGGGATTTCGAGGCATCCGCGAACAAAAAACCCCGTCTCATCCACGATGCAATGGTCGGTGCCAATCACTCCGCGCAGTTCGCGGTCCTCGCTCTTCAGGTTCGCATACGGATCAGGAAAGTCCGCCGCAAAGCTCAGGGGTACATCTGAGTGCGACTTGCCACAGGCAGCGCATATCCAAGTTTTGTCATTGCCTTCGATTGGGCTCGATGTTGGCTCCTCCATTATGCGCTTCGATATTCTCGGCAGGCTCAGCGGCAATCTGAATAGCCGCCAATTGTGCCGCAGTGTCTGCACTTGAATAGATATGCTGTTGCGGGACCGTGCTGAGCGTTCAACGTGTCGAAGTAGCGCTCCCACTCATCCGAAGCATAGCCAGATTCGTTTCGTATTACCTGAACGGCATCGGCGCCAGCCCGGAGAAGCTCTTGTTTTCCCATTGCGCCAAGAAATTCCGTGCCGTCAGAACAGTGCGTAAACCACCGTTCTTGCTGCCAGCCGGAAAAACCTGGTGTTCGGTAAGCTATTGCGTCTGCTATATCAGTCTGCACTCGTTCCCAATTGCCTCCGCCGATGGAATCTCTATCAACAAATTCCGCCTTCAGTTTCGTGTGCGCAGAGCCATCAGCAATGCACCACGGACAAACCGCCTCCGGTTCGCTAGCGCAGTAGATAGACCCTTTGTAGACAAATTTCCGGCGCTGTCCGCAGACCTCACAGACTCCCTCCGATTCGACAATGCTGCCCGTGTCCAGAGGGTTAGGGTGATACGTGAATTGTGGTAAGTCCATAGGCATGGGCAGCAATCGTGAAGTCTATCATCGGAAAAACTCTAGACCGTTGCCACAATGTTCACGAGTGCGAGCTTTTTACCGATCGAAGCAGAACAGCACCAAACGTTGCGAACGCCTTGGATGGCAACAGGGCGTTCTCGTGATAGACAACTGGCGAGGCGTTTGCGATTTGCAAGCGTGCTCATTCCCTTGATGCCGACCAAATGTGCGGCATAGTTTGCGGCTGCACACTGCGCAGATCTGCCTCGGAATTGCGAGATGTAGGTCCCGCCATCGAATTCAACAATTACAGTGAAGAGGAGCATCAGCCCAATTGTAGTAGTAATCGGGCGAAGTCCGTGCCGCCAGCAAGATTTGGCCTCTGGCCGCACCGCATTGCACAAATTCGGAATCATCTGACCCCCGGATCAAGACGCGGCCAAAAAAGTGTGCCGTGAGTGTGCCGTACGCCTCGATCCCCTATGCGCTAAATCGAGCCTTTTCGCTACTTCTCAAAAGTGCTTCCGTGCGGGCGTATTCTGGAGATAAGTGATTGATTTGATTTGGCTGCCCCCCAGGGATTCGAACCCCGATATGCTGATCCAGAGTCAGCTGTCCTGCCGTTGAACGAGGGGGCAGCAGCGCG
>Ga0070741_10000474_pt1 | contig 146939 bp, 125 predicted proteins | sample Coa_R1_4_FD_66440 | JGI IMG/M metagenome (GOLD analysis project Ga0070741, IMG submission 66440) | Surface soil microbial communities from Centralia Pennsylvania, which are recovering from an underground coalmine fire - Coalmine... | ecosystem: Environmental > Terrestrial > Soil >... | reverse complement strand
CAAACCCGCTACGACCCCATGCGACGCAACGGTCCGCTTGCGGCCCATTGACAAACGGTGGGGAGTCCACTCCCCGCGGGCTCGCTTCGCTCGCCGCACGGCAGAAGGTGCCATGAAGGGGGTAGTGCCCTCTGGACGAACTTGGGGCCCCGGCGGGCTTTGCTCGACGGGGCGAGGGGCGCGAGCCCTCGTCAGATAACTGCGCGCATGTACTCGCGGCGCATCTTGGCGATGTTCTCGATCGAGATCGCCTTCGGGCAGGCGGCCTCGCACTCGCCGTGGTTCGAGCAGTCGCCGAAGCCCTCGGCGTCCATCTGGTCGACCATGGCGACGGCGCGGCGCGCGCGCTCGGCTTCGCCCTGGGGGAGAAGGGCGAAGTGGCGGATGCGCGCCGACACGAACAGCGAGGCCGACGCGTTCGGGCACGCGGCGACGCACGCTCCGCACTGGATGCAGGCGGCCGAGTCCATCGCCTCCTCGGCGAGGTCCTTCGGCACCGGAAGCGAGTTCGCCTCGGGGGCCGAGCCGGCGTTCACGGAGACGTAGCCGCCCCGCTCCTGGATGCGGTCGAGCGCGCTGCGATCGACGACGAGGTCCTTCACCACCGGGAAGGCGTTCGCGCGGAACGGCTCGACGGTGATGGTCGCGCCGTCGGGGAACTCGCGCATCCGGAGCGTGCACGTCGTCACGTTCACGAGCGGGCCGTGCGCGCGGCCGTCGATCACGACGCCGCACGTCCCGCAGATGCCCTCGCGGCAGTCGCTCTCGATGGCGATCGACTCCTCGCCCTGCTTGAGCAGCTTCTCGTTCAGCTGGTCGATCATCTCGAGGAACGACATGTCGGGCTCGATCGCGTCGACCGCATAGTCGACGAGGCGGCCGTCCATCGCCGCACGCGCTTGCCGCCAGACCCGAACCTTGTACGACCGTCGACCGTTGATGGAGCTCATTTGTAGTTCCGCACCGCCAGGTGGACGTTCTCGAAGGCGAGCTTCTCGCGGTGGAGGCGTGGTCGCGAGACGTCGCCGGTGTACTCCCATGCGGCGACGTACGCGAAGTTCTCGTCGTCGCGAATCGGCTCGCCCTCCGGGCTCTGATGCTCCTCGCGCAGGTGGCAGCCGCAGCTCTCGTCGCGGAGAAGCGCGTCGATCGCGACCAGCTCCGCGAGCTCGAAGTAGTCGGCGACGCGGCCGGCGTACTCGAGCGCCTGGTTCAGATCGTCGCCCGAGCCTTCGACCTGTACGTCGCGCCAGAACTCGTCGCGCAGCGCGCGGATCTTCTCGATCGTGTCCGTCAGGCCGGCCGCGTTGCGCGCCATCCCGACGTGGTCCCACATGAGGCGGCCGAGCTTCCAGTGGAGCTCGCGCGCCGTCGTCTTGCCCTTGAGCGAGAGCAGCTTCGCGATCTTCTCGCGCACCTGGCCTTCGGCTTCCGCGAACGCCGGGTGATCGGTCGAGACGTCCCCCGGCTTCCGGGACGCGAGGTAGTTGCCGATCGTGTAGGGCAGGACGAAGTAGCCGTCGGCGAGGCCCTGCATGAGGGCGGACGCGCCGAGGCGGTTCGCGCCGTGGTCGGAGAAGTTCGCCTCACCGATCACGTGCAGGCCGGGGATCGTGCTCATGAGGCTGTAGTCGACCCAGAGGCCGCCCATCGTGTAGTGCGGCGCGGGGTAGATCCGCATCGGCGCCCGGTACGGGTCCTCGGCGGTGATCTCGTGGTACATGTCGAAGAGGTTGCCGTAGCGCTCGCGGACGACGTCGCGTCCGAGGCGGTCGATCGCTTCCGCGAAGTCGAGGTACACCGCGCGCTTCGTCGGGCCGACGCCCATGCCCTCGTCGCACATGCGCTTCGCGGCGCGCGAGGCGACGTCGCGCGGGACGAGGTTCCCGAACGCGGGGTACTGGCGCTCGAGGAAGTAGTCGCGCTCCGATTCGGGGATGTCGCTCGGCGCGCGAGGATCGCCGGCCTTCTTCGGCACCCAGATGCGGCCGTCGTTCCGGAGGCTCTCGCTCATGAGCGTGAGCTTCGACTGCCCCTCGCCGGTCTGCGGGATGCAGGTCGGGTGGATCTGCATGAAGGACGGGTTCGCGAACTGGGCTCCGCGCTTGTGGCAGCGCCAGATCGCGGTCGCGTTCGAGTTCACCGCGTTCGTCGACAGGTAGTAGACGGTCGAGTAGCCGCCGGTCGCGACGACGACCGCGTCGGCGGCGTAGCGCTCGAGCTTCCCGTCGACCAGGTTCCGGCAGACGACGCCGCGGGCGTGCCCGTCGATCACGACGAGGTCGAGCATCTCGCGCCGCGGGAAGAGCTTGACGCGGCCGGCGTTCACCTGCCGCATGAGCGAGCCGTAGCACCCGAGGAGGAGCTGCTGGCCGGTCTGGCCGCGCGCGTAGAAGGTGCGCGAGACCTGCGCGCCGCCGAAGGAGCGGTTCGCGAGGAGCCCGCCGTACTCGCGGGCGAACGGCACGCCCTGCGCGACGCACTGGTCGATGATGTTCACCGAGAGCTGCGCGAGCCGGTAGACGTTCGCTTCGCGCGCGCGGAAGTCGCCGCCCTTCACGGTGTCGTAGAAGAGCCGCCAGACGCTGTCGCCGTCGTTCGGGTAGTTCTTGGCGGCGTTGATGCCACCTTGCGCGGCGACGGAGTGGGCCCGGCGCGGGCTGTCGTGGATGCAGAAGTTGAGGACGTCGTAGCCGAGCTCCGCGAGCGACGCGGCCGCCGACCCGCCGGCGAGGCCCGTGCCGACGACGATGACCGTGTACTTCCGCTTGTTCGCGGGGTTCACGAGCTTCATCTCGAAGCGGTAGCGATCCCATTTCGTCTCGATCGGTCCGCCGGGGACGCGCGAGTCGAGGTCGCCGTCCACCACTTCGATGTTGGATCGCGCGGGAAGGTTCATGGCTGCACCAGCGCGAAGGCGGACGTCTCCGGCATCGGAACGAAGAGGTAGACGTAGATCGGGAGGACGACGAAGCCGGCGGCGATCGCGATCGCGAAGACGAGCCCGGCCGAGAACGCGGCCGAGCGGAGGCCCGGGCGGAGCGCGCCGATGGACTGGAACGCGCTCCAGAAGCCGTGCCGCAGGTGGAAGCCGAGGAGCACCATCACGGCGACGTAGAACGCGACCCAGAGCGGCTGCTTGAAGGTCTCCACGACGATCCGCCAGAGGTCCCACACCTGCTCGCCGTGGAGCTCGGCGACGTATCCGCGATCGGGGCCCGGCCCGAAGCGGAACTGCCAGAGGTGGATGACGAGGAAGGCGAGGAGGACGATGCCGGTCACGATCATCGTCCGCGACGCGATCGTCTGCTTGCTCTGCCCGCCCTTGCTCGCCGCGACCGCGTAGCGCGTCGAGCGAGCGCGCCGGTTGTCGCGCCACACGACGATGGCGCTCACCGCGTGCAGCAGGAACACGAGGCCGAGCCCGAGCTCGACCGCGATCAGGATCGGCCCGAGGGCATGCGTCGTCGCCGCGTACCCGTTGAGCGCGTCGGGCCCGAAGAAGATCGTCAAGTTGCCGGCGAGGTGGGCGACGATGAAGAGGAGCAGGAAGACGCCGGTCAGCCCGTTCAAGAGCTTCTTCCCGACCGACGAGCCGAGTCGAACGCGTGCCGTACTCATAAGGGAGGCTTCCCGATACCCGTTACCAGCATCATTGCAAATGATCCGACGCGATCCCAGCATCCGGGAGCGCCGTCGCGGCTTCGGGCGCCGGAAACCGCTTCACCTTGCGCATTAGCGCAACTGGGCCGGAGCCGTCGAGAACCGCGCCGTCCTTCGCTAGAGCGCTCTCGTGGAAGCCTCGCCCGCGACCCGCGAGCTCGAAGAGCGCTTCCGCCGCCTCGCGCTCGTCCGCGAGGCGGCCGGGGTCCTCCAGTGGGACATGGCCGCCGTCATGCCGGCGGGCGGCGCCGCCGCGCGCGCCGATCAGCTCGCGGAGCTGCGCGAGATCGCGCACGCGATGCTCGCCGACCGCGCGCTCGGAGATCTCCTCGCCCGCGCGGAGGAGGAGGCCGCGAGCGGCGCCCTCGACGAGTGGCGCCGAGCGAACGTGCGCGAGATGCGGCGCGAATGGCGCCACGCGACCGCCGTCCCGGGCGACCTCGTCCGTCGCCACTCGGTCGCCGTGTCGCAGTGCGAGATCGAATGGCGGGAGCGCCGCGCGGCGAACGACTTCGCCGGCCTCCTGCCGCGCCTCCGGCTCGTCCTCGAGCTGACGCGCGAGGTGGCCGGGGCCCGCGCGTCGGCCCTCGGCACCAGCCCGTACGACGCGCTGCTCGACGAGTACGAGCCGGGCGGGAGCTCGCGCGAGATCGACCGCGTCTTCGCCGACGTCGTCGCCTGGCTCCCCGACCTCGTCGAGCGCGCGATCGAGCGCCAGGCGCGGTCGCCCGCGCCGCCGCCGCTCGCCGGCCCGTTTCCGGCGGAGGCGCAGAAGCGGCTCGCCGAGCGCGTCATGTCCGCGCTCGGGTTCGACTTCGCCCACGGCCGGCTCGACACGAGCCACCACCCGTTCTGCGGCGGCGTGCCCGAGGACGTCCGCATCACGACGCGCTGGAGCGAGTCGGACTTCCTCCGCGGCCTGATGGCGGTCGTGCACGAGACCGGGCACGGCCTCTACGAGCGCGCCCTGCCGGCCGCGTGGCGCCGGCAGCCGGTCGGCGGCGCGCGCGGGATGAGCGTCCACGAGAGCCAGTCGCTGCTGGTCGAGATGCAGCTCGGGCGATCGCGCGCGTTCGCCGACTTCCTCGCGCCGCTCGCGGCCGCGGCGTTCGGCGCGACCGGCCCGGCGTGGTCCGCGGCGTCGCTGCACGCGCACGCGACGCGGGTCGCGCGCTCGCTGATCCGGGTCGACGCCGACGAGGTCACGTACCCCGGCCACGTCATCCTCCGCTATCGCCTCGAGAAGGCAATGATCGCGGGCGACCTCGATCCCGCCGAGCTTCCGGGCGCGTGGCGCGACGGTATGCGAGAGCTCGTCGGCGCCGCCCCCCCCGACGACCGCGACGGCTGCCTGCAGGACATCCACTGGTACGGCGGCTCGTGGGGCTACTTCCCGACCTACACGCTGGGCGCGATGACCGCCGCGCAGCTCTTCGACGCCGCCCGGCGCGCGCTGCCTGACCTGCCGGGCGCCGTCGCGCGCGGCGACTTCGCGCCGCTCCGCGCGTGGCTCGCGGAGAACGTCCACGGACTCGCGTCGCTCCTTCCGACGCAGGAGCTCCTCGCGCGCGCGACCGGCCGCGAGCTCGACCCCGCGACCTTCCGGCGACATCTCGAGACGCGCTACCTCGGCGGCGACGCGCGCGCAGGGTGATCGTGGCGCGGACGGGTCGCGTCGCCGCGCGACTCACTCGCGGGGCAGCACCCCGTCCTCGCGCAGGAGCTCGTTGTTGAGCGCGATCGCCGCCTCGCAGCCCTCCGCGGCGGCGACGACGACCTGCAGGACGTCGCGCGACGCGTCGCCGACGATGTAGAGCCCCGCCACGCTGGTCTTGCCGTCGCGATCGACGAAGGAGCCCGGAACGTCGAACTCGCGACAGCCGAGCCGGCGCGGGAGCTCGCTCGGCTGGTGGCGGCCGGTGCAGAAGAAGAGGCCGCGGCGCTCGAGGGCCAAGCCGTCGCGGAATCGGACGCGCGCGAGCCGGCCGTCTTCTTCCTCGAGCCCCGCGATCGGCCGCTCCTCGACCGCGATGCGATGGCGCGCGAGCCGGACGCGCTGGTCGTCTCCCAGGCGGGCCGGGCCGTCGGTGCAGAGAGCGACGTCCGCGCTCCAGCGCGTGAGCAGAAGCGCGAGGCCCACGCCGCGCTCCTCGTCCCGGGCGTAGACCGCGAGCGGCTGGTCCCGGAGCTCGAAGCCGTCGCAGTACGGGCAGTGGTGGACCCCGCGTCCGTAGAGCTCCCGCGCGCCCGCGATGGCGGGCAGCTCGTCAACGACGCCGGTCGCGAGGACGAGCTTCCGCGCGCGCACGCCCGGCGCGCCGGCGCGCTCGACCGCGAAGCCGCCCGCGACGAGCTCGGCACCCGTGACCTCGCCCCGCCAGAGGGTCACGTCGCCGTAGCGCGCGACCTCGGCGCGCGCCGTCCGCAGGAACTCGGCCGGGCTCGCGCCGTCGCGCGTCAAGTAGCCGTGCATCGCGCGCGCGGCGGCGTTCCGGTAGCGGCCGCTGTCGCAGACGAGCGTCCGGCGCCGCATGCGCCCGAGCAGGAGCGCCGTGCTGAGGCCGGCCGGACCGCCGCCCACGACGACGACCTCGAACTCCTCCGCGCTCGGCGCCAACGCCTTTCTCCGGAAACGCGGGCGACGCGAGTCGCCCGCGGCTCGGTCTACCGGCCGTCCTCGTACACCAGCGCCACCGCCGCTTCCGGCGTGATCACGCGGAACGCGAGGCTCTCGGTGACGTAGAGCCGCACCTTCGCCGCATCGTGCGAGCGGTAGCCGATCGAGAGGTCGCGCCCGATCGTCAGCTCGAAGTCGCCGCCGTGCATGCTCAGCACGATCGCGCCGTTCACCGCCGGCGCCCAGACGACCGGTCCCTCGATGATGTTCTTCACGACCTTCAGGACCGGGTAGCCGCCCTCCGTCGCCTGCACGAGGCCCTGGTAGCACCGGGTGCCGAGCGCGAGGCCGTACGGGCGGGAGATGCCGGCGGTGTGGAGGAGGCGCGTCGCCTCGGCGACCACGCCGGGGTAGTCCTCGTACGCCTTCGGGATCTGGAGCGGCTTGTGCGGCGATCGCTCGGAGATGCCGTGGATCCCGCCCGCCGCGTAGCCCACGAAGACCGCCGTGTCCTCGGCCTGGGCCATGCGCGAGGCCGCCGCCTTCACCTGTTCCAGGTCCGGGTCCTCCGACCCGCGCTCGACGGCGTCGAGCTCCGCGCGATCGAGCTCGAAGTCGGTCTCGAGGTGGACGAGCGGGACGACCTCGCGGCGCGCGCCCTTGACGCCCGGTGCCGCCTCGTTGTCGACCGGCTGGAGCCGCCCGGTGTTCACGGCCGCGGCGTGCGGTCCGAGCGGTCCGACGAAGTCCACGAGCTTTCGGCCCGCGAGCTTCAGCTTCAGGGTGCGCGACGCCTCCTCGTCGATCTTCTTCCAGGCGGCGGTGGAGATGGGCGCGAGCTCGCGATGGAGGTTGTTCACAGGGACGAGCCTCCCTTCAGGCTTCCGATCCCGAGCGAGCCGTCGGAGCCGCCTGGGTGCGCAGCGCCTGCGCCACCGCCCGCGGCGTCGCCGATGGACCGCGCTCCGGTCGCCGGGACCTGGCCGCCCTCGTCCTTCTCGGCTTCCTCCTGGGCGGTGATCGAGCCCGTGGTGAAGAGCCGATTCTGCAGCTCGGCCGACAGCTTGGCGTCGCGGCGGCGGAGCCACTCGAGCACCATCACGAAATGCTCCTTCTCCTCGCCGCTGTTGTGCGCGAGGATCTCGCGCAGCTCTGGGTCGTTCGCGGCGTCGACCCGCTGGTCGTACCAGTCGACCGCCTCGAGCTCCTCCTGCATCGACGTGAGCGCGCGGTGTCGGTCGGTCGTCTCCGCGCTGAGCTTTGCCTCCGATTCGTGCAGTCCTACCGAGTTCGCCATCGCGGGCCGTCTCTCCTCTCGTCCGCGCGCCGCGCGCCGATCGGCGCACGCCGTCCATGCGTGAATTTGGGAGCGCGCGACGGTTTGCGACGCGCAGCGAGAACCGCGCCTCGATGGCGCTCCCAGGCGCGAGTATTCCGCGCCCCCGAATTCCTTGCAACGCTTCGCGGCGTTCGACGTCGCGGCTCGCCGGCGATCAGCCGGGCGCGCCCAGGCTCTCGTATGCGGCCGCGACCAGACCGGCGGAGCGCGGGTCGCCCGTCAGGCCGAGGTCCATGCGGTTCATGACGTAGCCGAGCGCGAGCCCGGCGGCGGGATCGGCGTAGCCGAGCGAGCCGCCCGCGCCGGGATGCCCGAAGGCGCCGTCGCGCCCGTGGATCGACAGCGTCGGCGGCAGCATGAACCCCGTCCCGAAGCGGGTCGGAAGGAGGAGAACGCGGTCGCGATCGTCCGACTGGACGCGGCACATGTCGGCGAGCGTGGCGGGCTCGAGCAGGCGCACGCCGTCGACCGGGCCGATCGCCGCCGCGTACAGACGAGCGAGCGCGCGCGCCGTCGCGACGCCGTTCGACGACGGCAGCTCGGCCGCGTGGAGCGGCCGCGTGTTCCACATCTCGTCGTAGTGGAAGAGGCCGGAAGGGCCGGTCATGACCTTGCCCGTCAAGGTGTCCGGGCCCATGAAGCGCTCCATGAGCTCGCGCGCCGCGGGATCGGCGGGCGGGGACGGCGGCACGATGCGTGCGAGCCGGCCTTCCTCCGCTTCCGGGAGGCCCACCCAGAGCTCGAGGCCGAGAGGCCGAGCGATGTCGTCGGCGAGGAAGCGGCCGACCGTCCTTCCGGTCGCCCGGCGGACGACCTCGCCGGCGAGCCAGCCGTACGTCCGCGCGTGGTAGCCGTGCGACGTGCCGGGGTCCCAGAGCGGCGCCTGGCGCGCGAGCGCCTCGACGACCGGGTGCCACGCGAGGGCCCGCTCGAGCGTGAAGTCGCCCTCGACCGCCGGCAGGCCCGCGCGATGCGAGAGGACCGTGCGAAGCGTGATGCGCTCCTTGCCGGCGGCCGCGAACTCCGGCCAGACGCGCGCGACCGGGGCGTCGAAGTCGAGGACGCGCCCGTCGACGAGCATGCCGGCGACGATCGCGGTCACGCCCTTCGTCGAGGAGAACACGACCGCCGCCGTGTCCGCGGCCCACGGCCGCCCGGTCGCGCGATCGGCGAGCCCGCCCCAGAGGTCGACGACGCTTCGGCCGTCGCAGTACACGGCGCAGGCCGCGCCGACCTCGCCGTGGCGCTCGAAGCTCTCGACGAAGGCCGCCCGCACCCGCTCGAAGCGCGGGTCGCAGCGGCCGTGGACGTCTGCCATTCCGCGACCTTCGTCCGGCCTCGCTCGACCTGTCAAGGATCTGCCAGAAGGGTGTGCGAGGACGGGCGCCGGCTGGCGCCGGGGAGGTCCGCATGAGCGAGTCGGGAGAGAGGCACCTACGGGTCGAGATCGCAGACGGCGTCGCCGTCCTGACGCTCGACCGACCCGAGCAGCGGAACGCGTTTTCCGGCCGCATGGCGCAAGAGCTCGGCGCCGCGTACGTCGAGTGCGACCGCAGCGACGACGTCCGCGCGGTCGTCGTCACCGGTGCGGGATCGGCGTTCTGCGTCGGGGCGGACCTCGCCGCGGGCGGTGAGACGTTCGCGAAGCGCGACGAGCCGGAGTTCAGCGCCGCCGGCGTGGAGCCGCCGGCATTCGAGGTCCGAAAGCCGGTGATCGCCGCCGTGAACGGACACGCCGTGGGCATCGGCCTCACGCTCGCCATGCAGTGCGACATCCGGATCTTCGCGCGCGAGGCGAAGTGCGGCTTCCTGCACGTCCGCCGCGGCGTGATCCCCGACGCGTACTCGCACTGGACGGTGCCGCGGGCGATCGGCTTCGCACGCGCGGCGGAGCTCTTTCTCACGGGACGGACGTTCACCGGCGACGAGGCGGCGGCGATGGGGCTCGCGAGCCGCGCGCTGCCGGCGGCCGAGGTGTTGCCGGCGGCGCTCGCGATCGCGCGCGACATCGCGGCGAACGTCGCACCGCTCTCCGCTGCGCTCTGCAAGCGGCTCCTCTGGGAATCCCGGCCCGCGACGCGCGAGGAGGTGGGCCGGAAGGAGACCGCGCTCCACCACGTCGTGATGGGACGGCCCGATGCGCTCGAGGGCGTCATGGCGTTTCTCGAGAAACGCGCCCCGCGCTGGCAGCTCCGCGTGAGCCGCGACTGGCCGGAGCGCTGGCCGGACTGACCCCGAGCCCTCGCGCGCCGTCGCGCGCGACATCCCGGGTGCACACGACGAAGTTGCACGCGCGGTAACGGTTGCACCGCGCTCGCGCGCGAAAGCGAGCGCGGAGCGCCGTCGCGCCCTGGCGGTGATCTTGCTCCGTCGCGGGCTGGCGCGCGCTCTCGCGCAGTCGCGGAGCATCGCATGTCGCGCGCGCGCCGCTCGGAGGGACGATGGCGAACATCGTAGTGTGCACCGTCGAATCGCCGGCCACGGCCGAGGCGATCATCGAGGATCTGAAGGACGAAGGCTTCGCGGGCGGCGACATCTCCGTCGCGATGCAGGACCAGGCGCAGGCGAAGAAGATCGCCGCGGAGAAAGACACGAAGGCCGCCGAGGGGGCGGTGACCGGAGCCGTGACGGGCGGGCTGCTCGGCGGCATCGCCGGCTGGCTGGTCGGGATCGGAACGCTCGCGATTCCGGGCCTCGGACCGCTGATCGCCGCGGGCCCGCTCATGGCGGCGCTCAGCGGCGCCGCGGTCGGCGCCACGACCGGCGGGATCGTCGGCGCGCTCGTCGGGCTCGGGATCCCGGAGGACGAAGCGCGGCGCTACGAGGAGCGCGTGCGGGCCGGCGACGCGCTCATCTCGGTCGAGGTCGAAGATGCCGCCGAGCGCGAGCGCGCGCGCGAGGTCTTCCTCCGCCACGGGGGGCGCGACATCGGCTCGGCGGGCGAAGGTGGGTGGAGCCGGGGTGCGACGGCTGGGGTCTGAGCGGCGTCCCAGCCATGGGCGCTGCTCTTCGTCCATCGGCGTCCCCACGCCGTGACGGCCGGCGACCGGCGAGGTGAACTCCTCGCCGGTCGCCGATGCATCTGGCTGGCTCGCGTGCGATTCGCGGGTGCGCGGGCGGGCGGAGGCGTGTGCGAGCCTCGTCGTTCAGGCTCCGCCTAGCGACTGACGCCGACGAAGTAGACTCGCGGCGCCGCGCTCGAGCGTTCTTGCGCGTCCTCGCCGGCTGCAGTACGCGGTCGAGCCGGCTTGGCGCACGTCGGTCGATCGCTTGCGCTCGTCGCGCGGATCGCGCTCGCGGGCTCGCTCGCCGGCGGCTGCGCGACGTTCCGGCCGCAGCCGCTCGACCGCGTCGGCTTCCTGCCGCGCGCGCTCACCAAGTCTGACGGCGGGCTCGTCGTCTCGGCCGCGGCTCTCGGCGGCGAGGAGAGCCGTCAGGCCTTCGATGCCGACCTCGCGGCGATGGGAATCCAGCCGGTCTGGCTCGAGATCCGAAACGGCGAGAGCGAGCCCTACATCCTCTTCCCGATCGCGCTCGACCCCGACTACTTCTCCCCCCTCGAGGTCGCGTGGAAGAGCCATCGCTGGCTCGGCGGCGCGATCAACGGCGAGATCGACCGCTACTTCTACGAGCGGCGGATGCCGCTCGAGATCGATCCCGGCGAGACGGCGCGCGGCTTCGTCTTCACGAACCTCGATCTCGGCCGGAAGCCCGTGAACGTCGTCCTCGTCGGCGACCAGGACGTCCGCTCCGTTCCGCTCACCGTGCCGGTGCCGGGCCTCCGGACCGACCGCGACGACCTCGACCTCGATGCCCTCTATCGCCCCGACCAGGTCGCCGACCTCGACCTCGACGGGCTCCGACGCGCGCTCGTGGCGATGCCTTGCTGCACGACCGACGCGCGCGGCTCCGTGCGAGGCGACCCGCTGAACCTCGCCGTGGTCGGGACGGAGGACGCGCTCGCCGCCGCTTTCGCCCAGCGCGGGTGGGACGACGTCGAGACGCTGCACACGGGCTCGGCGCTCGCGACCGTCCGGTCGTTCCTCTTCGGAACGAGCTATCGTTACTCGCCGGTGAGCCCACTCTACGTCTTCGGCCGCCGCCAGGACCTCGCGTTCCAGAAGGCGCGCGCGACGGTGCACGAGCGCAATCACCTCCGCCTCTGGCGCGCGCCGCTGCGCTGGAACGATCTCCCGGTGTGGGTCGGCCAGATCAGCCGCGACGTCGGCGTCCGCTGGACGAGCCGGACCTGGAACCTGACGACGCACGCGATCGACCCCGACGTGGACGAGGCGCGCACCTATCTCGTGCAGGACCTCGTCTCGTCCGAGCGGGTGGCGCATCTCGGCTTCGTGTCGGGCGTCGGGCGTGCCGCGATCGGGGAGCCGCGCTCCAACCTGACGGGCGACCCGTACTTCACCGACGGCCTCCGCGCCGTGTTCGTGCTGACCGAAGAGCCGGTCTCCTTCCGGCAGATCGACATCCTGCCGTGGGACGAGATGGACGAGGACTGACGTGGAGCTCCTCCGGGAAGAGCGGGTGCGCGCGGCGGTCGACGCGCTTCGGCGACGATGGCGCGTCCTGTGCGCGATCGCGTTCGCGCTCCTCCTCCTGCCGCTCGTTCCCGGTAGGCTGCCGCTTCCGGGCGGCGACGGGGTCGGCTTCAAGAGCTACGCGCGGAACGTCGCGATCGCGGTCGTGCTCGGTGCCTTCCTCCGGGCCGAAGGACTCGCGCTCGTGCGCTCCCGTCTCCTCCTGCCGCTCGCCGGCCTTGCGAGCGCCGCCTGGCTCTCGGTCGCCGTCAACCTCGGCGCGGCCGGCGAGGCCCGCCTCTTCGTGGTCACGATCGGCGTCTTCTACGCGGCTCGCCTCCTGGCAGCCGGCCCGCGCGGGCGCGATCTCCTCTTCCACTGGCTCGGCGCGTTCGCGGTCGCGACGGTCGCCGCGGAGATCGCGGCGAACCCCGCGCTGCTCTCGTTCGATCCCGCGCTCCGCGACACCCTGCGCTTCACCCACCCGAACTCGCTCGGCGGCTCGCTCGCGATCCTGCTCCCGGTTTTCGTCGGCGGAATGCTCGGCGGTCGGCGGGTCGCGGGCGGCGCGTACGCGGCCGCCGCGGTCCTCGGCGTCGCGATCAGCTTCTCGCGCGCGGCGCTGCTCGCGAGCGTCGCCGGGCTCGCACTCCTCGCGGCCGTCCGGCGGGCGCGGCTCGCGGTCGTCGATCGGCCGTGGCGAGCCGTCGCGGTCGGTGTCGTCGCGGCGGCGGCGATCGCTGGGCTGTCGCTCGGCCGCGGCGAGGCGGACTCGCAGCGACTCCGCATCCTCACCGCGTCGTGGTCCCTCTTCGAGGAGCAGCCGGTCTTCGGGATCGGCTTCGGGATCGAGAACCTGCGCCGGGTCTTCCCGGCGCGCTACATCGAGCTCTACGGTCAGAGCCTCTTCCTCTTCCACTCGCACAACGTCTTCATCGAGGCGCTCGTCGGCATGGGCGTCGTCGGCGCAGTGGCGCTGACGTGGTTCCTCGCGCGCCTGGCCGCGCTCGCGGTCGCGGTGCGGCGGAGCGCACGGACGCCGGACGAAGCGGCCGAGGCCGCCGGCTTCGCCGCCTCGGTCGGCGCGTTCCTGCTCCTCGGCGCGACCGACTCGTTCTTCTACCAGGGGCAGATGCTGATGGCGCTCGCGGTCCTGTGGGGCCTCATGGAGGCGACCGCCGACGCGCGCGCACGCGGTCCGGCCGGCGCGCTCGTCGAGGGCGGCGAGCCGGCCGAGGCGGGCGGCACATCGCGAGGGGAAGTCGACCGACCACCCGTCGTCGTCAGCGACTCGAGCTCCTGGCCGAGTCAGGCGGGGTAGCGCGCGACGAGCCGGACCGGCAGCCCGCGCGCCGGCGCCAGCGCGATCCCGGACCGCACCGCGCGCGCCCGGTAGCCCGGAGCGCGCTCGAGCCGCGTCCGCGCCAGCATGCGGGCCGCGACCACCGCGATCTCGTGCGACGCGAACGCCGCGCCGATGCAGCGCCGGGCGCCGCCCCCGAACGGGAAGAACGCGGGCGGCGCGGGGCGCGCCGCGAGGAACCGGTCGGGGTCGAAGCGCTCGGGGTCGGGCCAAAGATCCGCGCGGCGGTGCGCGAGGTAGATGCAGGGCGCGATCGCGACGCCGGCCGGCAGCTCGCGACCGCCGAGCGCGGCCGGCGCCTTCAGCACGCGCGCGACGTTCGGGACCACCGGCGCGAGCCGGCTCGCCTCCTTCGCGACCGCGTCGAGGTAGGGCAGCAGCGCCGGGCTCGGCCGATCGTCGCCGAGCGACGCGACCTCGGTGCGCGCGCGCTCTTCGACCTGGCGACGGTCCAGCAGCGCGTCGGCGACCCAGGCGAGGGCGGCGGCCGTCGTCTCGTGGCCCGCCAGGACGAGCGTCAGGAGCTCGTCGCGGAGCTCTTCGTCGGAGAGCGCGCGGCCGCCGTCGTCGCGCGCGGCCAGGAGGAGCGAGAGCACGTCGCTTCGGTCTCCGCCGTCGCGCGCACGGCGGCGTGCGATCTCGGCGAAGAGCACGCGATCGAGCTCGCGCCGCAAGCGGACGACGCGGCCCCACGGCGCGAGTCCCGCGAGCTCGACGCGGAACGCCGGGATGCCGAGCAGGGTACCGGCGGGGCTTCGCTGGATCGCGAAGAGGCGCGCGAGCAGCGCGCGGAGGCGCTGGCGCTCGACCGCGTGGTCGAAGCCGAAGATCGTGCGGAGGATGACCTCGAACGCGATTTCCCGGAACCCGTCGTGCAGCCGGAACGGCGTGCCGAGAGGCCACGCGTCGATCGCGCGATCCGCGATCTCGGCGATCGCGTCGCCGTAGGCGTGCATGCGATCGCCGTGGAAGGCGGGCAGGAGGAGCCGCCGGCGCGCGAGGTGGGACGCTCCGTCGAGAAAGAGGACGGAGCTTCCGCCCATGAAGGCGCCGAGCGGCGCGTTGCCCTCGCCCGCGTGCAGAACGTCGGGATCGCCGGCGAACGCGTCGCGGATCGCGGCCGGGTCGCTCGTGAAGACGAGCGGCACGACGCCGGGAAAGCGCAGCGTGAACCAGTCGCCCCAGCGCGCGGCGCAGCGGTCGAGGAACGCGAACGGGCGCGGCGCGAACTCGAGCGCCGCCAGCAGACCGGGGCCGGCAGGAAGCGATGCGGAGCCGGTCACACGCGCTCAGACGACGGTCGCGCCGCCGTCGGCCGCGATCACCTGGCCGTTCACGTACGACGCGTCGTCGGAGAGGAGGTAGCAGGCGAGCTGCCCGACCTCCTCGGCCCGGGCGATCCGCCGGAGCGGGATGCCGCGCGTCACGCGGCGCGCGGCCTCGGGGTCGTCGTAGGCGCCGCCCACCATCGGCGTGTTCGTGAGGCCGGGGCAGACGCAGTTCGCGCGGATGCCGCGCTCGCCGTACTGGAAGGCGACGAGGCGCGTGAGCGCGACGACCCCGCCCTTGCTCGCGGTGTAGCCCGCGCCGAACCCGTGGCCGCGAAGGCCGGCCGTGGACGCGATCGTCACGATCGAGCCGCCGGCGCCGCCGTCCGCACGTGGTGTCAGGAGGTGCGGGATCACGTGCTTCACGAAGAGGAACGTCCCGAGCAGGTTCACGGCGAGCGTGCGCTCGAAGGTCGCGACGCTCACGTCGGCGGCGAGCTGCATGTCGCCGGGATCGAAGATTCCGGCGCTCGTGACGACGCCCGCGAGCGGACCGAGCTCGCGCGCCGCGCGCTCGATCGCCGCCCACGCCTCCTCCTCGCGGCTCACGTCGACCGCGATCGCGATCGCCTGCCCCCTGCGCCCGGCGAGCTCGCCGGCGACCTCGGCGGCGAGCTCCTGGTTGCGATCGACGATCGCGACCGCCGCGCCTTCCGCGGAAAGCCGCTCGCACGTCGCGCGCCCGATCCCGCTCGCGCCACCGGTCACCACGAACGCCCGTCCCGCGAGGCCTCGCATGCTCGTCTCTCCTGCTCGCCGCGGCACGCCGGCACGGCGGCCGCCAAGCTCGATCGAGCACTCTGCGCGGGTTCGGTGACCCGGGCAAACGCTTGAGTCGCGGCCGGCAGATCGCGTACGCGGCGGTATGACGATCGGACACGGGACGCTCGCGGACCTCGCTCGCCTCCGGAGCTTCAAGAGCCGGCGGCTCTCGTCGTGGGACCGCAGCGGCGGCAACTTCGACTTCGTCGTCGTGCCGCCGGGCGCGGCGGTCGTGCTCGGCGAGATCGCCGGGACCGGCTGCGTCAAGCACATCTGGATGACGATGATGTCGCTTCCCGACGAGCCGCACGACCTCCGGCGCACGGTGCTCCGCATGTTCTGGGACGGCGAGGCGACCCCGAGCGTCGCCGTGCCGCTCGGCGACTTCTTCGGGATCGGCTTCGGCATCCGGCGGAACTTCGTCTCGCTCCCGCTCCAGATGAGCCCGGAGGGCGGGCGCGGGTTCAACTGCTGGTTCCCGATGCCGTTCGCGACCGGCGCGCGCTTCGAGATCGAGAACCAGGGCGCGTCGCAGCGCATCCTCTTCTTCTACGTCGACTACGAGGAGCACTCCGCGATCGATCCCGACCTCGCGCGCTTCCACGCGTCGTGGAACCGGCAGAACCCGACCGCCGGGACGGCGCGCGAGCGCGGCTACGGGCGGAAGGACTACGGCTACGGCCCGGATCGTCCCTCCGGCCCGGGTCTCGCGCTCGCGTCCGACGGCCCGTGGCGGCGTCCGAACCTGACCGGCGAGCGCAACTACGTCATCCTGCACGCGCGCGGCGACGGGCACTACGTCGGCTGCAACCTGAACGTCGACGTCTTCGAGCGCCAGGTGAACGACTGGTACGGCGAGGGCGACGACATGATCTTCGTCGACGGCGAGCCCTGGCCGCCGCGCCTCCACGGCACCGGGACCGAGGACTACTTCGGCACCGCCTTCTGCCCGAAGGAGGAGTACTGCGCCCCGTACCACGGCCTGACCGTGTACAGCGGGACCGAAGCGTGGCCGTGGGGCGGCAAGAACTCGCTCTACCGCTTCCACGTCGAGGACCCGATCCGGTTCGAGCGCGAGATCCGCGTCACGATCGAGGCCGGCCACGACAACGAGCTCGCCAACGACTACTCGAGCACCGCCTACTGGTACCAGCGCGCCCGGACGGAGCCGCTTCCCCCGCTCCCACCGGTCGACGAGCGCATTCCGCGCGACGACCCGCCCGAGCTCCGGGCGGCGCTCGCGCCGCCGAAGCCGCGCCCCCGCTGACGCCGGGTAGCGGGCGCTACCCGGAAGGTAGCGCCATCGGGCCAAACGAACCCGTCGACGAACGGGAAGGAGAGCCCGATGAATGCGCAGAATGCACGCACGCCGGACGTGGCCCGGCGCCGCCGGTCGATGGGTTGGGCCGTCGCCCTCGTGGGCGCCTGGGTGGGGATCCTGCAGCCGCCCGTGGCGCACGCCGTCATGCCGCCCCCCATGCCCATGGACCTGGAAGTTCCCGCGACCGAGCGGCTCTTTCGGGCCGGCCACGCCGTCGGCACCCAGAACTACGTCTGCCTGCCCAAGTCGGACGGCACCGGGTTCGAGTGGGTCCTGTACGGGCCGACCGCGACCTTGTTCAGCGATCACGGCCGGCAGGAGATGACCCACTTCCTGAGCCCGAACCCCGACGAGAGCGGAACGCCGCCGCGTGCGACCTGGCAGGATTCGCGCGACACGAGCGCGGTCTGGGCCGTGGCCGTCGAGTCCTCGACCGACCCGATGTACGTCGCGCCGGACGCGATCGCCTGGCTCAAGCTCCAGCGCGTCGGCCGCGACCGCGGGCCCCACGGCGGGCGTCGCCTCGCGACGACGACGTGGGTCCAGAGGCTCAACACGGTGGGCGGCAAGGCCCCGGCGACCGGCTGCGCCGACGCGTCCAACGTCGGCCAGAGGAAGCTCGTTCCGTACGAGGCCGACTACTTCTTCTACAAGTCGACTGCTCGGGATTGAGGCAGCCCCGAGAGCCGACGCTCCACCGCGCGCTCGCGCGCGTTCCGAGCGGGAAGCGATCGCCGCCTGACCGGGCAGCTCGTCGCCCGCTCGGAGGGCGGCGGGCGCGCGCGGACGGGCGGGCTGGAGCGCGACCATGAAGGCAAACCCGAAGCGCGGAGGCGCCGCGCGGCTCGCGGCGGGTGCGAACACGTCACGATCGGCGGCGGCGGTGAGCGCCGCGGCGACCGGATCCCCGGCCGCGCCGGCGCCCGAGCCGCGGCGCCTCGCGACGGCTCGACGCCGTGGAACCGTCCTCGCGATCGCCGGCGCGATGCCGCGCGGCGCGGCGTCCGGCGGCGGAGCGGTTCGGGTCGCCGCCCGGACGGGCGCGCGATGGAACGGTCCGCTGCGCGAGCACGTCGGCGGGGCGAGAGCCCGGTCGGGCGCGCGTCCGTCGCTTTCGCCGTGTCTCGCCGATGCGAGTGCGCTACACGGTGCTGTGGCCGCCATGGCAACCGCGCCGACCTCGGAGGCACACGCGTTCGCGATCACGCCGACCGTCCCCCTCATCGGCCGGGAGCGCGAGATGGGAGACCTGCGCGTCGCCCTCGACGCTGCGCTCGCGGGGCGCGGACGGGTCGTCCTGGTGGGCGGCGAGCCCGGGATCGGCAAGACCCGGCTCGCGAGCGCGCTCGCGGCGGAGGCCGAGGCGCGCGGCGTCCCGGTGTGGTGGGGCCGCGGCTGGGAGGACGGCTCGGCGCCCGCGTTCTGGCCGTGGAACGCCGCGCTCCGGCGCGCGATCGACAAGCTCGGGCCGGAGAAGTTCGCGTCGGCCGCCGGGCCGTGGGCCTCCGACTTGGCGCACGTGTTCCCCGTGCTGCGGGACCGCGATCCCGCGCTCCTCCAGAGCGCGAGCTGGGAGTCCGACCGCGCGCGCTTCCGCCTGTTCGACATCGTGAGCCGCTTCGTCGCGGCGGTCGCCAAGCCGGCCGGGCTCGTCGTCGTGCTGGACGACGTGCACTGGGCGGATCGGTCTTCGCTCAAGCTCCTCGAGTTCATCGCGGCCGACGCGCACGACAGCCGCGTGCTGGTCGTCGCGACCTACCGCGACACCGACGTGCAGCCCGACGGCCCGTTTGCCGCCACGCTGTCGCGCCTCGCGGGCGAGCCGTCGACGCGACGCCTCTCCCTGGGAAGCCTCGGTCGCGAGGACTGCGCCCGCTGGGTGTCGTTTGCGGGCTGCGAGAGCGACGCCGCCGTCCTCGGGGACGCGCTCTACCGCGAGACCGGCGGCAACGCCTTCTTCGTCGCGGAGATCGTGCAGCTCCTGACCAGCGAGAGCGACCCCGGGACGGCATGGGACGCGCAGCGCGTGCCCCACGGCGTGCGGGAGGTGATCGCGCGGCGGTTCGAGCAGCTCTGCGGCGACTGCCGCACCACGCTCGAGGTCGCCGCGCTCTTCTCCGACGACGTCGACGTGCAGCTCCTCGCCGAGGTGCTCGACGAGCCGGCGACGCTCGATCACGTCGGGCGGGCGGCACGCGCGCGAATCCTCGTTCCGAGCGAGGAGCACCCGGAGCGGTACGACTTCGCGCACGCGGTCCTCCGCCGGGTTCTGGCCGACGAGCTGCAGCCGTCGGCGCGCGCCGCGTGGCACGCGCGCATCGCGGAGGTTCTCGAGCGCCACGCGGCGACGCTCGAGGTGGTCACGACCGATCTCGTTCGCCACTACGCCGCGGGCGGCACGCCGGACGCCCTCCGGAAGGCCTTCGACTACGCCTGCCGCGGAGCGAAGGACGCCGCGAACGAGCTCGGGTGGGAGGAGGCGATCCGGCTCTACGAGATCGCGCTCGACGTCGGCGCGCGCTGCGGCGCGCTCGATGCCGAGCGCGCGCTCGAGCTCCGGGTGGCGCACGCGCGCGCGCTTCGGCGCGCGGGCGACATCCCGGCCGCGCGGATGCGCTGCGAGGAGATCATGGCGGCCTGTCGCCGCACCGGTCGTCCGTCTCTCCTGGCGCGGGCGGCTTTGGTCTACGTCGCGCCGATGCCCGAGTTCGGGCTGAAGGCGGCGCGCGACCGCGCCGTCCTCGAAGAGGCGTGCCGGGTCGCCGACCAGATCGACGACGGGCTCCGCGCGCGGGTCTATGCCCGCCTCGCCGGCGACCTGATGGCGGCGAACGAGATGGAGCAGGCGGACCGCGTGCTCCATCTTTGCGACGAAGCGGCGAGCGCGGCACAGCGCGCCGGCGACGCCGGTGCGCTCGCGATGGCTCTCCTCGGAGCGCACTACGCGAGCGCGTTCCGCTTCGGGCCCAAGGCCGGCGACGAGCGACGCCCGCCCCAGCGGCGCGGTCCGCGCGTACGCGAGGTGCTGCAGGCGGCAGAGGACGCAGGCGAGCACCAGATCGTCGCCAGCATGCGGCACTTGCGATCCGTCGGCCTCTTCGCGCTCGGCGAGCCCGAGCGGTTCTCCGCGGAGGTCGACGCCCTCGTCGCCGCGGGCGCCGCGTCGCGCGCGCCGGAGCAGCTCTGCCTCGGCGATGCGCTGCTGTCGTTCCGGGCGATGGTGCAGGGCCGCTTCGACGAAGCGCGCGACTTCATGGAGAGCGCGCTCGCGACCGGTCGCCGCTTCCAGCTCGCGAACGCGGTCGGCCAGCACAGGTCGCAGCGCATCATGCTGCACTTCGTCCTCGGGCGGCTGCCGGAGATCGCGGACGAGCTCGGCGCGTTCGTCGCGGGACATTCGAGCGGCATCGGCTGGGAGCCGGTGCACGGCCTCGCGCGCCTCGCGATGGGCGACGCTGCCGGCGCGCGCGCCGAGTACCGGATGCTCCTCGCCCGCGGATTCGCGACGGCACAGAGCGGCGTCATGGCGCGCTGCTATCTCGCGGGCCTCGCTCTCCTCTGCGTCGCGCTCGGCGAGGCCGAGAGCGCGCCCGCGCTCTACGATCTCGTCGACGACCGGAAGGACGTCTGGAGCGTCGACGGGTGCCAGACGCTCGGGCCGTGGTCGTTCATGCTGGGCGAGCTCGCGCGTCTCTGCGGCCGTCCCGGGGAAGCCGTGGCGCAGCTCGAGAAGGCGATCGCGGTGGCGCGCCGCATGCGCGCGCGGCCGTTCGTCGCCGAGGCGCAGGCGGCGCTCGCGGAGGCGCGAATCGCGGCCGATCCGGCCGCTGCGAACGACCCGGCCGTCGTCGCGCTGCTCGACGAGGCGGGGCACACGGCCGACGAGCTCGGGCTTCTGGGCGTCGCGGCGCGCCTGCAGCGCCTCCGGCGGACGCAGGCGCCTGCGCCGCGACCCGAATCCGGCGCGAACAGCTTCCGCTGCGACGGCGACGTCTGGACGATCGCTTTCGGCGGCTCGGAGATCCGCGTGAAGGACGGCAAGGGCCCGCGCTACCTCGCGACGCTGCTCGCGGCGCCCGGGCACGAGTTCCACGTCCTGCAGCTCGCGTCCGGGCCGTCGGGCGGGGAGGGGGTCGAGGCGGCGTCCGACGAGCTCACCGTGGGCGGCCTCGGCGGAGAGCTGCACGACGCGCCCGATGCGGTCGCGCGTCGGCAGTACCGGGAGCGCCTCGACGACATCCGCTCGGAGCTCGAGGAGGCGGAGGAGCGACGCGACACCGGACGCGCGGAGCGGCTCCGCTCGGAGCTCGAGGTCCTGGTGTCGCAGCTCGCGCAGCAGTTCGGCTCGCGGCCGCGCACGCGCGGTCCGGCGGAGACGGCTCGGAAGGCGGTCACGAAGGTGCTCCGCACGCAGATCGGAAAGCTGATCGAGGTGCACCCGGCGCTCGGCGGCCACCTCCGCGACGCCGTCCGCATGGGGACCTTCTGCAGCTACTCGCCGCGGACCCCGACGGACTGGGAGGTCGTCTTCCGCTCCTGACGCTGGAAGTCGGGCTCGCGAGGCGAGCACCGCACGGGGGCGAAATCGGAGGAGCGCAGGCTTCGCCTGCGCGACGAGGCCCATCGGAGGAGCGGAGCCTCGCGAGCATGCTCGCGAGGCGAGCACCGCACGGGGGCGAAATCAATCGATGCCGCCGCGCAGGAAGCGGGCGAGCGCTTCGCCGGTCTGCTGCTCGACCTCGGCGATGCTGCCGCCGAACGTCCCGAGCGACACGCTGCCTTCGATCACGCAGCGCGCGGGCTCGCCGGTCACCGGGTCGCGCGCTTCCCAGGCCGACTTGAGGCTCCCGGTTCCGAACCCGTAGCCGGTCACGTAGCGGATCAGCCGGTTTCCGGGGTCGTAGCGCAGCACCTTGCCGACGACCGCGGTCGTGCGGACGCGCGCGCCGGGCGCGCGCGCCTCGCTCGCGTCTCCGGGCGGGGCGCCGCTCGCGTCCGCGACGTCGATGCCGGCGGCTCGGAGCTCGCTCGCGATCACGCTCTCGAAGTCCGACAGCTGCTCGTCCGACATGTCGCCGCGCGTCTCGTCCCGGATCGCGAGCGTCACCCGGCGGATCGCGACCGGCACCGGCTGGCGGACGTCGAGCGCGACCGAGGCGCAGCCGCCGGTCGCCGCGACGAAGAGGCACGCGAACGTGCCCGCCGCGAGGCGCGCGATCGAACCGGCCGAGGCTCGCGTCCGCGAACGCATGGCGATCGCTTCCATAGCGCACCGGGCGGGCCTCGGTGGAGCGGGCGGCTCGGCGCGAGTGCGTGCGGGGCGCGCGTGGTCTACTCGTCGTCCGTGAGCGACGACGAGGCGAGCGGCGACGTCGCCGTGGTGTGCAGCGGGGTCCCGGACGCGGAAGCCGGCGAGCTCCTGCTCGCGCTCCTCGCGGCCGGGGTCGCGGCGGAGCTCGTGCCCGAGCCCGCGGGCACGAGCGCGATCGCGGTCCGCGCCGCGGACGTCGATCGTGCGCGCGACGTCGTCGCCGACGTGCGAAACGAGGCGCGCGAGACCGAAGAGAGCGCCGCGGCGCGCGCGCGCGAGCTCCGCGCGCGCGCGCCGCTCGCCGAGTGGCGGTGGCTCGGGCGGGGGACGGCCGCCGTCGCTGCGCTGGCGCTCGTCCTCGTCGCCGTCTTCCTGTGGACCACGCGCGGCGCCGCGGACGCAACCTACGCTCGCATGCTGCAAGCGGGCGCGATCACGAGCGCGCGCATCGACGACGGCGAGGCGTGGCGGCTCGCGACCGCCGTCTTCCTCCACTTCGACCTCGCGCACCTGATCGCGAACGTCGGCGTCCTGGTCCTGATCGGCCCGCTCCTCGCGCACGTCCTCGGGCCGATGCGCTTCGCTGCGGTCTTCGTCGGCTCGGGGATCGCCGGCAACGCCGCGAGCTATCTCTTCGCGCCGTCGCCGGCGCTCAAGGCGGGCGCGTCGGGCGGCGTCGCCGGGGTGCTCGGCGCGCTCGCGGGCCAGGCGCTCCGCGCGGGTCGCGGCGGCCGATTCCGCTCGTGGCAGGTGCTGGGGGCGATCGCAGCCGCGTACGCGCTGCTCGTGGGCGCGGGACCGAGGAGCGACCACGTCGCGCACCTCGCCGGGCTTCTCTCCGGCATCGCGCTCGGGCACGCGCTCGCGCCGGCGCCGGAAGCGAGGCGCGCGCGCGACCCGCTTGCCGCGAAGGAACCCCCGGCGTAGTCAGGCGGCACGCGTCGCGCGCGCCGCCCGAACCGGGCGACACGCGTGCGAGCCGCGGGGGCCGCGTGTTCCTCGGCATCGACCTCGGGACCTCGAGCGTGAAGGCCGTCCTCGTCGACGGCGACGACGAGCGCATCGTGGACCAGGCGAGCGCCGACCTCGGCGTCTCGCGGCCCGCGCCGCGCTGGTCGGAGCAGGACCCGGAAGAGTGGTGGGCCGCGACGTGCGCGGCGGTCGCCGCCTTGCGCGCTCGGCGGGCGACCGCGCTGGCCGGCGTGCGCGCCATCGGCCTCTCGGGCCAGATGCACGGCGCGACGCTCCTCGACGGGGGCGATCGCGTTCTGCGGCCCGCGATCCTCTGGAACGACGGGCGGAGCGCCGCCGAGTGCGACGAGCTCGAGCGCCGCGAGCCGCGCTCGCGCTCGATCACCGGAAACCTCGCGATGCCGGGGTTCACGGCTCCGAAGCTCCTCTGGGTCCGCAGGCACGAGCCCGACGTCTTTCGTCGGGTCGCCCGCGTGCTCCTCCCGAAGGACTGGCTCCGGCTCCGCATGACCGGCGAAGCGGTGTCCGACCCCTCCGACGCGTCGGGAACGCTCTGGCTCGACGTCGCGCGGCGCGCCTGGTCCGACGAGATGCTCGCGGCGACGGGGCTCGAGCGGCGCCACGTGCCGCGGCTCGTCGAAGGGTCGTCGCCGAGCGGCGGCATCCGGGACGACGTGGCGCGCGCGTGGGGCGTCGCCCCCGGCGCCACCGTCGCCGGCGGCGCCGGCGACAACGCGGCGGCAGCGGTCGGCGCCGGCGCCGTCCGGAGCGGCGACGCGTTCCTCTCGCTCGGCACGTCGGGCGTGCTCTTCGTCGCGACCGACGCCTTCCGGCCGAACCCCGAGCGCGCGGTGCACGCCTTCTGCCACTGCCTGCCCGCGACCTGGCACCAGATGGCGGTCGTCCTGAGCGCGGCGAGCTGCGTCGCCTGGCTCCGCCGCGTGACGGGCGCGGCGAGCGAGGCCGAGCTGCTGGGCGACGAGGCGGACGCCGCCGACGCACCGGTGCGCGATCCCGGCGTCGTCTTCCTCCCGTACCTGTCGGGCGAGCGCACCCCGCACAACGACGCGTCCGCGCGCGGCGTGCTCTTCGGGTTGACGCACGACACCTCGCGGGCGGACCTCGCGCGCGCGGTGCTGGAGGGCGTCGCGTTCGCGCTCGCCGACGGTCAGGACGCGCTCTGCGAGGCGGGCACGGTGATCGGCGACGTCGCGGTCGTGGGCGGCGGAGCGCGCAGCCGGCTCTGGGGCCGCATCCTCGCGAGCGCGCTCGAGCGGCCGCTCCGCTACGTCGCGGCGGGCGACGTCGGCCCCGCCTTCGGCGCGGCGCGCCTCGCGCGGCTCGCGGTCACGGGCGAGGATCCCGCGTCCGTCTGCCGGCCGCCGGCGACGGCGTGGGTCGCGGAGCCCGATCGCGACCTCATCGCGCGCTATGCCGAGCGCCGCGCGACGTTCCGCGCGCTCTACGGCGACGTCCGCGCGCGCTTCGCCGACCTTCCGTGAGCACTGGAGGTGGAGTCATGTCCGAGCCGTTCTTCCCGAACATCGATCGCATCCGGTACCGAGGGCCGGAGACGGACGAGCCGCTCGCGTACCGCTTCTACGACCCCGACAGGCTCGTCCTCGGCAAGCGCATGGCGGATCAGCTCCGGATCGCCGTCTGCTGGTGGCACACGCTCTGCTGGCCCGGCACGGACATGTTCGGCAGCGAGACCTTCGACCGGCCGTGGCTCGGCGCTGGCGAGCCCGAGGCGCTCGCGCGCCGGAAGGCCGAGGTCGCGTTCGAGCTCTTCGAGAAGCTCGGAGTGCCGTTCTTCACCTTCCACGATCGCGACGTGTCGCCCGAGGTCGGCTCGCTCCGCGAGACCAACGATGCCTTCGCGCGGCTGCTCGACGTTCTCGCCGACGGCATGGAGCGGACCGGCGTCCGGCTTCTCTGGGGCACGGCGAACCTCTTCGGCCACCGCCGCTACGCGGCCGGCGCGGCGACGAATCCGGATCCCGAGGTCTTCGCCTACGCCGCGGCGCAGGTGAAGGCCGCGCTCGAGGGGACGCATCGCCTCGGCGGTGAGAACTACGTGCTGTGGGGCGGCCGCGAGGGCTACGACACGCTCCTCAACACCGACCTTCGCCGCGAGCTCGACCACCTCGGGCGGTTCCTCGCGCTCGTCGTCGAGCACAAGCACCGGATCGGCTTCGCCGGGACGCTGCTCGTCGAGCCCAAGCCGATGGAGCCGACGAAGCAGCAGTACGACCACGACGCCGCCGCCGTGCACGGCTTCCTCCGCCGCTACGGGCTCGAGAAGGAGGTGCGGCTCAACGTCGAGGTGAACCACGCGACGCTCGCCGGGCACAGCTTCGAGCACGAGGTCGCGTACGCGCTCGCCGCCGACCTCTTCGGCAGCCTCGACGTCAACCGCGGCGACCCGCAGAACGGCTGGGACACCGATCAGTTCCCGAACGATCCGCGTGAGCTGGCGCTCGTCCTCTACCGGATCCTCGGCGCCGGCGGGTTCACGACCGGCGGCTGCAACTTCGACGCGAAGCTCCGCCGCCAGAGCATCGACCCGGAGGACCTGCTGCACGCGCACGTCGGCGGCATCGACACGCTCGCGCGCGCGCTGCTCGCCGCGGAGCGCATGCTCGAGGACGACCGTCTCGCGGCCGCGGTGCGCGATCGCTACGCCGGCTGGGACGGGCCGCTCGGACGCGACATCCTCTCCGGCGGCGCGAGCCTGGCGGACCTCGCCGCGCTCGTCGACCAGCGCGCTCTCGAGCCGCGCCCGCGCTCCGGTGCTCAGGAGCGCCTGGAGAACCTCGTCGGCCGCTACATGTAAGATCCGCGCGCCTCGCGCGCGGCCGAGCGAAGCGAGCCGGGGAGTGGGACCCTGGCCGGCTTTGCCGGCTAGGGCGAGGGGAGAGATCCCCTCGTGTGACTAACTTGGGACCCTGGCCGGCTTTGCCGGCTAGGGCGAGGGGAGAGATCCCCTCGTGTGACTAACTTGGGACCCTGGCCGGCTTTGCCGGCTAGGGCGAGGGGAGAGATCCCCTCGTTTCAATCACCGCAGCCGCCAGCCCTCGGACGTCTGCGTCCACGTGTCGGGGAACGAGAACGACGACGCGCCGATCTGCCACGTGATCGTCATGAGCGCCTCGTTCGCCGCCGACAGGTCGTCGGTGACGGCGAGCCGGAAGCTCCAGCTGTTGATGCTCTCGCGCCGGATCTCGATCGCGTCGACGCCCGCGAGCCCTCCGTCGTCCTTCTCGTAGACGGCGCTGCGTCCGCTCTCGCGGAGCGTGCCGGCGGGGACGGAGACGCTCCAGATCGTGCCGCCGGCGTCGCTGAACGTGATCACGACGTCCTCGTGGAGCGCGTCGAGGTCCGTGGTGCCGAGGAAGTAACCCTTGATCTTCAGCGAGTCGGTGCCGTGGCCCGGGTCGTCGAACTTGATCGTGCCCTTGGGGAGCTGCGAATCCGACGGGGTTCCCCCGCCGCCGCCCCCGCCGCCACCGGATCCGCCGCCGCCCGACCCACCGCCGATGAAGTTCAGGTCGACGCTGTTGCCGTACGGGACGACGTCGCCGGCGTTCTTCTCCTGCATCGGACGGCAGTTGTCGGCGAGCACGCTGGTCGCGGTGTTGTTGTAGGCGCCGATGAACATGAAGCAGGTGCCGGCCTTCAGGACGCGGCCGCCCTTGACGGTGTTGTCGTGCGGGTAGGAGAAGCCGACGTCGTCCTCCTCGATCGCGAGGAACGAGAAGCGGCCGTTGTAGAGCTGGTTGTTCTGGAAGACGTTCCCGGACGAGTCGCCGCGCACCATGATGTTGCGCTTGGCGAGCAGATTCTTCGAGAAGAAGTTGTCCTTCGCGTGCTTCAGGTGGACCGACGCCTCGGTGCTGCGGTCGAACAGGTTGTTGATCACGCGGTTCGAGCTGGTCTGGATCAGGTAGAGATTCTCGGTCTTGTTCGCGATCATCTCGCTGTCGGTCACGAGATTCTGCGACGATCCGCCGCCGAGGTGGATGCCCTCGTCGCGGTTGTCGTGCACCTGCACGTTCCGGATCTCGTTCCGGACCGATCCCTCGCCGACCCAGATCCCGATCTGGTTGTTGAAGAGCTCGGCGTGGTCGATGACGCTGTCGGTCGTCCCGTCGACCAGGATGCCGCGATTGAAGTTCCGGACGACGCAGTTCCGGACCGCGACGCCGGTCGCCTTGTTGAGCCAGATGCCCTCGCCGCGGAAGCGGTCGCCCGGCCCCGCGATGAGGTGACCGTCGCAGTCGAGAAGGCCGCTCCGCACCTCGAGGCCGCGGCCTCTGCAGTTCGTGAGGTCGACCGTGAGGGTCGTCGACTCGATCATGCGATCGCCGCACTCGCACGGGACGGCGCCGCCGCACTCCTTGGCGGGCGCGCTCGCTGCGAGCGCGAGGAGCGCGATCGCGGCTGCGACGCCGGCCGCGGCGACGGGTCTGCCGGCGCCTCTCGGGCGGCGGTGGAAGTCGGGCTCGCGGTGCGCTCGACTCGATCCTCGGTGAGCGAGCCTCCGGCTCAACGGGTTCGTGGGCATCGGTCCCTCGGTGGACGGTTCCGGTTCGTCCGGGTTCCAGGGTCAGGTTCGGGTCTAGGTCCGTGTAGATGGAGCCAAGATCCGGTCTAGGCGAACCTTCGGTGAGCTTCAAGCCGAAAAAGCGCGTCGGACATCCGGAGATCGCACGCCCTATCGGGTTTGCGCGGTGCGAGCTGGATCCTGGCGACGCTACCGGGCAACGGGTAAGCGGGCCCCATGGCGAAGGTCAACGAGCACTACCTGAAGCTGAAGGCGGGCTACCTCTTCCCCGAGATCGGCCGGCGCGTCGCCGCGTTCCAGCAGGCGAACCCGGCCGCGCAGGTCATCCGGCTCGGGATCGGCGACGTGACCCGCCCGCTCGTGCCGGCCGTCGTCGACGCGATGCGAGCCGCGGTCGACGAGATGGGCACGCCGGCGGGCTTTCGCGGCTACGGGCCCGAGCAGGGCTACGACTTTCTGATCGACGCCATCCGCGAGAACGACTACGCGGCGCGCGGGGTCGACGTCGCGCGCGACGAGGTCTTCGTCTCCGACGGCTCGAAGTGCGACAGCGGCAACATCCAGGAGATCTTCGCTCTCGACAACGTCGTCGCGCTGACCGACCCGGTCTACCCGGTCTACCTCGACACCAACGTGATGGCGGGCCGCACCGGCGAGGCGGGGGCGGACGGCCGCTACGCCGGCGTCGTCTACATGCCGGCGACCGCCGAGAACGACTTTCGTCCCGCTCCCCCGACCGAGCGCGTCGACCTGGTCTACCTCTGCTCGCCCAACAACCCGACCGGCGCGGCGTCGTCGCGCGCGGATCTCGAGCGCTGGGTCGCGTACGCGCGCTCGTCGGGTGCGATCCTCCTGTTCGATGCCGCGTACGAGGCGTACATCACCGACCCCGCGGTCCCGCACTCGATCTTCGAGATCCCGGGCGCGCGGGACGTGGCGATCGAGTTCCGGAGCTTCTCGAAGACGGCCGGGTTCACGGGAACGCGCTGCGCGTTCACCGTCGTCCCGAAGGGCGTCACCGCGCGCGCCCCGGGCGGCGACGTGGTCTCTCTGAACGCGCTCTGGAACCGGCGGCACACGACCAAGTTCAACGGCGTGTCCTATCCCATCCAGCGCGCCGCCGCGGCCGTGTACACGCCCGAGGGCCGCCGCCAGACGCGCGACATCGTCGCCTTCTACCTCGAGAACGCCGCTCTCATCCGCGCCGGCCTGGCCGCCGCGGGCTTCGCCGTGTACGGCGGCGTGAACGCGCCCTACATCTGGCTCCGGACGCCGCGCGGGCTCTCGTCGTGGCAGTTCTTCGATCGCCTGCTCGGCGAGGCGCACGTCGTCGGCACGCCGGGGTCGGGCTTCGGCCCGTCGGGCGAGGGCTACTTCCGGCTCTCCGCGTTCAACTCGCGAGAGAACGTCGAGGAGGCGATCGCGCGCATCCGCCGCGTCGCCTGGTGACGCCGGTTCGTTGCGCCAAGTAGGTGTCTCTCCGGATCTCGGCTCGTCGAGAATCGCGGTCGCGCTGCTGTCGCGCTCGCACCGGCGCGGGCACTCGAAATGTGCTTCGACGACGTCTCCCGGGCGTCACGTACGGCGCCTGGCATCGGGGGAGCGTCGTGATGAAGGAACTGATCCTCGCGGTGGGGCTGGCGATCCTGTTGCCGTCGGCGGTGCTGCTGCTCCGCGCCGCGCCGGCGCTGGCCGCCGAGCGCGTCGCCGCAGGCCCCGGGATCGCGCGTCTCGGCTGGGAGCTGGTGCGTAGAGCGGGGGACGGGAACGCGATCATCTCGCCGGCGAGCGTGTGGGAGGCGCTCGCCATGACCCACGCCGGGGCGGGTGGCGAGACGGCCGCCGAGATCGCAGCCGTGCTCGGCATGCCCGACGATCGCGAGGCGATCGGCGCCGCTGCGGCGACACTGCGCCACGACCTCGCCGTCGCGGCGGGCGAGAAGATCGCGCTCGACGTCGCCGATCGACTCTGGGTGCAGGACGGCAAGCCGATCGAGGAGGGCTTCACGGCGTTGCTCGACCGATTCTACGGCGCGAGCCTCGGGATGGTCGATTTCGCCGGTGCCTCCGAGCAAGCGCGCCGCCAGATCAACCGCTGGGTCGCCGATCACACCGCGGGGAAGATCGAGGAGCTCCTCGGGCGCGCTGCGGTCACCGCGCTGACGCGTCTCGTGGTGACGAACGCGGTCTACCTGAAGGCGCCCTGGGAGGAAGCGTTCAGGCCGGAGGCGACCCGATCCGAGGTCTTCCGCCTTTCGCCCGAGACGGCGGTCGACGTGCCCTTCATGCACCGCGCCGGGGCGCTCGTCGCGGGGAAGGTCGGTGCGGGTGATGGAGCCGCGACGGCCTGCGAGATTCCCTACGTCGGCGGGCACCTCGCGATGGTCCTGGTCGTTCCCGACGCGGTCGACGGCGTCAAGAGCGTTCTGGAGGGGCTCGGGCCGCAATGGCGCGCCGGGTGGGCGGGGCCGGGGGAGGGCGCCGTGCGCCAGCGAGCGGTCGAGCTCGCGTTGCCCCGCTGGACGGCACGCAAGCCTCTGTCCCTGAAGGACGCGCTCGCAGCGCTCGGAATGAAGCAGGCCTTCGCGGAGGGGGGCGCCGATTTCTCCGGGATCGACGGCACGAAGAATCTCTACGTCTCCGCGGTCGTGCACGAGGGTTTCGTCGACGTCACCGAGGAAGGTACGGAGGCGGCGGCAGCGACCGGCGTCGTGGTCGGGTTGCGGAGCGCCGTTGCGCGCCGCGAGGAGCCGCTGGTCGTGCGCGCCGATCGGCCCTTCGTCTGGGCGATCGTCGAGCGGGCGGGCGGCGCCGTATTGTTCGCCGGCGTCGTGCGCGATCCGCGCGCTTAGCGCCAGCGGCCGACGTGCCCATTCGCCGTTGACAGCCTCGCGGGCACCGTGATTCATGGCGGCCCCGCGCGCGAGCTCGCGGAACGGCAAACCAGAGTCGACCGCGAGGACGACGCCCATCGCTGCGGCTCGGGCGGCCTTCGTCTTCTTCGAGGCGCACTCTTCTGCGTACGAGAGGAGGACGAGGACCATGATGCATTTGAAGGGGTCTTGCTGCGCCCTGCTGGTTCTGCTGGCAGTCGGCGCGCCGACCGCGGTACCCCGGACGGCGGCTGCGGCTCTGGAGGAGCCGTTCATCGTCGGCGGCCAAGAGGCCCAGCCGGGTGCCTGGCCGTGGCAGGTCTGGCTGTCGCCGGGCGAGTCCCTCTGCGGCGGGTCGCTCATCGCGCCCGAGTGGGTCTTGACGGCGGCGCACTGCTTCTTCGAGGGCGCGGAAGGTCAGCCGAAGACGCGCATCCCCGACAACCGGATCATGGCGACGCTCGGCGCACACAACATCGCGATGGCCGAGCCGTCGCAGCAGAAGTTCGGCATCGCGCAGAGCTTCCTCCACGAGAGCTACGACCCGAACGGGCAGGACAACGACATCGCGCTCATCAAGCTGTCGGGGGCCGCGACGCTGAACGACCGCGTCCAGGTCGTCGCGCTCGTCAGCCCGGCCGAAGCGGCCACCGTGGCCGCGGTCGGTGTGGTCGGAACCGTGACGGGCTGGGGCAACATCTCCGACGGTGGCAACTCGTCGGACGTCCTGAAGCAGGTCAATCTGCCGATCATCTCGAACGAGACGTGCAACATGCAGTACGACGGCGGCATCACGGACAACATGCTGTGCGCCGGTGGCTCGGCGCAGGGCGGCGAGGATTCGTGTCAGGGCGACAGCGGCGGGCCGTTCGTCGTGCCGGCGGGCCAGGGCGCCTTCAAGCAGGCGGGCGTCGTGAGCTTCGGAAACGGCTGCGCCAAGCCGAACGTCGCGGGCGTCTATGTCCGCGTTTCGCGGTACATCGACTGGATCGCGGGAAAGACGGGCGGGCCTCCCTCGAAGCCGAGCGGCCTCCAGACGACGCCCGACGGGAGGACGGTACTGATCAACAAGCCGGTCGGCGCGGAGCAGTGGGCGATCTCGAGCAACGACGACGGCTCGGTGACCGGCAACATCTTCTTCACCGACGGCCGCGATCCGCAGTTCCTGATCTGCATGAAGACCGGAGACGACGGCAACCAGGATCCGGCGGCGATCATGATTCGCTTCGCCTGCTCGATCTCGTCGAAGTGCACGACGGCGCAGTGCCCGGGCGCGAGCGACTGGATGGGGCTGCCGGGCGAGGTGACGCTGCCCGGCTCGTTCTTCCGGCCGCGCGTCGCCGGGACGACGTCGCTCGAGGACGACACGGCGGATGAAGATGTCGCGCTGGAGGACGCCGCTGCCGACAAGCCGAGCGGCCTGCAAACCACGTCCGACGACAAGCGGATCCTGATCAACAAGCCCGTCGGCGCCGAGCAGTGGGCGATCACCTCGGTCAAGCAGGACGGCAGCATCACCGGCAACATCTTCTTCACCGACGGCCGCGATCCGCAGTTCGTGAGCTGTACGAGGACGGGCGACGACGGCAACCCGGATCCGGCGCAGATCATGATCCGCTACTTGTGCTCGGTTGCGTCGAAGTGCGCGACCGCGCAGTGCCCGGCGGCGACCGACTGGATGACCCTGCCGAACGAGGTGACCCTCCCGGGCTCGTTCCTGCTGCCACGCGTCAGCTAGCGGAGTCCGCGCGGCGCGAGTGGCGGCCTGCTCGGCGAGCCGGCCGCCGCTCGCGCGTCCGGGTGTCGTCAATACCATCACGCGACGCCCCACGAGGCCTCGGAGAGACATGCTCGAAGACGGTGAAGGGCTCGCCGTGATGGTCGTCCCGCCGTCACCGCCACACGTCGCGCGTCTCGGCGCGGACGCCGTGCGCTTCCGCCTCAGCGAAACGCCGCGAGCAGCTCCTCGATCGCCTTCATCTGGCCGCCCGAGGCCGAAGACGGGACGAGGATCGGCGTGCCGACGCCGGCGTCGAGCCAGGCGGCGACGCCGTCGCGGACCGCGGATGCGCTCCCGAAGAGCGTCGTGTCGGCAAGCCAGCGATCCGACAGCAGCGACGGGACGCGATCGTGCTCGCCGGCGGCGACCGCGCGCTCGACCGCTTCCATCTCCTCGACGTACCCCGCCGCCTTCCAGTACTCGCGGTAGTTCGGCAGCATCGCGTAGCCGGTGAGCGTCTTGCGATTGACTGCCGCGGCGGCGGCGACGTCGTCGGAGATGCAGGTCGGGATCATGTTGCCGACGAAGAAGCCGGCGTCGCGCTTCGCGGCCGGGACGAGCGCGAGCGAATGCGCCATGTGCGAGCGCGCCGCGTTCGCGAACACGACGCCTTCCGCGATCTCGCCCGCGAGCTTCACCATCGGGTCTCGGAGCGCGGCGAGCACGATCGGCGGCAGCTCGCCGATCCGCGGTACCGCGCGGACGTCCGCGACGAAGCGCCGCACGTCGGCGAGCGGCTTCCCGGCCTGGAGCCCGAGCCGCTTGTGCACCGGGCCGTGGCTCACGCCGATCCCGAACCTGAAGCGGCCGCCTGCCAGCTCGTGGATGAAGGCCGCGCTCTGCGCGTAGTCGCTCGGATGGCGGGTGTAGAGGATCGCGATCGCGGTCCCGAACTCGATGCGCTCGGTCGTGAGCGCGAGCGCCTCGCAGAGTCCCATCCCGTCGCCGAAGCTCGCGCAGTAGATGCCCGAGAAGCCGGCGCGCTCGATCTCCCGCCCGACGTCGATCGTCTGACGGCGGCGTCCGGGCATGGCGGCGAGCGCGATCGCGGGCAGGGTGCGTTCGGGCATGAACCATTCGTATCACGCGGGCGCATCGAGGCGCGAGAACCGACCCGGCACGCTCCGCGCGCTTCGCGCACGCGCGAGCGAAGCGAGCCCGCGGGGAGTGGCGCCCGGCCGAACGGGGCGAGGGGAGCGATCCCCTGCTGACTACGGCCGGCCGCCGTCGATCTGCAGGATCGCGCCGGTCGTGAAGCTCGACGCCGCCGACGCGAAGTAGAGCGCCGCGCCGACGACCTCGTTCGGCTCGCCCGCGCGCCGGAGCGCGGACGTCCGCCCGAGGTGCTGCAGCGTCTCGGGCGCCCACGCCTTCGAGATGTCGGTCAGGAAGGGCCCGGCCATGATGCAGTTGACGCGCACCTTCGGCCCGAACGCGTGCGCGAACGCGATCGTGAGCGCGTTGAGGCCGGCCTTCGCGGCCGCGTACGGGGTCTCGATCGGGGTCGGGCGGATCGCGGCGATGCTGCTCACGTTGATGATCGACCCGCCGGCGCCGGCCGACATGCGCGTTCCGACGTTCGCCGACAGCCGGAAGGGCCCCTTCAGGTTCACGCCGAGCACCTTGTCCCAGAGCGACTCGCTCACCTCCGCGAGCGACGGGTAGAGCGGCGACATGCCGGCGTTGTTGACGAGCACGTCGACCTTGCCGAAGCGCTCGTAGGCGGCGTCGGCGAGCCGGTCGAGGTCGTCCCACTTGCCGACGTGGCAGGCGTGCGGGAGCGCGCGCCGTCCGAGCTTCTCGACCTCGCGCGCGACCTCCTGGCAGGTGTCGAGCTTCCGGCTCGCGATGACGACGTCGGCGCCGGCGCGCGCGAACGCGAGCACCATCTCGCGGCCGAGGCCGCGGCTGCCGCCGGTCACGAGCGCGACCTTGTCGCGCAGCTCGAACAGGTCGTTCGCCGTCTCTGCCATGGTGCCCTCCGCCGACGCCGTACAGCACGCGTCGCACGCGGCGGCAACCTGCGCCGGGTCGGACGTCGTCCCGCGTTTGCAGCGCGGCGGTTGGCGGACCTCAACCGCCGGTCTACGGTTCGGCGCGAACGCGTTGGCGAACGGAGGTCCCATGGCGATTTCCGAATGGCTTCGCGAGGTCCGCGCTCGCGCCGGCTCGGTCCTCATGGTCGTCCCGTCCGCGGCCGCCCTCGTCTACGACGACGCCGGCCGCGTGCTCCTCGTGCGGCACTCGAACGGCGGCGTCTGGCTCGCGCCCGGCGGCGCGGTCGATCCCGACGAGTCGCCGCAGGACGCGGTCGTGCGCGAGGTGTGGGAGGAGACGGGACTCCTCGTGGAGCCCGTCCGGCTGTGCGGCGTCTTCGGCGGCCCCGACTTCCGGGTGCGCTACGCGAACGGCGACGAGGTCGCCTACGTCATGTCGGCTTTCGAATGCCGGCGGCTCGGCGGCGACCTCCGTCCCGACGGCGAGGAGACGCTCGACGCGCGCTTCGTCGCCCCGTCCGATGTCGCGAGCTTGCCGCTCTCGCGCTGGGCGAAGGCGCTCCTCCCGGACCTCGTGCGCCGGCGAACGGGCACGTGGATCCCGCCGGTCGCCTGGCGGCCGCCCGCATCGCCGTAGCGAGCCGGCGGACGCGGAACGCTGATTCTCGGGTGCGCTGCGTCAAGCGACGGAAAGACCTTGACTTCGCGCCCGTGCGCCTGCGATAAGCCGCGCCGGCATCGTCGCTCGGGGGCGCGACTTGCCGATGGGTCCTCGCCCCGCTGGAGTGCCCGATGAGCGAGTACGACAACCAGTACCACATCCACGGTCCGCGGGCTCGGACGTTGGTGGAGCACTACCTGAACCTGCATCAAGAGCCGCACACACCGCAGCTCGTCGATCTGCTCTCCCACAAAGCGATCGAGGGGCTCGTCGACGCCCACGTCGCGAACATCAATGCGTCGGCCGTCTTGTGCGCTGCCAGCGTCGTGGTGCTCGCATACATCAACAGCAAGCCGGCGGCGCCGGTCCTGTCCGCGGCCCAGCTGTCGACGATCAAGACCATCGCCGACGCCGGGAATTGAGGCTCTGCCGCCGCGCCGCGACGATGAGGCACTTCGTCGCTTCGAGCCGCGGCGCCGCGGCACGAGCTGCGTCGAGCAGTGAAAAGCCGTTGACCGGGCACATCCCGGCTGTCATAAATCGCCCCGTCCCGGAGTCCGCATGATTCTTCACTGCGTCCAAGCCCGACGTCCCAGCGCGCGACCGGCCGTCGGTCGACCACCGAAGCCCGCCGGCTGAGAGCCGTCCCACCCGGGGCCACCGATGCCCGCCTCGGACGTCGAGGAGTACCTGCGCGAATGCCGTGAGCTGACGCTGCACGAGCTCGCGACGATCATCCCCGCGGGCGATCGCTGTCGCGAGGTCCTCTACGACCTCATGCTCGAGTACCCGCTGCGCGAGGCGAAGGCGCTCCGGCCCGCGCTCTGCGTCGCGACCTGCCGCGCGCTCGGAGGGAACCTGGAATCCGTCCTGCGCTCGGCGGCGACGCTCGAGCTCTACCACAACGCCTTCCTGATCCACGACGACGTCGAAGACGGCTCCGAGCACCGTCGCGACCGCCCGACGTTGCACGCGATGCACGGCGCTCCGATCGCCGTCAACGTCGGCGACGCCATGCTCGCGCTCGCCCTGCAGCCGCTCCTCGACAACATGCGCCTGATCGGGATGGGAAAGGCGCTTCGCATCCTCGACGTCATCGCGCGCATGGCGCGCGAGTCGACCGAGGGTCAGGCGATAGAGCTGCACTGGATCCGAGACGGCGAGTGGCGTCTCGGCGACGCGGACTACGTCCGCATGGTCTACAAGAAGACCAGCTGGTACACGTTCATCGCGCCGATGCTGATCGGCGCGATCGTCGCGGGCGCGGCGCACGAGCGGCTCACGGCGCTCCGGAAGTTCGCGGCCCTCCTCGGTATCGCGTTCCAGATCCAGGACGACGTGCTGAACCTGGTGGGCGAGGGCGGCAAGTACGGCAAGGAGATCGCCGGCGACCTCTGGGAGGGGAAGCGCACGCTGATCCTGACGCACGCGCTGCGCACCGCCTGCGCCGACGAGCGAGGCTCCGCCGAGCGGATCCTCGCGAAGCCGCGCCCGCCGAAAGCGCTCCCGGACGGGGAGGGCAGCCCCGCGGGTGGATCCGACGGCGCGCTCGCAGCGCTGCGAGAGGTGTGCCGCGCGCTGAAGGCTCGCGGCGACCTCACCGAGGCGGGAGAGCGCGCCATCGCGGACGTGGTGGGAGCGGGCGCGCCGGGGCAAAACGTCAAGACCGGCGCGGAAATCGAGTGGCTCCTTTCCCTCGTCCGCCGGCAGGGCAGCATCGACTACGCGCGCGAGGTCGGCGCGCGCTACGCCGCGCGCGCGCGCCGCGCCCTCGAGGGAGCCCACTGGATGCCGCCGTCGGTGCACCGGGACCTGCTCGAAAACCTGGTCGATTTCGTCGTGACGCGCGAGCGATGATCGAGGCGGCAGCGATGGCGGAGGACGAGCCCAAGAACGATGGAGAGCTGCTCGAGCAGCTGCGCGACGCGGCCGTCGACACGGCGGCCGAGCAGCTCCGCCTGATCCACGCGCTGAAGCGCAAGGTCGCGGACGGCGCGCGCACGGTCGGAGGAGGGCACGGCGGGTGGTGCGGCGCCGGCCCGCTCGGCGGCGTGGGCGACGCGGGTCCGGCCATGGGGAGCGCGGCGCGAGCGGGCGGCGGCGCGGGCGGTGCAGGGAGCGCAGGCGCCGGAGACGCACCGGCGACGGGCGCGTCGGAGTTCCTGTTCGACCTCGCGCGCCTCTCGCTCGGAAGCTACCGCGGCTGGCTCCGCGTCACCGCGAGCCACTTCGATTTCCTGGTCGACGCGCTGTCGAAGCTCGGGAAGCCGCCCGAGAAGCCTTCGGCCCAGCCGCGCGTCGAGCTCAAGAAGGAGGCGAAGGTCGGCGAGAGGCCGATCGTTCCGTTCCTCCTCGAGAACCCCGAGGACGTCGAGGCCGAGGTCCTCTTCACGCCGCTCGTCTTCCGGAACGACGACGGCCGCGAGCTCGAGGGCTCCGCGGCGATCGTGCGCGCGAGCGCGGAAGGGAAGGCGCTCGCGCCGACGGCCCGGATCGTCCTCGCGCGCCGCGAGTGCGCGCGCCTCTGCGTCTCCGTCGACCTCGGGCGCGCGGAGGCCGGGGCCTATCGCGCGGAGTCGATGGTCGTGCTGGGTGGGCGAGTCGTCGGCCAGCTCGCGCTCGAGCTCGACGTGGTGGCTCCATGACGTCCGATCCCACGAAGGTCGGTGCTCCGGCCGAGGTCGCCGACTGGCACGACGTGCCGCGGCTCGCACCGCCGGCGGCGGCCGACGCGCTCGAGCGCTTCTTCGCGCAGCTCGCCGTCGTCGTCCTCCGCCACCCCGTCGCCGCGCAGGCGGCCTTCTGCGCTCTCGTCGCGGAGGGACGGCGCTTCTCGCAGACCGAGGAAGGCCGGCGCTGGCGCGATGCGCTCGCGTGCTCGGAGCTCGTGCGGCGCGGCCGCGCGCTCTGGGAGGGGTCCGTCCTGAACCTCCTCGTCGACGATCCCGACGCGCTCCTCCCGTCGGGTCTCGTCGACGCGATCGCGCACGCCGCGAGCCGCGGCGATCTCGGCGACCTCCTCGGAGAGCTGCTCGGCGCGGGAGCCTCGCGTGGCCCACGTCCATAGATACGACGAAGCGTTCGCCGACCGGAACGCCTTCCTGCAGGCGACGCTCGGCGCGCTCTCGTGGTGCCGCACGCTCGCGGACCTCGTCGTCGTGCTCGGGCCGGTGGCGCGCGAGGCGCCGCCGCCCGCCGCGCCGAACGACGACGCGTTCCTCGACGCCGCGGTCGGCATCGCATCGCTCTGGCGCCTCGCGATGCAGGGCCTCGAGGCAAGCGTGGAATCGGCGGAGCCGACGCCGGTCGCCGGCGCGACCCACGGAGAGCCGCGCCGGCCGGACTTGAGGTCGATGCTTGCTTAAGGCGGATCCCGACGTCGCGGGCGGTCGCGCGGGCCATCTCGCGGCCGCGATCGCCATGACGGATTTCCTGCGCCGCTCGCCGTCGTCGATCGGCGGGCAGGCGGGCCACAAGGAGTGGCAGCACTTCGCGATCCTCGCCCGCGACGTCGACCTGCTGGTGAACTTCAGCCTGTGCGACGACGTGCGACCGGGCGCCGAGCCGGGCGCGGAGACGCCGCGCATCGTCGTCCTCGTGCGCGAGCGCGGCGCCGCGAGCGGTCGCGGCGGAGTCGCGGCGTGCGGCTGGGACGGCGACGTCGAGAGCTTCCGCCGGCGGGACGCGATCGTGCGCGGTGGAGCGCTCGACCTCGACCTCGCGCACAACCGCCTCCGCTTCGACGACGCGTTCCACGTCGACGTCGCGCTCGGCGACCGCCCGATCCGGATCGCGCTTCGCCTGCGACCGCTCACGATGCCGGCGTTCGTTCCGGGCATCCCGATGCTCGACGGACCTCCGCTGAGCTGGGTCGTCGTGCCGCGCCTCGAAGTGACCGGCACGCTCGCGATCGGGGACCGCGACTACGCGCTCGACGGCGCGCCCGCGTACCACGACCACAACTGGGGCCACTTCCTCTGGGGCCACGACGTCGCCTGGGAGTGGGGATTCGTCCTTCCCGACGACGCCGCGGTCCCCTGGTGCGTCACCTTCGTCCGCCTCACGAACCGCGCCCGGACGCTCGCGCTCGCGCACAAGGTGCTCGTCTGGCGCGGCGCCGACCTCGTGCGCGTCTTCCGCGAGGGCGAGGTGCGCGCCGAGACGGCCCTCGGCTACCTGCGACGCCCGAGCCTCTTCAAGATCCCGCGGGCGCTCGCGCTCACGGCGCCCGGATCGCTCGCCGACGTCCCGGCGTGGATGGAGACGCGCGCCGTCGCCGACGCCGATCGGCTCGAGTGCCGTTCGGAGCCGTTCGACGTCGCGCAGGTCCTGATCCCGAGCGAGACGGAGCTCGGCGTGACGATCTTCAACGAGGTCGCGGCGCGGACGCACGTCCGCGGCCGCATCGCGGGCGAGGCGGTCGAGTTCTCCGGCCGGTCGATCATGGAGTTCATCCGCCATGCGTGACGGCGGCTTCGCGAGCTTTCTCCTCGAGTCGTTCGCGCTCATGGGGAGCGAGGCGCCGGGCGCGTACGCCGAGCTCTGTGGGCGGCTCGCCCGTCGCCGCGTCCGGCTGATCGTCGACGGCGACGACTTGACGCTCGAGTTCACGCGCCGCGGCGTGGCGGCGGTCGCCGGCGGGCCCCCGTCGATCGAGGTGCGCGCGACGCAGCGCTCGATCCTCGACCTGGTCGACGCCAGGCGGACCCTCGTCGAGTCGGTGCTCGCGGACGAGATCGAGCTCCGAGGCGCGCCCGAGGACCTGCTCGTCTTTCACGAAGGGTTGATGGCGTACGTGCACGGCGCCGTGCGCGCGCCGTCGGTCGCGGACCTGCTGCGATCCTATCGATCGCACCGCCCGGGGGACTGCCGATGAACGGCGAAGACACGCGAAGCCCACATCGCCCGAAGCAGGTCGTCGTCTTCGGGGCCGGGATCGCGGGCCTCACCGCCGCGCACGAGCTCGCGGAGCGCGGCTTCGAGGTCGACGTCTACGAGGCGGACGGCCCGTCTCCGTGGGACCGCGTCGCGACCGGAGCGCGCTGCGCCGTCGGCGGGATGGCGAAGACGCAGTGGACGCGGACGACGCGCCGCTTCGGCCCTTCCCGCACCCGCGAGGAGATGGAGTCGACCGAGCCGATCCATCTCGTTCGCGACGTCCGGATCGACCCGGAGCTCGACGTCGACACGCCGTCGCGCCGACATCTCCAGCGCCAGCCCACGGCGCGCTCGGAGCGCACCGACGCCGCACCCGACCCGGCCGAGCTGCGCCGATTCGTCGACGAGAGCCTGCGCGACTTCGAGCAAGCTGCGGAGGCGGCCGCGGAGCCGTTCCTGCACAGGGATCTGCGGGCCGCGCTCGACCAGCTGCGGAAGCTCGCGCCGGACGGACGCCCCATCGGCCCGAATCGCTACAACTGCGTCGAGGTGCGCGGCTACTGCGCGCAGAAGACCTTGCCGCTCGCCTTCGACTACGGGGTCGACGAGCTGGAGAAGCTGAGCGCGTCGACCGACGACGAGCGCCGGGAGGATCGCCGCCTCCTCGAGACGCGCGACGACCTCTACTTCGCGTGGAAGGTCGCGCAGGCGCTCGTCCGCTGCGGGTACGACGGCGGCATGCTGCGCGTGCGCGGCATGGGGCTCGGGCACCGCGAGGACTGGGTACCGCCGAACAGGGAGCGGAACTTCGTCCGGTTCACCGTCAAGGAGGACTGGCTGCCCGGCGAGCACGGGTTCCGCTTCTTCCCCGCGTTCTACCGGAACCTCTTCGATACGATGCGCCGGACGCCGATCGCGACCGAAGGTCCGCAGTACGCGAAGGGCGCGGTGTACGCGGAGTCGTCGCGCACGGTCCTCGACAACGTCATTCCGACCGAGCTGATGGGCATGATGACGGCGGGGCAGCGGACGCCTTTCGGCTTCCGCCGCCAGGCCGTCAAGTCGCTCGAGGAGATCTTCGAGCAGGGTGTCGGGATGCTGAAGGCGATGGGGTTCCCCATCGCCGACCTGAACCGCTTCCAGCTGAAGCTCTTCAAGTACATGACGTCGTCCCGGAGGCGCAGAGCGGCCGAGTACGAGAACGTGACGTGGTGGGAGTTCCTGGAGGCCGACCGCTTCAGCGCGAGCTTCCGCCGCTACCTCGACACGACGGCGGAAGCGCTGGTCGCGATGAACGCGCGCAAGAGCGACGCGCGCACCTACGGCAACGTCTCGGTCCAGATGGTCCAGGACCAGCTCGCGAACGGCCAGCGCGTCGACGGAACGCTGAACGGACCGACGAGCGTAGCCTGGTTCGACCACTGGCGGCGCTACCTCCAGCACCAGGGCGTGCGATTCCACCGCGGTCGCCTCGAGCGCTTCGAGTGGCACGCGGGCTGGCCGTGGGCGGTCGTCCGGCGCGATGGGAAGCCACAGCGCATCATCGGGCGCGACTACTACGTCCTGGCGCTGCCCGTGACCGAGATGGCGCGCATCGCCGGCGGCGTGAAGGATCAGGTCGACGAAGCGAACGCCAAGGGGCGCGATGGGGGCGGCGACGTGCCGCCGGATCTCCCGTCGGACTTCGAGCGCATCTGCGAGATGAGGTGGGGCGACCCGGCGCAAGCCGATCCGGGCGGATCTCTGGATCACATGGCCGGCATCCAGTTCTTCTTCGACGGCGACGTCAAGATCCTGAACGGCCATGTCCTGTACCCGGACACGCCCTGGCGGCTCTCGGCGGTCGGCCAGCCGCAGTTCTGGCGCGCCAAGCGCGGCTGGTGGAGCGGGTACCGCGGCATCCTTTCGGTCGACATCTCGAACTGGCACAACGCCGGCGACGACGGAGCCGGCGCGCCGCGCCCGGGCCGGGCATGGGACAAGAGCGCGGAAGAGATCGCACGCGAGACCTGGAACCAGATCTGCGGTTCCGGCGGCCCGCCCATCACGTCGGCCTCGCGGCCGAGCGCCGCCGAGCGCAAGCCCGAGGAGCTGCCGCGCCCGGCGCTCTTCCACCTCGACGAAAGCATCGTCTTCGACCGGAACGGCCGCGTCGTCGAGAACAAGTCGCCGCTCCTGATCAACCGCGCGAAGGAGTATCCGCGGCGTCCCGGCAAGCCGGGAGCCTACGCGCTGAGCTTCCGCTGCATCGCGCTCGCGGGGACGTACATGCAGACGTTCACCCGGCTCACGACCATGGAGGCCGCGAACGAGTCGGGCCGCCACGCCGTCAACGCGATCCTCGCCGACATGGATTTCACGAAGGAAGAGATGTGCGAGGTGTACGACCCCGAGCAGCACGAGCCGCCGGACCTGCGCCGTCTCGTGCAGCTCGACGAGAAGCTCTTCGAGTACGGCCTGCCGCACTTCATCGACATCCTCGACCTGACGTCCGTGCCGCGGGCGCTCCTCCGCCCCGATCCGGACCTGTCCGCTCTCGATCTACGGAGCGTGCTCGCGGAGGTGAAAAATGCCCGATAGCGAAGACCGGCAGTCTCTACCGGTGGCCAAGATCGTCGCGTGGGCGGGCCCGGCCGGCGATCCGGTCGACGCCGTCCCGGCCGACGTATGGGCGTTCTGCGAGCGCGTGCTGAGCGACAGGCAGCACTTTGGAAAGGAGACGGTGGTCAGCGAGATCGACGTCGGCAGCCGGTGGGACGCCGAGACGGGCTTGGCGAAGAGAGACCGGTGGACGTTCGTCGAGCAGCGCTACCGCCACCTCACCGACGGCGACCTCGAGCCGATCGGCTACTCCTTCGAGGTCATGATCCGCGACCAGTACCTGCTCCGGATCGATCGCGCCGGGAACTACCTCTGCGTCAAGCGACGGCGCGGGGTGCTGGTTCCGATGGCGATCGCCGACTCTCCCGGGGCGCGGTAGCCGGCGCGCTCGAGGGCGCGAGCACGGCGACCAGGGCCGCTCGGTTCGCGACGCCCTGCGCCTCGAACCACTCGTCCGCGAGCGAGCGCGCTCGCTCCCCCTCGGGCGGAGGCAGGAGGTCCGCTTCTGCCCAGCGCGCCGCGGCCGCGTGCAGGCCCATGGCCACGCCCTCGAACCCGCGGCGGCTCGCGGCGAGGAGAGCCCGCGCATCGTCGCGACGGCCGCGCGCGGTCGCGACGCCGGCACGGACGAGGGCTGCGATCGGCGCCGCGGAGGGAAGCCCGTCGTCCGCGGCGATGCGACGCGCGTCGCGCTCGGCGCGCCGGACGAGCCGCGCGCTCGGCCACGCTCGCCGTAGCGCGTCTCGCGTCGAGCGCGCGGCGTCCGCGGCGTCGGACGCGCTCGGTTCGGGCCACGTCGCGCACGCGAGCGCCGCGCGCGCGCGCAGGAAGCGCAGCTCGACGCGCGGCATCTCCATCCACAGGAAGAGCGCGCGCCGCGCGTCCGGCCACGCGTCGCAGACCCGTCGCCAGGCGGCCCACGGGTCGCCGACGTACAGATCGACGTGCACCGACGCGATGAGGTGCAGGTACTTCTGGACCGTGAACGCGCCGGTCGCGGGCCAGCGCGCGATCGCGTCGTCGGCTTGACGGCGGGCCTCGTCCGGCCGGTCCCGCGCGAGCCAGAGGAGGTTCAGGATGCCGGCCCGGAAGCCGACCGAAGCGTAGAGGTCGCCGCGGTCCTCGGCGTCGCGAATGGCCGCCGGCAGGCGCTCCGCCAGCTCGCGGAACTCGCCCATGTGCCCGAGCGCGGAGAGCGCGAAGGCCTCGCTGGTGGCGAGCTCCCACGATACGCCCCGGCACGACTCGCGCAGGATCGCCGTGCCCGCCCGGCAGCGCTCGTGGGCGTCGCGCCAGCGGGCGTTCTGGTACGCGCACACGCCGGACACGATCTCGAGGTACGCGCGCTCGTACGGCTCGCCGCCCTCGGCCGCGAGCTCGGCCATCAGGCGCAGCATGCGAGCGGCTCGCCGGCGCTGGCGGCCGCCGCCGAATTGCGCCGCCTTCGCGGTCTCGAGCCCGATGGCGCGCGCCGCGTGGACCGGGTCGCCGGCGTCGAGCGCGGCGATGCAGTGGCGAACGGCGAGCGCGTCGGCCTGCACCTGGTCCATCACCCCGAGCGTCACCGTCGCGCCCCACAGCGCGTCGAGGTGGAGGCGTGCGCTCTCGCTCACGGGCTCGCGATCGCGGCGCATGCGCCGGCCGCGCCACGCGAGGCGCGCGCGCAGGGCGAGCGCGTCGACCAGGGCGCGGCCCTCGGATGCGGCGAGCGGGATCCCGGAGCGCGCGAGGACCGCGCGCATCCCGCTCGTGCCGTCGGCGATCCGCCCGGCGCGCAGGAACTGCTCCGCCGAGCGCCGCCGCAGGTCGAAGAGGGCCGCGGCATCGGCCGCCGTCTCCGACGCGTCGGCCGCGCTCGCGTACTCGATCGCCGCTTCGGCCGATCGGCCGGCGTTCGCGAGCGCGTGCGCGAGCTTGACGGTCACGTCGGGTCGCACCGAGCCCGTCGCGCCGGAGAGCTCGCGAGCGCGGCGATAGAGCTCGGCGGCGCGGCCGAACGCGAGCGCACCCGCCGCTCGGTCGGCCGCCTCCTCGGCGTGGTGAGCGGCCCGCTCGGCGTCGCCGGCTCCGAGATAGTGGGTGAAGAGCAGGTACGGGTCGGGGGCGCGGGTCGCGACCAGCGTGTCGGCGAGCCGGCGATGCAGCGCGCGCCGGCGATCGCCGACGAGCGCGGCGACGACCGCCTCGCGGATCCGGTCGTGGTAGACCTCGACCGCGGTCTCGTCGCGCACGCGGATCGCTCGCAGGAGCCGGCCGTGCTGCAGCTCGTACGCGAACGGGCGCCCGCGCCGTCCGAGCCCGGCCGCGTCGAGCGCGACGTCCCGCTCGAGCGGAGCGCCCGCGACCGCGACGATCTCGAGGAGGTCGCGCGCCGACGTCGGCAGCGTCGCGATGCGACCCGACACGACGTCCGCGAGCCTCTGCGGCGACGCGCCTCCGCGCCCCGCCGCGAACGCGATCTGGCCGAGCATGAACGGCGACCCGGAGGCCTCGCGCACGAGCTCGGCGGAAGGCGCACCCACGGCGCCGCTCGACGACCACAGCTCGGCGGCGAGACGCGTCGCCGCGGCGCCGTCGAGCGGACCGAGCGCGAGGCGGTGGGCGTCCGGCACCGCGCGGATCGCTTCGATCAGGCCGTCGTCCACGTCGGCGTCCGCTTCCGCGCCGGCCCGCGCGGAGAGGACGAAGAAGACCGGCGGCGACGGCGCGCGCACGAGCTCCGCGAGCAGCGCCGCACTGTCGCGGTCCGCCCAGTGCGCGTCGTCGATCCAGACGACGACCCGGCGCTCGCCTGCGATCCCCGACAGGAGCGAGCGCATCGCCTCGAATGCCCGGCGCCTCGTCTCGTACGGCTCCGCGGCCGGGGCGTCGCGAGCGACGGCGAACGGCGCGCTGCGGGCGAGGACCGGGAAGATGCGGGCGAGGGCGTCGATGGCGGCCGGCGACAGGACCCGCGCGATCCGCTCGGCGGGTCCCTCGGCGAGCCAGCTGCTCAGGCCGTCGATCACCCCGTCGAACGCGTTGTAGGGGACCAGCTCCTGCGGCTGGCAGCGCCCGCGCAGCACGAGCGCGTCCGGGGCGCGCTCGACGTCGTCGAGGAAGCGGCGCACGAGCGCGCTCTTGCCGATGCCCGAAGGACCCGTGACCGCGATCGCCGCCACGGCCGTCGAGCCCGCGGCCTCGTAGGCGCCGCGCATCGCGCGCAGCTCGTCGTCGCGACCCAGGAGCGTGGGCTCGAAGCCCTCCGGTGCCGTCGCGGCGATCGCCCGCGGCGCGGGCGCGTTCGTGGGAGTGCGAACCGGCTCGGCCAACGCGCACAGCGCGGTCGCGATGTCGGCCGCGGGCGGGCGTGCGGCGGGATCGGGATGCAGGAGGCCCAGCACGAGCGCGTCGAGCTCCGGCGGGATGCCGCGCGCGAGAGCGCTCGGCGGCACGGGACGCGTCGTCCTCTTCGCGACGAGCATCTCCTCGAGCGGTCCGTCGAACGGAAGCCGGCCCGTCAGCGCCTCGTAGACGAGCATGCCGACGGAGTACCAGTCGCTGGCAGGGCTGCGCGTGCCGCCGAAGACCTGCTCCGGGCCGGCGTACTGCAGGGTGCCGCTGAACGACGCTTCGCCGCGGTCGCGCGCGCCGCGGAGCGCCGCGACGAGGCCGAAGTCGAGGACGACGACGCGCCCGGACGTCGTGACCAGGACGTTCGACGGCTTCACGTCGCGATGGAGCTTCCCGGCGCGGTGGAGCGCCGACAGCCCGTCGACGAGCTGCAGGGCCGCGCGCAGCAGGCGGGCGAGCGCGCCGCCCTCGGCCGTCGCCGTGCCGGCTTCGCCGCGCACGTACGTGACGAAGTCCGTCCCGTCGACGAGCTCCATCGTGAAGAAGAACGCTTCCTGCGCGACGACGAGCTCATAGAGCGCGACGAGATTCGGGTGCGTGACGTCGGCGAGCGCCCGGAACTCCTGCTTCAGGTCGTAGAGCGACTCGGGCGCCACGGCCGCGAGCGTCTTCAGCGCGACCTCGCTCTCCGTCTCGACGTCGTAGACGCGGTAGACGACCCCGGTTCCGCCGCGGCCGACGAGGCCGAGCGGCCGGAACCGCTCCGTCCCGATGAAGCCGTCGGCAGGAGAGAGCCCGGTCATGGCGCTGCGGGGCGCGACGATCGCTCAGGCGTCACGGGAAGGCAACGGCCGATCAACGAGGGAAACGCTTCCCTCGCCCCGTTCGGCGAAGCCGAACGGGGCCCCACTCCCCGCGGTGCTCGCTTCGCTCGCGCTTCAAGGCCCGTCGCCCGCCGCGTCGACGGTCACGAGTGCTCGCGCAGCTCGAGCTGGCCGATCTGGTTGCGGTGGACCTCGTCCGGGCCGTCGGCGAGGCGAAGCGTCCGCGAGTGCGCCCACATGCGCGCGAGCCCGAAGTCGTCGCTGACGCCGCCGCCGCCGTGCGCCTGGATCGCCCAGTCGATCACGCGCAGCGCCATGTTCGGCGCTGCGACCTTGATCATCGCGATCTCCTTCCGCGCCGCCTTGTTGCCGACGGTGTCCATCAAGTAGGCGGCCTTCAGCGTCAGGAGCCGGGCCTGCTCGATGCCGATTCGCGCCTCGGCGATCCGCTCGAGCGTGACCGTCTGCTCGGCGATCGGCTTCCCGAAGGCGACGCGCGACTTCACGCGCTTGCACATCGCGTCGAGCGCGCGCTCCGCGACGCCGATCAGCCGCATGCAGTGGTGGATGCGGCCGGGCCCGAGCCGGCCCTGCGCGATCTCGAAGCCGCGGCCTTCGCCGAGGATCATGTTGGAGGCCGGAACGCGCACGTCCTCGAAGAGCACCTCGCCGTGGCCGTGCGGGGCGTCGTCGTAGCCGAAGACGGGAAGGTGGCGGAGCACCTTCACGCCCGCCGCGTCGACCGGGACGAGGATCTGCGACTGCTGCTGGTGACGGGCCGCGCTCGGATCCGTCTTCCCCATGAGGATCATGATCTTGCAGTGCGGGTGGAGCACGCCCGAGGTCCACCACTTGCGGCCGTTGATCACGTACTGGTCGCCGTCGCGCCGGATGCTGCACTGGATGTTGGTCGCGTCCGACGACGCGACCTCGGGCTCGGTCATCGCGAACGCCGAGCGAATCTTCCCGTCGAGGAGCGGCGCGAGCCACTCGCGCTGCTGCGCCTCGTTGCCGTAGCGATCGAGCACCTCCATGTTGCCGGTGTCGGGCGCGGCGCAGTTGAAGGGCTCCGGGCCGATCGGCGAGCGGCCCATGATCTCGCAAAGCGGGGCGTACTCGAGGTTCGTGAGGCCGGCGCCGTGCTTGCTTTCGGGGAGGAAGAGGTTCCAGAGGCCGGCGGCTTTCGCCTTGGCCTTCATCTCCTCCATGATCGGCGGCTGCGCCCAGCGCTTGCCCTCGAGCTGCTGCTCGTAGACGCGCTCGTTGGGGTAGACGTGGGCGTCCATGAACTCCTGAACCTGGCGCTGCAGCTTCCTGACCTTGTCCGAGTACTCGAAGTGCACGGCCTTCCTCCTTGTCGCGCAGAGCAGCGCGCTGCCCGCGGCTGCCCTCCCGGAACCTAGATCAAACTCATGTCGGCGGCACGAACACCTCTCTGAAGGCGCCGTCTTGCCAGAGCTCGACGACCGCGCCCGCGCGAAACTCCTCGCCCGCGACGAAGCGCGGGCGGCCGTTCGCGTCGATCTCGATCCGGCTGCCGTCGAAGAGCGCGAACGAGCTCCGCTGGTCGCCCGGAACGGCGCGCGCGTACAGCACGCCGGGATCGGTCGCGTAGCTGTCGATCGCGTCCCGGTCGGCGACGGGGCTCAAGGTGTCGATGGTCGGCCGCAGGAGCGGCACGATCCCACCCTCGCGCAGGAAGAGGGGGAGCGTGTCGAGGGGAGCATCGACGACGATCGTGCCGCCGCCCTCGTGGCGCTCGCCGGTCCACCAGTCGATCCAGCCCCCGGCCGGAAGCGGCACCTCGCGCGCCGTCGCGCCCCGCTCGACCACGGGAGCGACGAGCAGGTCGTCGCCGAGCAAGTAGACGTCGTTCGGGTGGAGCCCGAGCTCGGGATGGGCGAGGCCGAGCGCGCGCTGGATCGGACGTCCGTCCTCGGCGAGCCGCGTCGCATGGGTCCAGAGGTAGGGCCAGAGGCGGAGATGGAGCCGCGCGTAGCGGCGATAGCGCTCGAGCACCGCGGGCGAGTAGCCGAAGCGATCCCATTCCCACGGGACCAGGTTCGAGCCGGTGCCGACCTGCATCACGGTCGAGAGCGCCGTGTGCTCGAACCAGCGCGTGAACGTCTCCTCGTCGGGCGGGTCGTGCCGGAAGCCGCCGGTGTCCGAGCCGAAGAACGGGAAGCCGCTCGGGCCGAGGGTGAGCGATGCGTTGATCGCCGCGGGAAGCCCGCCGACCGACACGTAGCGCTCACCGCCGTCCTCGGCCGGCTCGCGATGCCGGGCGAGGGTCGCGTCGAGATCGCCCGGCCAGATGATCGGCCCGTTCACCTGATCGCCCCAGGTCCCAGCGCGACAAAGCAAGAAACCGCCGTCTTCCGGCACGACCTCGGCATACACGCGGTGATAGAAGCGCTGGTAGTCGGCGTGCATCGTGCGCTCGTCGCTGCCGTCGGCGAATCCCCATGGGCTCCGGATGCCCGGCAGCCCGGCGACGACGTCCTCGCCGTAGTCGAGCTTGAAGCCCTCGATGCCGAGCTCCGTGTAGAAGCGGAGATGCGCCTGCCAGAACTCGCGTGCCGCCGCGGAGGTGAAATCGATCGGCATGCTCCAGTCGTTCAGGAGGAGCAGACCGGCCGGGTTCGGGAACCAGCCACCCGCAGTGGCCTCCGCGAGCAGGGCCTGGTTCGCGGGTTTGTCCTCGAGGTAGGGAGTGTGCCAGAGCGCGACGCGGAGGCCGAGGTCGCGTAGCCGTGCGATCATCGCACGCGGGTCGCCGTAGCGCGCCGGGTCGAAGTCGAAGCTGTTGACGGCGCTCGCGTAGGGGCGATCGATCCAGTAGCCGGTGGTCGCGAGGTCGAGCTCGCGGATCATCGTGGCGTCGTCGAGGACCGCGTCCTCGCCCGCGACCTCGTTGCGCCAGATCCACGGACCGAGCGCCCAAGGAGCGGGGAGCTTCGGCGTGCCGGTCACCTCGTAGTACTGCCGCGTCACGTCGAGCGGGTGCGCGGCCGCGAACCAGTGGAAGTCGAGGCCGCCGGCGGAGGCGAGAGCGGTGCCGACGCTGATCTCGACCCGCTCCGGATCCGCGGCCGCCATGTCGAACGTCGCCGGATACGACGTCGCGACGAAGAGACCCCAGCCGCGCGTTCCGACGAAGAACGGGACCGGCACGTGGGCCTCGTTGTTCGAGCTCTCGATGCCCGGATCGAGCTCGATCTGCATCGCGCGCAGCTTCCCCCGCTGGTTCACCTGATCGAAGGACTCGCCCAGCCCGTAGAAGGCTTCCGCGGAATCGACCCGCACGCGCAGCTGCTCGTAGGCGACGCGAGACGCTCCCGCAGTCACCTTCAGATGCCCTGCGAAGCGACCGTCGCCCGCGCGCTCGATGGCGAGCGCGGCCGAGATCTCGTCGGCGAAGGCGAGATCGAGTTGCGCCCTCTCCGTCCCGCCCGCGACGACCCGGACATCCGTCGGCAAAGACCAGTGGAAGCCTTCGGGTACGCCGGCTCCGCCCGTCACGAGGTGCTGCGGATCGTAGTTCTCGCGCTCGGAGACCTCGTCGACCACCCCGAGGCGGACCGCATCGGGCTCGAGGACCGCGAGCGTCACCCCGTCTCGGAGGAGGCCGATCTCGCCCGACTCGCTCACGCGGAGCGCCGTCGTGGGTGCCGTGTGCGTGGGCGTCGCGTCGCCACAGCCGGCCGCGAGGGCGAAGACGAAGGCGAGACGGAGCGCCGAGGAAGCGATCGCGGGTCTCATTTCGGGAGCCCGATCTTGGATGGGTAGGTCGGAGCGCGCAACCTCCGCCCGGCGACGCTGCGCGAATCCGGTGCGCGCTTCCCGGCAGCGTGGTTCAATGCCGGCGATGCCCCGGATGCCCGAAGCTCGCCGGAGAGACGTCGCGTTGCAGCTGGCGCTCGCGCTGGCGCTGGGCGCATCGCGCCTCGCCGTCGCGCCGCCCGCCGACGCACAGTCGGGTGTGACCCAGACCACGCCCGACGGCCGCAGCACTCTGGTGAGCAAGGACGTCGACGGCTTTCGGTGGGCCATCACCTCGAATCCGAACGACGGCACGGTGACCGGCAACGTCTTCCCGACCGACGGCAGCGCGCCGAAGTTCGTCTGGTGCCTGCGCCAGTCGGACGACGGCGTCCGCGATCCGAGCCAGGTGCAGATCCGGTTCGCCTGCTACGGCGCCGATCGCTGCGCGGCCGCTCCGTGCCCGGCCGAGGAGTGGCAGCTGATCGCCAACGTGACGCTGCCGGGAGCCTTCCTGCTGCCGGCGAGCGATCCGTTCGCGCCGCTCCAGCCGCCGGGATCGTTCTGCGATCCCCTCGCGCATTTTCCCGAGGACATCGGAGGTTTGCCTTCGCTCGGCATCAATACCACCGGGTGCAACTACTTGACGGTCGGCCAGCCGGCGCTCTTCGGCGTCCGGCCCGGTGACCAGTTCTTCATTCGCACCTGGCACTTCGCGCTCGATGCGCCGGCGCCCGGCTCGGCCTACCTCGCCGTCCACGTCGGCGACGATCGCTTGTGGAGCACCGAGTTCCCGATTCCGTCGCCGGCGGGCGTCGGGACCTTCCTCGTGACGGCCGACTTCGAGGCGCCCGCCGGCACGCCGGTCTACTTCCACCTCCAGAACCACGGACAGAACTCGTACAACCTGATCGACGTCAGGCGCGACGGCGAAAGCGGCGCGGCGCTCGTCGATCCGGGGGCGTGGACCGTCGTGAGCATCGGGCTGCCGACGCGGCCCGGCGGCTGACGCCGGGCCGCGAAGCGAGGCGGCTAGGGCCCAGTCTCCTAGCGGCGGACGGTCGTGGTGGAGACGCCGTCCTTCTTGACGCAGGTGATCGACTCGTCGAGCGAGTCCGTCGGATAGTAGAAGCCGAACCAGTTGCAGTGCTCGTTGGTATCGGTGAACGGACCGAAGTTGAAGTCGTTGTCGGTCATGTTCTCCCAGTAGCACTCCCACTGCAGCCCGCCTCCCGGAGCGAAGTGCACGGGAGGGCTGTGGACCTGGAACGGCGGGTCGTTGTACCCGATGTACTCGTAGATCTTGTCGCCGCGCACACCGTTGTTCCACAGGTAGGTCGTGAAGTGCCGGCCGCGGAAGTGGTAGTGCCCGGTCTCCCCCATGAGCTCGAGATCCTTGGGGAAGACGCATTCCGCCGAAAGCGTGGGCGTGGAATGCGCCGGCACGAACACGTCCTTGTTCTGTCCGAACATCGCGCCGGCGTGCGCGGTGACATTCGCGGGGTCGGTGGCATTGAGGTTCATGATCGCCTTGCCCTCGCCGACCGTCTCGAGGGCCCCGACGTTCACGAAGTGCGTCTGCATGAGGAGCTGCTCGCCGGCGTGGAAGTGGAACGCGACGCCTGGCGGCAGCTCCCAGTCCGTCTGACGGAGCTGCACCGCGACGACGAGCTCCCACTGATCGAAGTCGACGGCCATGTTGCAGGGCTCGTAGTGATCGGGCAGGTCGAGGCTTCGATCGTAGGCGCGGTAGAGATGGATGTGATGGCTGCCTCCGCTCACGGCGACCTGGATGCGGTTCACCTCGAGGTCGACGTCCGATGGAAGCTTCAGGTAGTGGCAGCCCGTTTCCTCCATGCCGACGGGAACCGGCGGCGACGTGACGCTGATCTGCACGCCGCTGGCGGGAGGGGGAAGGCTGACGTCTTCTTTCGCGTCGCCGCCACCGAGCGGTGAGCCGTCGTCTCCCGGCACCTGGCCGTCGGCCGGCGCGCCGGCGTCGATCCACGCCCGGATCACGGCGAGCGTCGTCTCCGACAGGCGACCCGCGCCGTTCGGCATCGAGACGCCCTGGCCGGCGGCGAGATTTCCGTCGAGCTTCGCCATGAGGAAGCTCTGGCCCGACTGCCCGGGCATGACGCGCATCCAGCCACGAGCTGCCGCGTCCGGGTTCGACGGAACGTGGTTGATCAGCGAGTCCCACGAGGACCCCGCCTGCAGCACGAGGTCGCCGGCGCGCCCGACGCTGCTGTGGCAGGAGTCGGAGGTGCAGCTCGCGTCGAAGACCTGCGTCTGGATGCGATCGAAGGTCGACGGTCCGGTGGGCGTGCTCGACGAGCCGCCACCTCCGCCGCCGCCACAGGCGCCGCAGACGAGGGCGAGGAAGGCGGCGGCGAGCACTGGCCCTGGCCCGTGAGTCGACCGGACGCGGTTCATGTCGTGATCTCCGAACAGTCTAGCGGCCATCGTGTTGTGGCGTACGAATCGAGCAAATCGCGCGCAATCTGCGTCGAGCAGCTAACCCCCCTCATTCCCCGAGTACGCTTCTCGCTGCCGTGCGTGAGCTTACGTTGGCCGCCCGATTCGGGCCAGCAAAGTTTCCGCGACGTGTGCCGAACGCCAGCGAAGTCCCTGCGCGGAGCCCCAGCGCACGATCGACGGCCTATGCGCGGCTAGAGCTTCCTCGCGACCACCGCCAGGTGCTCGATCTGCCCGTCGTCGCGCTGGTGGAGGGCGTCGTTGTAGCTGCCCTCGCCGCGATGGTGGCGCGCGCCCTCGGACACGAACGACATCACCGCGCTGACGCGATACGCCGCGAGACCGGGCGCCGGCGGCGGCGCCGCATGCCGTAGTGCAGCGACACGTCGCCGGGCCGGGCCGCGAAGCGCGCGGCATGTCGCCACGGGTCGATCCCGCGGTCGTGCGCGTTGAACGCCGCGCGGTGCGAGCCCGGAAGCATGGCGAGCTCGCCGGTCTCGGGCGTCGCTTCGCGCAGGTAGATCGACACGAGCAGCCGCGGGCACATCACCGCGTGTCCGCCCATACCGCAGTCGCGATGCCAGGGCAGGTCGGAGAGGCCGCTCTTGCTCATCTCCGGCTGCTTGTAGATCGCGGTGACGCCCTGGCCCTCCCCCCGGGTGTGGACGAGCGGCCGCTCCGCGAGCGCGACGAGGTCGAGGACGCGCGGATCCGACGGGAGCGCGCCCAGCGCGGGCATCGCGTTCGCGCGCGTGACGCGCGTCAGCACCTCTTCGCCGGCCGCGTTCGTGCCCCACCACGAGAGCTTGTCGCCCGGGCGCGCTTCGGCTCGGAGCGCGATCGCCTCCGAGAGGAGGCGGGACGCCTCGTCCGCGGAGAAGACGCCGCGGACGAAGAGGTAGCCCGCGGTCGCGAGGAAGTGCGCCATGTCGGCGCGCTCGCCCGCGGGATCGAACGCGCGTTGGACGTCGAGCGGACGGCCGTCGCGATCCCGCAGGTCGAGCGCCTCGGGCCGGTAGGGCGGCCGCCCGGTGTAGAGCGCGCGCAGCGTGGATTCCCACGCCATCAGATCGGCTGCGGCTCCGCGCACCGCGCGAATCCGTCCGCCGTAGACGAGCCCCGCCGGCGCCTCGAGCTCGTGCACGAGCCCGCACCAGTCGTCGACGTCGATCGCGATCACGGTGGCGGCGCGTTCGTCGCCGGGATCGATCGAGATCACGCCGTCGCCGGGTCGGTAGGTGAACGAGCGGCGGTCGTCGATCCGGAGTGCGAGGCTCGGAAGGGTCGCGACGTCGCCCGCGACGAGCGCCGCGCGACCGCCGCTCAGCAGCGCCGGCAGGGTTCGTCGGTGGAACTCGTCGAAGTCGACGGCTTCGAAGCCGGGCGGCAGCGCCATGGTCGGGTGTTCCCGCCCCGGGCCTCCCAAGTCAAGCCGTCGGAGGCGAGGCAAGCGCGCGCCTGTCGGGGACCCGCGCCTGAGAATTCCCTGGGTAATCCCGCCTTTTCGCCAGGACTTCCTTCGCCCGAACGCCGACTCTCCGCTCCGGATCGCGCGTTCGCGGCGCCGGAGCGCCGCGTGTCGATCAGAGGGAGTCAGCGATGAACAGGAAGGCCAAATCGTTTGCCTCGTTCGCCGGCGCGGTGGTGGCGCTGGCGCTCGCGGCGGAGGCGGGAGCCGCCGTCCGCATGGTCCGGAACGACGGCACGGACGCGCCGGGGTGCGGCGCTTCCGGCCGGCCGTGCCGGTCCATCACGGCCGCGCTCGAGAGCGCGGCCGATGGCGACCGCATCGTCGTCGGCCCGGGCCGCTACGGCGACCTGAACGGAAACGGCGTGAGCGACCCCGGGGACGAGACGTTCGAGCAAGGGTGCAACTGCCTCGTGAACGTCGACAAGCGCGTCACCGTCGAGTCCGAGAAGGGCGCTGCCGCGACCGTGATCGACGGCGGGGGCGACCCGTACTTCCTCGTTTCGATCGCCGCCGACGGCGCCGTCTTCGGCAAGCCCGGAAAGGGGTTCACGCTGACCCGCGGCCAGGTCGGCGTCGTCGTCTTCGCCGGCGGAACGGCCGTCGCGGGCAACCACGCCGTGAAGAACTCCGGCACGGGCTTCTCCGTGTCCGTCGGCTTGGCCGGGTCGCAGGCCGCCAACCGGGTGCTGCGGAACGTCGCGACGGAGAACGGCAGCATCGGCTTCAGCACCTACGGCGCCCTGGTGCTGTCGCGGAACGTCGCCGTCGCCAACCTCTACGGGTTCGAGGTCCAGGGCGACCACGCCGTCGTCACCGGAAACCTCGCGACCGGGAACGAGGAGGTCGGTTTCCAGATCAACTTCGGTCCACACGTGTTCACCGGCAACTCGGCGATCGCGAACCGCGGCATCGGCATCTGGACCCAGATCCTCCACGACACCGCGCTGACCGGCAACAACGTCTACGGGAACGACGGCTGCGGTCTCCGCAACTCGACCGGCGGAACGCTCGACGCCCGCGGGAGCTACTGGGGCGCGCCCGGTGGCCCCGGCGACGATCCCGCTGACCGCGTCTGCGACGACGGCGCGAGCAGCACGACGACGTCGGACGCTTCGGACAAGGAGCTGCCGCTGAAGGCCCCGAACCTCAAGTGACCGGGACGAGGATGTCGCGGCGCTCAATGCGGGTCGTCGCGCCCGCCGTCGCGCCCCGATTCCATGGTCTCGAGGCGGTATTGAAGAGTCCGAAGTCGCGGCTCCAATCCGAGGCCGAGAAGGCTGTCTGCGACCCGTAGCGAGCGGACGAAAACATCGGTGGCCAAGCCGAGCGTCGTCGGGTGTTTCTCGAAGTGCGGCCCGAACCGAAACCCGGCGATCGCATCGTTACCGGCCCACATCACCTTCTCATCGATCGTGGGCAGGGCCGTGTGAATCGACCACGACGCCAGTCGATACATGGTGTCGTAGAATTTGCTGAGGTCGAGTCTTCGGAAGAGTTCTTGGGCGCTCGGGAGTTGGCCGCCTAGCCTCTCGATCTCTTCGATCGTTCGGAGGGTCTCCGCTCGTTGCTTCCCCGGAAGCATTTCGTGGCGCACGAGCCCGTCAATTAGCAGCGTGGAATCGCGAAAGTGACCCTGAGCCATCGAGCGGCTCCACCACCGATCCCTGAACGTCACGTTCAGCCACACGTCCCTCCGACCGACACCGTACTGTCACGTCCACGCGTCCGCCGCTCACGGGTTTCGCGGCACCTCGTCGGGACGGATCAGGCCGAATCGGCGCCACCCTACGCGCAAAAGCCAGCACCGGGCGGATGACGTCGCAACCGGACCTTCGCCCTCCAGTCGGCCAGTCCACGACCAGCCGTCGAACGACGGCGCCGACGAGCAAGGGTCCAGGTCGCGGAAGCCGGGGACGTGTTTGCTCGCGTTCCGCAGCACGTACACGAGCGCAACGCGGGCCTCGCGTGGCGTCCGGAGCGCGCGCGAGTGATCGCGATCGGTGAAGACGCGCCCGCGTCGGCAGAGGCTCCGGTTCACCGCGCGTGCCAGTCTCAATGCGAGAAGATGCATCCCCCTCGAGAGGGCCTTGCGATCGTCGGCCTCCACGAGCAGATGGATGTGATTCGATTGCACGCTGAAATGTGCGACGTTGAAGTCGCGGCTCGCCACCGAAGCGAGCTCCGCGCGAAGCGCGGCGAAGACCGCAGGTCGACGCAGGCAGTCGACTCCCGCGCGTAGCGTGACCAGCGCCGGGCTGTGGCGATTCAGATCGACGCGCGGCCGGTGCGGGACGTTCGGGCGTATTCCCGGAGGCCTTTTCCGACCCGCGTCGCGGCGCGCTCCGCCCCAGCGCGGGCGTTCGGTTAGCGCCAGTGCAAGCTGGTGGCGTGCCATCTTGAAAGGGCCGGTCAGCATCCACCGTCGACAAGATCAAGTTTTAACTAATCAATTGACGCTCGTGCATGGGGCTGGCCGGCGGACCGGACGCGACGGCACGCGCACCGACCGCGATGCCTGGGACCCGTGCGCCAACCTGTAGGACGACCGGTCACGGGATCGCAACGGCCACGACATGCCTCGTCGCGATCGAGCCGCCGATTCCGCGGCTCACGAAGTCGACGTCACTCCGGAACCGCCGTCCCGGTCTCCGCCGGATCGAGCAGGCTCCCGATGTTGTTCACCACCGCGTCGCGCGTGCCGAGCTGGCCGGTCGCGCCGTGGAGCCAGTTCCACTCGATGAACTTGACGATCGAGGAGTGCTCCATCTCGACGTGCGAGACGTAGTTCGAGCGGGCGAAGCGGCCGACGGCGAACGTCGGGACGCGCGGGCCGTACTGCTTGCCGTCGACCGGGCTCGTCGGGGGCGGCGCGACGTGATCGAAGTAGCCGCCGTCCTCGTCGTACGTGATCAGGATCAGGGTGTCGTCGGCGTAGCGCGACGAGAGGATGCGGTCGACGAGGGTCGACGTGAAGGCGACGCCGTCGGAGATCGTGAGGCCGTAACCCGGGTGCTCCGTCCGGAAGCCGATCGCCTTCACGAAGGTAACCGGCGGCAGGTTTCCGGCGTCGATGTCCGCGGCGAACTGCGAGTAGTCCTTCATGAACGTCGGGTTGTCGCGGAAGCGCGGGTAGTACTGGAACGGGATGTCGCTCGGGTCGTAGACGCAGGGATAGACCGGGATGTTCGTCGGGCACGCCGGGTCGGGCGGCGGACACTCGTCGCGCGAGTTGTAGTCCGCCATCGTCTGGTAGCCCTCGATGTAGAACGACCAGTCGACGCCCGCGTCGGCGAGCAGGTCGCCGATGGTCGGGTCGGTGTAGCTCGACGTGTTCTTGTTGAGGGAGCAGCGCGACCCGATCGCGTCCGCCGGCACGAACGAGTTGTCCTCGAAGACGAAGTTCGCGCGCGCCAGGTACATGTCGTTCGCCGAGCTCGCTCCCACGATCGGCTGGAACCAGCGATCGGCGGTCGCGTACCGGCGCGCCAGGTCCCGGTAGTAGCCGACGGTCGCCTCGTCCGAGTACGCGAAGTTCCGCGGATCCGATCCGCAGGTCGCGCCGGCGACGAAGCGGTCCATGCGGCCGCCGTTGATCTCCGAGACGAAGCAGACCGAGAAGTGGATCGGGTCGTAGGCGCCGTGCTCGGCGTCGTCGAGGAGGAGCGGCGAGATGCCGGTCCCGGGGTCGGCCGCCGGGCCGCGCTCGCAGCAGGCCGGGCCGTCGTTGCACGACGGCTGCGATCCCGTCGGCGCCTCGCAGTACGTCCCGAGGTACGCGTCGAAGCTGATGTTCTCCTGCACGAGGACGACCAGGTGGCGGATGTTCGAGCTGGTCGCCGACCCGTTGCCGCCGGCGTCGCTGCAGGCGGCGAGCAGGCTCGCGGCGAGCCCGGCGAGGAGGATTCGGAGAGCCGACGCAGAGAAGGCGCGCACAGGTGGGCGCGGCGAGCGTGATCTCTTCATGGCGGCCGCGACTATCCGACTCTGCGCTCGTTGTCACGCAACTGTCACGATCGCCGCGCCGACCCGGGGCCGGCCGGGCGTCGACGCGCTCGATCGCGCGTTCAGCCGGGCGAGCGCGCGAGCGACGGCAGCCGGCGAGCGTTCGCCGGCGCGCACGGGGCGGAAGCGCGATAGATCCGCAGGCGGCCTTCGCGGTCGTCTTCCCACACGATGATGCAGCGCGCTCCGACGCCCGTGCCGGCGATGGCGAGCTGCGGCCGGTACTGGTTGCTCGGGCCCGAGCCGCTGTCGTCGACGCGCTCGATGCGACCGGCCGGCGTGGCGGCGGCCGTGTCGACCTCGGCGAACACGACGTCGTTGTTGCCCTCGCGATCGTCCTGCCAGACCGCGAACGTCCGGCCGCCCCGCGCGGCGAGCGCGACGTGGCTCTGGTCGCTCGGCACGTCCTCGTCGGGATCGAGCGTCCGCGACGACGCGTCGATCGGGCGATCGGCCGACCACGAGGCGCCGCCGTCGCGCGTTTCCGCGAGGAACACGTTCGTGTCGGGCTCGCGCGCGCGGACGTCCGTCCAGGCGAGCGTCGCCCGGCCTGCCGCCCCCGCCGCGAAGCGCGGCGCGTCGCAGATGCGCTCGAAGTCGGGGAAGCCGTTCACGCGCAGGTTCGCGCCGAAGGAGGCGCCGCCGTCGGTCGAGCGGGCCGCGTAGACGTCCCAGTTGTAGTCGCGGAAGTCCGCCCAGGCGACGTGCACGGTGCCGTCGCCGTCGACCGCGATCGCGGGCGCCCACTTGTTGTCGTGGCTCTCGGCGAGCCGCGTCGGCGCGCCCGCGTCGACGCGCACCGACGGCGCGAAGCGCGCGACGCCGTCGCCGTCGTCGATCCCGCGCGCCGCGTAGACGTGCTCGAGGAGGACGCCGTCCGGCCCGCGATCGCGCTCGTCGATCCACGCGACGACCGGGACTCCCGATGGCAGCGCCGCGATCGCGGGATGCCAGCGCCCGACGTGCGCCGCTCCCGGCGCGGTCGCGCCGTCGTCGACGCGTACGTCGCGGCCGGCGCTCAGCTTCCGGCCGCGATCGTCGAAGCGTGCGAAGCGGATCGCGCCCGCGTCGTCCTGGAAGCCGATCTCGAACGACTGCCAGACGACCGAGATCTCGGAGCCGTGCACGGCGACGTCGGGCAGCATCGCGGCGGCGTCGGGCGCCGGGTCGCTGGACGCCTTGACGGGGTCGTCGAAGCTCGCGCCCCCGTCGCGTGAGACCGCGAGCCAGATGCGCGGGATCGTATCGCCGCGCGTGTCGTCCCAGACGACGGCGACCAGGCTGCCGTCGGCGGCGATGCGCGGATGGCGCTGGCGCCCGGGGCCGCCGGGCGCGACGCGGGTGCTGGCGCCGAAGCGCGTCGGCGCGGTGCCGCGATCGATCGGATGCGCCTCCGCATCCGGCCCGCGGGCCGAGCCGGATGCGTACGGGCTGGGCGGGACGTCGAGGTCGGCGAAGACGATCGACTCGCGATACCCGTTCTCGCACGAGCCGGCGGCGAGCGGGGTGGGGCAGGCGACGCCCGAGCCGGGCACAAGGCGCGCCCCCGCGTCGGCGAGCGCACGCCGGCGGCGCGCGAGCGATCCGCGCGACCGGCCGCCGGCCTCGGTCGGATCGGCGACGATCCAGGGCGCGACCGCGACGAACCCGGTCGACGGGAGCTGCCCGATCCAGCCGCCGGGCTCGCCGGGCGCGCGCGCGCGCTTGTCGCGCCTCTTCTCGAGGATCGCGCTCTGGCCGTCGAACGTCACGTCGAAGAGGTTGCCCGTCATGCTGGGCGCGACGTCGAAGAGGAACCCGGCGTGCGTCTGCAGGTTCGCGAAGCCGCTCTCCCGGAAGACGTCGGGCTGCCACGGGACGTCTGCGTACGCCCACTCGCTGAACGCCTCCGACTGGAGCGTGAAGTTCGCGCCCTTCGCGTCGAAGCGCTCGTTCACGTCGGGCATCCACGCGTCCTTCGAGATCACGACGCCGATCGCGCCGACCGGCGTGTCCAGCACGTCGAGGTCGCGCACCGGCCCCGCGGCGAGGCTCAGGCCGCCGCCCGGCTTGTCGAGCGCCTGCTCGATCGGCGTCAAGTAGGACTTCCAGGCGCTCGCCTGGATCTCGCCGCCGGTCGTGCTCGGGGAACGCGCGAGCGCACCTCCCGGAAGCGGCACGAGCACCTCGCCCGACGGGTCGAAGAGCCACACGAGGTTGTGCGGCAGGTCCGACGTCGCGACGTAGGCGTAGTCGCGGCCGGGCTCGTCGGGATCGCGCAGCCGCTCGACGAGCTCGGCGTCCTCGCTCGCGTCGACCCGGCGTGCCGGCGCCGCATTCAGCGAGACGCTCACGTAGACGCCGTACTCGCGCGCGATGTCGCGGAACGTCTCGTACACGGCGCGGTAGAGGACGTCGGTGAGCGCGATGACGAGCCCGCGGAGCGGCTGGCTCGCGAGCGCCGGGAAGGTCTCGTCGTAGTACGCGACCACGTCGCCGTACGAGCCGAGGAGCGTCAGGAAGGCCTCGGCCGACGTCGCGACGGCGCGCGCCGGGGCGCCGCGCGTCCCGACGAGACCGGCGACGAGGCCCGTGTCCTCGGGGAAGTGGACGACCGCGAGCGCCGGTGCGGCCGGGTCGCGCGGGCGCACGTGGCTCGCGACGTCGTCGACGCCGTCCTGCACGAGGCCCGGCGAGCGGCGCGCGGCGTCGACGAGCGCGAACATCTTCGCGCGGAAGCGCTCGATCGTGAGGGCGTCCTCCAGGCGCTGCTTCTGCCCCACCGCGAACACCCGCACCTGCGCCGCGCGCGCGCCGTCGGCCGTCGCCAGCGCGACGAGCAGAATGGCGAGCCGGGTCGCGAGGCGGACGCGCGTCACGGCGACCTCTCATACCAGCGGTGCGCGAACGCCGAAACGATCGCTTTCCGACTCCGGCTTGCGTTCGCGCAGGCCGCGTCACACGCTCGAGCGATGGGCGTTTCCTCCGACGGATGGCACCGGGCCGCGGATCGCTCCACGCTGCCGGCGGGCGGGGCGCTGCGGGTCGAGATCGGCCGCCTCGCGATCGCGCTCTACGACGCGGACGGCACCGTGTACGCGACCGCCGACACCTGCACGCACGCGCAGGCGTCGCTCAGCGAGGGTTACCTGGACGGCGAGTCGATCGAGTGCCCGCTCCACCAGGCGTGCTTCCACGTGCCGACCGGACGCGTCCTCGCGCCTCCGGCGACGGAGCCGCTCGCGGTGTACCCGGTCCGCGTCGCCGAAGGCGCGATCTGGGTGCAGATCCGCGCCTCGGATCCCGGGCGCGGCGGGACGCGATGAGCGACCGCGCCGCGCTCTGGATCCGCGAGGCGGAGGTCGTGGCGCTCATCGACCTCGCGGACGCGATCGCCGCGCTCGAGCGCGCGCTCGCGGCCGAGGGGCGCGGCGACGTCTCCCACCTCGAGAAGACGCACACGAGCTTCGCCGGCGGCGATCTCCACGCGCTCGGCGCCGTCGTCGCCGACGGGCTCGCGACCGGGGGCGGCCTCGCGGGAACGAAGACCTGGGCGCACACCGCGGGCGGCGCGAACCCGCTCCTCGTCCTCTGGCGCGCGAGCGACGGCCGCCTGCAGGCGGTGATCGAGGCGTTCGCGCTCGGGCAGCTCCGGACGAGCGGGATCTCGGCGCTCGCGACGCGCCTCCTCGCCGACCCGGGCGCGGACGAGCTCGCGATCGTCGGCTCGGGAAAGCAGGCGCTCGCGCAGGTCGCGGCGGTCGCGGCGGCGCGCCCGCTCCGGCGCGTGCGCATCCACAGCCCGACGGCGGCGCACCGCGAGGCTTTCGCCGAGCGCATCGATCGCGAGCTCCGCATCCCGGCGCGCGCTGCGCCGTCGCTGCGCGAGTGCACCGCGGACGCGCCGGTCGTGACGGTCGTCACGCGGGCGCGCGCGCCCTTCCTCGAGAGCGCGCTCCTCGCGCGGGGCGCACACGTGAACGCCGTCGGGGCGATCGCGCCCGACCGCGCCGAGATCGCGCGCGACGTGTTCCCGCGGGTCGCGCTGGCGGTCGCGGATTCCCCGTCGCAGGTGCGGCGGCTCTCGCGCGAGTTCCGGGAGGCCTACGGCTGGGACGCTGCCGGCGCGCGCGAGGGGGCGACGATCGGCGTGCCGGTCGCACTCAGCGAGCTCGTCGCCGGGCGCGCGGCGCGACCCGCCGACGCCGACCTGACGCTCTTCAAGGCGATGGGGATGGGTCTCTCGGACGTCGCGCTCGGAGCGGCCGTGCTCGAGCGCGCGCGGGCGCGCGGCGTGGGCCGCCCGATCGATCCACCCGAGCGCGCCGCTCCGAGGCTCTTGACGACGACCCCCGCCAAGCGGCACGCAGGACCGGGAGGCGAGGCATGAGCGATCCGACGTCGCGCGGAGGCCGCGCGCGCTTCGTGGACGCGAGCGGCGTCGCGCCCGGGCGCCCGGCGCCCGCGTGGCCGGCGCTGGTCGTGCCGAAGGAGGAGATCGACGCCGAGGTCGCGCGCCTCGCCGCGATGCCGCGGCCGCCCGACGGACGGCGCGTGTCGCTCGTCGTGCATCCGTCCGCCGACCCGGCGACGCCCGGCCTCGCGCCCGGGATCCGGGTCGCGCTCGAGGTCCTGAAGCCCGGCGAGGCGACGGCGCCCGTGCGCCACAGCTCGACGCGCGTGAGCTTCTGCATCGCGGGGCGCGGCGAGGCGACGGTCCGCGGCCGCCGCATCGGCTTCGAGCGCTTCGACGTCTGGAACGTCCCCGCGATGGCCGCCTACGTGCATCGCAACGACGGGACGGAGCTGCAGGTCCTGCTCGCCTACAGCAACGCGCCGCTCCTCGAGAAGCTCGCCGTCCACATGGTCGAGAGCGGGGACGACGTCGCGGCCGCGCTCGCGCGCGACGTGAGCGATGCAAGCGAGGCGGGCGAGCCGGACGAGTCGGCCGTCGCGCCGCCCGCGGGACTTCCGCCGGGCGTGTTCCCGCTCGACGAGGCCGGCGCGTACCTCATGCCGTACGAGCGGCTCATCGATCCGGTCGCGGTCGCGTCGCGACCGCTCCACTTCCCATGGCGCGCCGTCAAGCACCACCTCGACGAGCTGCAGTCGCTGGGCGAGCGCTACGTCGGGCGCCGCCTGTACCTCCTCTACAATCCCGCGACCGGCCGCACGAACGGCACGACGCCGAGCTTCTTCGCGACCATGTGCGTGCGCCCGCCCGGCATCGTGGATCGGCCGCACCGCCACGCCGCCGCCGCCATCAACTACTACTTCGCCGGGAGCGGCCGGAGCACGGTCGACGGTCGCATCCTCGAGTGGAAGGCGGGCGACCTCATGCTCTCCGCCCCGGGCTGGGCCGTGCACAACCACGCCTCGCACGGCGAGACGGTCTACGAGCTGACCATCCAGGACAGCCCGCTCCACATCGCGATGGAATCGCTCCTCTGGCAGGAGGACCTGAAGGGCCCGATCGCCGTGCTGGGCGCCGGCCGCGGCTTCACGACGAACCGCTCGTGATCGCGCTCGACGATCGCTTCCTGCGCGGCTCCTATCCGCCGATCGTCACGCCGTTCCGCGACGGCGCGGTCGATCTCGACGCGCTCGCGGGGCTCGTCGAGCGCCAGGCGGCCGGCGGCTCGCACGGCGTCCTCGTGTGCGGCACGACCGCCGAGCCGAGCACGCTGACCGCCGCGGAGCGCGCGGCGTGCGTCCGCGAGGCCGTGCGAGCCGCCGCCGGCCGCGTCCCGGTCGTCGCCGCCGTCGGGTCGCAGTCGCACGCCGAGACGCTCGAGCTCCTGGGGCTCGCCGAGCGCGATCGCGCCGACGCGGTCCTGATCGTCACGCCGTACTACGTGCGGCCGCCGCAGCGCGGGCTCGTCGAGTACTTCGCCGACCTCGCGCGCCGGACCGCGCTGCCCGTGCTCGTCTACCACATCCCGGGTCGCGCGGCGGTCGAGATGGCGGTGGAGACCTTCGAGGCGATCGCCGAGCGCGCGCCGAACGTCGTCGGCGTCAAGCACGCGTCGACGGACCTCGCGCTCGTGACGAAGCTCCGGCTCCGGCTCGGAGAGCAGTTCCGGATCTTCGCCGGGCTCGAGGAGCTCAGCCTGCCGATGCTCGCGGTCGGCGCCACCGGCCTCATGAACGCGGTCGCGAACCTCGTGCCGGGCCGCGTCGCCGCGATGTGCGAGCACGCGCTCGCCGGCCGGCTCGCGGAGGCGCAGGCCATCCATTTCGAGCTCTTCGAGCTCAGTCAGGCGATCTTCTTCGAGACGAACCCGATCCCGCTCAAGTGGATGATGCGCCGGCTCGGCCTGCTGGACGCGAACGAGCACCGCCTGCCGATGGTCCCCGCGACGCCGGAGCTCGCGGCGCGTCTCGACGGCGTCCTCGGCCGCGCCGGGCTCACTTCTTGAACACCTTGAGCGGCATCTTCCCCGCGCCGGAGAGCGAGTCGTAGACGCGATAGACGCCGAGAGCCGGCGTGCCGGGCGCACTCGACATCTGCAGGTAGGCGGTCATCGCGTCGAACGTGAAGTTCGTGTCCTTCTGGACGCGGTCGGCCGGGACGAGCACGCGGAGCGTGCTGCCGTGCATCACCACGGCGAAGCCGGGCGAGTCGATCGCGATCGGCATGGCCGGCGCGGTGGACGGGACCGCGCCCGCCGCATCGTTCTCCCTCACGCGGAAGCCGCCCGCGGCGCGCCGGTCGGGCACGAGGAGGAGCCAGTGCGCGTGCCAGGCGGCGCCGTCGTCGTCGAGCTTCCGGTTTCCGGTCTCGTCCCAGAGCGGCGTGTCGTCGAAGTCGGGATGGGACGTGACGGCGAGCGTCACGATGCCGTCCTTCCCTCCGAAGCCGACCTCGTCGGGCGCGAGCGTCGTCGGGAAGAGGTAGGCGAGGACCGCAGCGCCGTTCACGGCGCCGCGTCGCTTGGGTACGGTGCCGCCCGCGGTTCCCTTCACCTCCTGCTCGAAGACGAGGAGATCCAGGTCGGCCAGGAGCGTCACGTGCGCGGTCGCGACGTCGAGGTCGTCCGTCTGGTCCGGCGCCGTCGCGGCGACGCCGCTCTCCTCCGCGTCCTGCGCGATCGCGCGCGATGCGAGCGCGAGCGCGGCGAGAACGCAGGCCGCGGCGAGCGCGGCGGCGATCGGGCGAGGGAGGCGATCCTTCATCGCGACGTCCGGCCGCGGCGCCAGCATCGGCGCGCGCGGCGATCCCCAGAGTCCGAAGCCTCGGCGGTGCCGAGTCAAGCGCGCGGCGGCGGATGGGCGCTTCGAGCGGGGTCGAAATGGCGTCGCGAGGCGTGGATTTGCGGCGCGCCGCCGCAGATCACCAGGCGAGCGCCAGGTACTTGCTCTCGGTGTACTCGAGGAGCCCTTCGTGTCCGCCCTCGCGGCCGACGCCGCTCTGCTTGACGCCGCCGAACGGCGCGGCGGGATCGGACACGAGCCCGCGGTTGATCCCGACCATGCCCGACTCGAGCGCCTCCGCGACGCGCAGCGCGCGCGCGAGGTCGCGCGTGAAGACGTACGCGACGAGCCCGTACTGGGTCCCGTTCGCGAGCGCGATCGCCTCGCGCTCGTCGCGGAAGCGGACGATCGGCGCCACCGGCCCGAAGATCTCCTCGCGCAGGATCGGCGAGTCGGGAGCGACGTCGGCGAGGACGGTCGGCGGGTAGAAGAAGCCCGGGCGCTCCGGGACGACGCCGCCGGTGCAGAGCCGCGCGCCCGCGGCGACGGCCGCGTCCACGAGGCGGACGACCTTCTCGCGCGTCGCGCGGTCGACGAGCGGGCCGAGCTGGACGCCGGCCTCGAGGCCGCTTCCCATGCGGAGCCGCGCCATCGCTTCGGTGGCGCGGCGCGTGAACTCCGGGACGATGGCCTCCTCCACGTAGACGCGATTCGCGGCCGTGCATGCCTCGCCGTTGTGCCGCATCTTGGCGGTCAGGAGACCGTCGATCGCGGCGTCGAGGTCGGCGTCGGCGAAGACGACGAAGGGCGCGTTGCCGCCGAGCTCCATCGAGCACTTGACGACGTTCTCGGCTGCCGTCGCGAGGAGGAGCTTTCCGACCTCGGTCGATCCGGTGAAGGAGAGCTTCCGGACCCGCGGGTCGCGGAGTGCCGCAGCCACGAGGTCGGCGTTCCGCGACGTCGGCACGACGTTCACGACGCCGGGCGGAACGCCGGCCTCGGCGAGGATGCCGGCGACGGCGAGCGCGGTGAGCGGCGTCTCGCCGGCAGGCTTGAGCACCACCGCGCAGCCCGCCGCGATCGCGGGTCCGATCTTCCTCGTCGCCATCGCGGCCGGGAAGTTCCAGGGCGTGACCAGGAGGGCGACGCCGATCGGCTGGCGCAGCACGATCATCCGGTTCGCGCCGTTCGGCGCGACCGCGATCGATCCGTCGATGCGAACGGCCTCCTCGGAGAACCACCGGAAGAACTCGGCGGCGTACGCGACCTCGCCGCGCGCCTCGGCGAGCGGCTTTCCATTCTCGCGCACGATGAGCTCGGCGAGCGCGTCCTGCCGTCGCATCATTCCTTCGAACGCGCGCCGGAGGGCTTCCGCGCGCTCGCGCGGCGCGGTCGCCGCCCACCGCGGCTGGGCGTCGTGCGCCGCCGCGACCGCCGCGAGGCCGTCCGCGACCGTCGCGTCTGCGACGCGCGCGAGCAGCTCGCCGCTCGCCGGATCGTGCACCTCGATGCGCGCGCCGTCCGCCGCTTCGCGCCACGCGCCGCCGATCCAGAGCGCGGTCTGGCCCGGTCGCAGAAGAGCTTCGACGTCCATGTCGTCTCTTGCCTCCCGCTCGCGCGGCTCGCAATCGACCGCGCCGTGATCAGAGCGGGTAGACGATCGACCCCGGGACCAGGCTCGCATCGAAGACGCACACGCGCTCGCGGAACCGCAGGCGGCCGCCCTCGCGGACGACGCGGTCGAAGGACCGCCCGGTGAGGAAGACGCGCGTCTCCTCGCCCTCGATCGTCTCGAAGACGGCGAACGTCGCGCGGCTCGCGATCGTGTCGTCGTCCGCGCCCGCGACCACGCGCGGCGCGCCGATCAGGTGGCGCATCCGGCGCGGGCGGAAGACCGCGGTGCGTCCGATCGCCATCGCGCGGTCGCGGAGCCCGGCGCGCCCCTCGCAGCGGACGAGCGCGAGCGGGAGGCCGAGGTCGTGGTTCTCGCGCGACGTCAGGCGGTACGACGCATCCTCCGTGAAGAGGTCGACCCAGCGCTCGAGGTCGCCCTCGTCGAGGCAGTCGCCGTACTCGGCGTAGAGCTCGACGAGCTCGCTCACAGCTCCATCACCGCGCGGTAGTAGCGGTAGAAGCCGCGCACCGCGGCCTCCGTCACCATGTGGTCGGCGCTCGCGGCGTCGCGGCCGCCGAGCTCGAGCACGGCGCTCCGGCCGGGGTAGGCGGCGGCGCCGCGCTGCGAGAGCTCCATCATCTCGCTGTCGTCGATCGAGACCAGGCCCGCCGGCCCCATGAGGTTCGCCTGGCGGAGGCGGCGGAGCGTCATCGCCTCGTCGTCGTCGGCGTAGCCGAAGAAGGTCCAGTGGAGCTCGAAGGCGTGCGGCCCGCGCGTCACGAGCCGTCGCGTCGCGAGCGTGTTCGACTGCTGCTGGACGATCAGGTTCGGCCAGACGGTCTGCATGACCACGGTCGCGTCGCCGGGAAACTCGCGCACCGGATCGAGGAGCGCCGCGTCCGCGAGCCGCAGGTCGCCCTGGAACGACCGCATCCCGCTCGTCGCCTCGTTCGCGCGCTGCTCGCCGCGTCGCGACACGAGGCAGGCGTGGCGCCCGGTCTGGTCGAGCACGACCGCGGACGGCTGATCGGCGCGGAAGAGGCCGAACGTCACCAGGAACACGTGCAGCAGCGACGCGTGGTACGGGTCCTTGATGTTCTCGAACATGAGCTTCCAGTTGCCGCGGACGCTCTGGCGCATCGTTCCGAGCACGCGGAGCGGCCGCCCGTCGAAGACGCGGTCGAAGTACGGAAGCATCTCCGGCCCGAGGTAGCTCTCGAAGTCCGGGACGTCGTGGTCGAAGGAGGCGAAGACCGCGCCGTGGCGCTCGTGCACGGCGAGACGGCGGAGCCCGTGGTCCTCGCGCCGGAAGTCCGGAGGCATTCCGCCCCGGCCGCGGACGCCGCGCAGGAAGGGGACGCCGATCAGGCGCCCTGCGAGGTCGTACGTCCACTGGTGGTACGGGCAGACGATCTCGGTCGCGCGGCCGACGGCGCGATGGCAGAGCGCGAGCCCGCGATGCGCGCAGCGGTTCTCGAGCACGTGCAGCGCGCCGTCGGCGTCGCGCGTCGAGATCACGGGGCGCTCGCCGATCGCCGAGACCGTCCAGCTCCCGGGCTCGGGGACCTCGGCCGCGAGGCCGACGTAGCTCCAGAACGGGCCGCCGAAGATGCGCTCCTGCTCGCGCGCGTAGATCGCCGGATCGCCGTACAGGGCGAGCGGGACGCGGCTCTCGTCGCGGCTCGGCCACGCGAGGAGCGGGTCTGTCCGGTCCGCCATCGACGCCCGCACGATATCCGAGCGGCGCTCCGTGGCACAGCGCCGTTCGGGTCCTTTCGCCGAGGCCGCATGGGCCGGTGCTCCTCCGGCGCGAAAGGATCCGGTGTGGCCGGCGTCTGGGACGTCGGGAGGGCAGAGCATGCTTTCGATCTTGCGGAGCCCGCGCGCGCGGCGCGCGGCGGTGGCGGCGGGCATGTTCAGCGCCGGCTACGCGTGCGGCGGCGGAGGCGGCGAAGCGGTCGTCGCGGCGATGAACCGGATCGAGCTCGGCGGTGCTTCGCTCGCGGAGCTGCTTTCGCAGGCGGGGCCGCCGGAGATCTCACCCGGGCTCGGCGTCGCGGAGCGGGTCGCGGACGACGGGACGCGGCACTTCACGGTCGCGGTCGCGACCGAGAATCGAAGCTCTCGAAGCGATGCGGCCGCGCTCTACGCGCTGATGGACGGCCACGGTGCCATCGGCGGCGTGTGGGGCGCGAACGTGCTCGCGTTCGCGCACGGCGACATGACTTCCGGCGCGGTGCAGGGCCTCGAGATCGACGTCGGAAACCTCGGCGCGGGCGAAGGCGTGCCGGTCACGGCCCTCAACCTCTTCGCGATGGGCGATCCGCCGTCCGACGTCGCGCTCGGGATCCTGAACGCGCCCGATGCCGGAGCCGGGCCGGGCGGCTTCCGCGAGGGCATCGCGTTCCGATCGAACGCGCCCGGCGTCGCGGTCCGGGAGGCGCTGGTGCGCGTCCACCCGGGCTTCGGGACCGTCGCGACCGGGATCGACCTCCGCGAGGCGACGTTCACCGGGCCGGCGATCGCGACCCCCGGCTTCGAGGTCGACGCCGCCGGCGCGCTCCGCTCGCAGCCGCTCGCCACCGGCGCGGTCGCGTTCGCGTGCGTCGATGCGGCCGGCCGGGTGTTCGCGAGCCCCGCGCCCTGCGACGCGACTCCTTGACGGTGGCCTTCGCGTTTCGCGCGGGCTAGGACCGTGGCGTCCGACCGGTTCCGCTCGCCGCCGGCCGCGCGGCGGCCTTTCTCCATCCGGAGCGCCCATGCCCGTCGTCCGTGGCGAAGACCTCACCTACAACCGAATCCGGGAGCTCGACCCGCGGCGCGCGATCGCGTTCCTGCCCGTGAGCGCGCTCGAGGTCCACGGGCCGCATCTGCCGCTCGGCCAGGACACGGCGATGGCGCGCTGGATGGCGGAGGAGACGGCCCGGCGCTTCGCGGCGCGACACGAGGACTGGACGGTCGCGATCTTCCCCGCGCTCACGATCGGGTCCGACGAGATCCCGCTCCGCGGATCGATGGAGGCGCCGCCGCGGGCGCTCTATCGCATCCTCCTCTCGCACGGGCGGAGCCTCGCGCGCGCGGGCTTCGGGACGGTGATCGTGACGAACGGCCACGGCGGACCGCGCCACGCCGCCGCGCTCGAGGCGGCCTGCCGCGTCGTCAGCCGTCGCGCGCGCATCCGCATGGTGACGCCGTCGATCGCCGTCCTCCACCGCGTCATCACGGGCGGCCGGCACGAGCGCCTCGCCGAGCTGCTCGGACGCCCCCTCGACGAGCGCGAGCGGCGCGCGCTCCTCATCGGCGAGCACGCCGGCGCGTGGGAGACGTCGTTCATGCTCGCGGAGAGCCCGGAGCTCGTCGACCCGGGATACCGCGCCCTCGGCCCGCTCGCGCCGCCGCTCTGGCGGCCGCTCCACGCGCTCGGGGCGCGCTTGGTCGCGCGGCGCGAGCGGCGCGGCCGCGACGCGACCCGCATCCGGACGGCGTTCGACGGCCTCGCGCTCGCGATCGGCTGGTGGCTGAACGCGCGCTACGGCTACGGCGGGCGCGAGGTGACCTACAAGGGCGATCCCTCGGTCGCGTCCGCGGAGATCGGCCACGCGTTCCGCGAGATCCTCGCCGAGGATTGCCTCGACGTCGCCGACGGCGTCGCGACCGGGCGCATCGCGCCCGAGCTCGTGCGGAGCGTCGCATCCGACCACGCGGTCATCCGGCCGGGCTTCTTCGCGAAGATCGGTCTGGCTGCGGCGATCCTGCTCGCGATCCTCGCCTGGTAGGTCGGCTCACACCAGCGGCTTCTTCGTCTTGAACTTCAGGATGAGACCCGTGTTGATCGTCTCGCTGAAGAAGTAGAACGTCCCGCTCACGCTCTTCGGGTCGAACGTGCCCTTCAGGAACTTGACCTTGCCCGACACGAAGATCGTCCCCATCGTCCCGAAGTTGTAGTCGCCCATCATCCAGAACGTGCCGTCGTTCGCGACCCGGCCGGAGAGCGGGACGAGGTTCGAGCCCGACGAGTTCGTGCCGATCCGCCAGCCCGTCAGGCCGTCGAAGTAGAGGAAGACCTGGCCGCTCGGGTCGAGGGGAAGGTAGTCCTTCGCGAAGTCGTCGAGCGTGCCCTGCAGCACGCCCTTGATGGCCTTGTCGTTGACCTTGCCGTTCCCGAGCGGCTTGCCCGGCAGGCCGTAGACTTGCGGCTGCCAGCTGGTTCCGCTGATCGACAGCGGGAAGATCGTCCCGCCGACGCCTTGCGCCGGGCCGGGGTGCTGCCAGGTCGCCACGAGGACCGCGGCGGCGGCGAGGATGACGAGTAACCCCTTACGCATGATGTTCTCCCCGATGGATGGGACCGCGACGTGCCGGTCTCGAGATCGACTACGCAGGTGCGCGAGCGCCGATCAAGCACGATTCACGCGCTCGCGTGCCCGTCGCGCGAGCGCGCGGCCCCGGCGTAGGACCGCGCGGCGACGAGGCGCCGCCCCGCTGCGACTCCGACCGGGAGGACCGCGAGGCCGTAGGCCAGAGCGACGACCTGTGCGGCCGGGAGGCGATCGGCCAGGATCCCGAGGTGGAGGATCGTCAGGAGGTTCTCGGCCCCGAGAAGGCCGACGGCGAGGAGCGCGAGCCGTGGGTGGCGCGGAGGGCGCCCGCTCGATCGCGGGAAGAAGAGGATTCGCTGTGCGCGGTCGAAGCCGCGGCTCAGGCGGACGAGCGCATCGGACCGGGTGGCCGGGGCCGGCCACCCGGTCCCGCGCCCGTCGCCGTCCGGTGCCGCGCGGGCACGCGGCTCCCCGCCGCTCGTGAGCGCCCCGCGATAGCCCTCGTACGCCCACGCGCAAAGGCCCGCGATCGCGAACAGCGCGACCGCCGAAGTCGCGGCCGGGAAGTCTGGCGCCCGCGTGCCGAGCCGAAAGGCGATCGCGACCGACAGCGCCGCGAACGAGACGCCGTCGGCGAGCTCGTCGAGCGCGCGCCCGCGCTCCGACACGCGCCCGAGCGTGCGCGCCACGAGCCCGTCCAGGCAATCGAGCACCATCGCGAGCTCGGCGAGCGCGAACGCCACGACGAGCGCCGCGCGATCTCCCGCCGGGACCAGCGCGGCCGCCGCGACGCCCACGACGGCACGCGCGATCGTCACGCGGTCCGGTCCGACGCCGGCGCGGAGAGCGGCCGGCAGCAGCCGCCGCGCGACGGGATAGCGGTAGAGCCCGCCGAGCGGATCGAGGAGGAGGGGGCGCTCGCTCGAGCGCGCGGTCACGCCGGATCGTCGGCGATCGCCTCGAGCTCGAGGCGGCTCGTCTCGGGAAGCAGGAGCAGCGACGCTCCGCCGATCGCGCACAGGATCGCGACCGCGCTGACCGCGAGCGGCAGCGTGAACCCGCGCGAGATCGCGACGCTCGTCGCGCCGAGCCCGGCCGCGGATCCGAGCGTCTGCACGAGCGAGAGCCAGCCGCCCGCGGTGCCCCGGTGCGAGGTCGGAAAGACCTCGGTGCCGAGCGCGCGCACCATCACGTTCGTCGACACCGAGCACAGGGTGAGGAACGCCCAGAGCGGCGGCAGCCACGTGCCCGGCACGTGGTAGAAGAGCCACGCGAACGCGGGGAACGACAGCGCGACCGCGGCGCCGACCGGCCGGCGTCCGAACGCGTCGGCGAGGCGGCCGGCGACGACGTTTCCGAGCATCCCGAATGCGCCTGCGAGCAGCACCATGACCGAGAACTGCCAGGGCTGCCAGCCGTGCGTCGTGATCGTGAAGAAGCCGCAGAACTGGAACACCGAGACCTCGCCGGCCGAGTACAGCCCTCCGGCGAGCGTCACGGCGACGACGCGCATCGGATAGCGTCGCACCAGCTCGCCGATCGGCTCCAGCCAGGCGGCGATCGCCCCGACGGGCGCGCGCTCCGCTCGCGCCGCCGCGTGGCGCGCGAAGCGCGCGGTCTCCGGGATCTCGCGCCGGAGGAGCGGCACGAAGAAGATCGGGAAGACGCCGATCGCATAGAGCGCGCGCCAGCCGTACGGGAGGCGCTCGACCAGCCCGAAGAGGAGCGCGCCGAAGCCCCATCCGGTCGCGCCGAGCGCGCCCAGCATGCCGATCCCCCACCCGCGGTGCTGCGCGGGGAACTCCTCCGCGAGGATCACGAACGCGAGCGTCGACGAGAGGAGGACGGTCGTGCGGAAGAGCATTTGCAGCACGACGAACTGCTCGACGGTCCGTGCGAAGGCGCTCGCGACCGTCGTGAGCGCCATGCCGGCGACCGCCGCGATGAAGAGGCGCCGCCGTCCGACGCGGTCGGCGAGCGGGATCAGCAGGAACGCGGGGATCGCGCCGAGCCGGATGATGCCGACGTAGCCGGCGAGCGTCGCGTCGGCGAGCCCGAAGTCGGCGGCGATGTAGCTCAGCGCCGACATGAGGTTCGACAGGTCGTAGTTCTCGAAGAAGGCGGCGATCGCGATCAGCCCGAGGAGCCGGATCGATCGATCGTCGACCTCCGGGACGGAGCCGAAGATCGGAAGGAGCCACCACGGCCGACGGCGCGTCGCCGATGGCTGGGACGCGCGCGCTCGCGCCGCGGGAGCGGGCGTCATGCGGCCGGGATACGGCGTCGCCCGCTGCAAGTCCATCGCGCTTGCGCGCGCTGGCGCCGGCCGCGCCCCAACGTCACGCCGCTGGCGGGAGCGTCGCGACGCGGTCGCTCGGGCGGGGGCGACCCGAGGCGTTGGGGACGGCGCGCGTTTCGGGAGGGGCGGACGGTGCGCGCAGCGCGATCTCGAGGAGCCAGCCGGCGGCCACGAAGGCGGCCGCGACCAGGGCGAAGCGGAGCGGTCCGGACGCACCGTCGAAGAGCCGTGCGCCGAGCGCCGACGAGGGATCGAAGACCGATGCGAAATCGACGAGCGAGGCCGTTCCACCCAGCATGAAGACTCCTCCTGCCGGGCTCCCCACGCAGGCAGCGTGCCACGTCGCCTCGCCGGCAATCGCCCGGCCCGCGGGCGATTTCGCGCGGATTCGGAGCGCCTGGAGCCCGCACGTGGTGCATCCGCCGCAAAGCGCGTGCTGCGCCGGTGCAGCACGGAGGACGCAGCGTGAACGGCGCTTCATAGCCGCTCGTGCGTCGCGGCGGCCGGCGAACTACAGTGCGCGGTCGCTGCGACCGCCCGCGAGGGACGAGTCGCGCGAGGGGAGACGACGTGAGCAGGGGGGCGCGCCGCGCCGTACGATGGCTTCTGCGCGCCCTGGTGGCCGCGGTCGTGGTGGTGCTGGTCGCGGCCGGCGGGCTCGCCTGGCGGCTCGCGCGCGGTCCGATCGCGCTCGACTTCCTCGACGACCGGATCGACCGCGCGCTCGCGCAGGTGACCGGTCGCTTCCGGGTGCGGGTCGCGCACACCGAGGTGGCATGGGCGGGGCCGGAGCGCGGGCTCGACCTCCGCGCGCGCGACGTCGAGGTCTTTGCTCCGGACGGGGCCATCGTCGCCCGGCTGCCGGCGATCGCGATCGACCTCGCGGTCGAGCCGCTCCTCCACGGGGCCCTCGTGCCGACCTCGGTCGACGTGCTGGAGCCGTCGCTCCGGCTCGTCCGCCATCCCGACGGCGCCGTCGACCTCGGGCTCGGCGCGGGCGAGGAGCGCGCGGACGGCGGCTCGGTGCTGCGCGACGTCCTCGCGAACCTCTCGTCGGACGAGCGCCCCGCACCCGGCACGGCGTCGGCGCTGAGGAGCATCTCGATCGACGACGGCGTCATCGAGGTGCGGGATCTCGAGAGCGGCGAGAGCTGGCGCGCCCCCTCGCTCGACGTCGCGATCCGGCGCGACGGGCGCGGGCTCACGGCTCGCCTCTCGGGCGAGCTGGAGCTCGGGCCGGATCGCATGGCGCTCGAGGGCGAGGCACGCGTGCCGTCGGCCGGGCCCGCCTCGGCCGCGCTCACCGTGCGCGGCGTCCGCCCGCGCGCGCTCGCGGCGCGCGTGGCCGCCGCCCCGACGACCGCGATCGGCCGGCGCCTCGCGCAGATCGGTCCCACGCTCGACCGGATCGACGTCGACCTCGCGGGCACGGCGACGGTCGAGCTCGACGCGACCTGGCGCCCGGCGCGAATCGCCGTCAAGCTCGAGGCGGGCGGCGGAACGCTCGCGATCGCGGGCGACCGCATGCCCCTCCGGCGGCTCGCGCTTGTCGCGTCGCTCGACGTCGGTCAGGAGCTCGTTCGGCTCGAGGAGGTCGTCGTCGACCTCGGCGCTCCCACGATCCGCGCGACGGGCGAGGTACGCGGCCTCGCCGGCGACGGCGCGGTGACGGCGCAGGCCTCGATCGCCGCGCTCCCGATCGACCTCGCGTGGCGCGCGTGGCCGCCCGGCGCGGCGAGCGGCGCGCGCGCGTGGCTCACGGCGAACGTCTCGCAGGGAAAGGTCGCGCACGCGCGCGTCCGGGTCGACGCGAAGATCGCGGACGGCGACCTCGCGACCGCCCGCGCTCCGAGCGTCCGGGGCGATCTCGGCTACGAAGGGCTCGAGGTGCGCTTCCTCGAGACGATGGCGCCCGTCACGAAGGTCCGCGGGCGCGGGACGTTCACGCAGGCGGGATTCGACCTCGGCGTGAAGAGCGGAGAGATCGCCGGCATGGCGGTCGGGCCGGCGAAGGTCGTCATCTCCGGCATGGACCGGCCGACGCCGCGGATCGCGATCGACGCGTCCGTGAAAGGGGACGTCCGCGCCGCCATCACGGTCCTCGATGCGCCGCCAGTCCAGCTCGCGCGCGCCATGGGCGTCGATCCGGCGAAGATCGGCGGCGGGATGGACGGGCGGCTGTCGCTCGCGTTTCCCCTCCAGGGCGACCTGTCGCTCGCCGGCCTCGGCCTCCGCGGTCGCGCCGATGTCGCGGGCTTCGCGCTCCCCGACGCGGTCGCGGGATGGCCGATCTCGGACGCCGACCTCCGGGTCGACGTCGACGCGCGCGCGGTCCGGGTCGCCGGCAAGGCCGCGATCGCGGGCGTCCCGGCCGACGTCTCGTGGACGGAGAACCTCGAGAGCGGCGTCAAGACGGAGCGCACGTATGCGGTGCGCGCCGCCGTCGACTCGGCGGGCCGGAAGGCGCTCGGCTTCGACCTCGCTCCATTCGTCGAGGGCCCGGTCGCGGTCGCGGTCGAAGGCTCGCAGCCGCGCGACGCGCCGGCCGAGATCGCCCTTCGCGCCGACCTCGCGCAAGCGGCGATCGACGTGCCGCAGATGGCGTGGAAGAAGCCGCCGGGCGCACCCGGCCGGCTCGACGCGAAGCTCGGCGCGAGCGGTGCGCGCGTCACGCGCATCGATCCCGCATCGCTCGACGCGGGAGGCTTGAAGGCGAGCGGGCGCGCCATCCGCGATCCCGGTGGCGACGGCTGGCAGCACGTCGACGTCGGCGGAACGCTCGCGGGCGGCGGCCCGGGCGACTCGCCGGGCCAGATGGCGGCCCGCTTCGACCGCGCGGAGAAGGGCTACCGCTTCGAGATCACGTCGAACGACAGCGGCGCACTCTTCCGGACGCTCGGCTTCTACGGCGACGCCGACGGCGGGCGGCTCCGCTTCACGGGCACGCTCGTCGCGCCGAGCGAGGAGCTCGCGTTCGACGGCCACGCCGAGATCACCGATGTCGTGATCTCGCACGCGCCGTGGCTCGCGCGCGCCGCGACCCTGGGCTCGTTCCGCGGCATCGCCGACGCGTTCTCGACGTCAGGCAGCGGGATCCGCTTCGACACCGTGCGGGTGGACGCATCGCGCGCGCGGCGCGTGACGACGCTCGCCGACGGATCGGCCGCGGGAAGCTCGCTCGGCCTCCTCTTCTCGGGCACGATCGATCAGGCGAACGATCAGCTCGACCTCCGCGGCACGCTCGTCCCCGAGCTGTACGGCCTGAACAGCGCGCTCGGAAAGATCCCGGTCGTCGGCTCGGTCCTCTTCGGCGACCACGGACCCGTGGGCGTCGACTTCTCGATCGCGGGGCGGAGCTCGGATCCGCAGGTGACCGTCCACCCGCTCGACTCGATCACGCCCGGCATCCTCGGTCGGCTCTTCCGCGGCAACCCGCGTGCGCCCAAGCGCGCCAGCGATTGAGCCGGGCGCGGATCGCTATAGAAGCGGCGACAGCAGGCGCGTCGTCCCGAGCTTGAGGCGCTCTCCCAGGGTGCGGCGTGCGAGCGCTCGCGCGCCGATCTCGCGGCTCCGCGCGAGATCGGCGAGGAAGCGCTCCTCGAGCACGGCGGCGAAGCGCGCGTCGACGACGAGGGCCGACAGCTCGAAGTTCAGCCGGAAGCTCCGCACGTCGACGTTCGCCGAGCCGACGATGCCCCACGCTCCGTCGACGGTGAGCGTCTTCGCGTGCAGCATCGCCGGGCGGAACTCGTACACGCGCACCCCCGCCGAGACGAGTTCGGGATAGAACGACTGGGCCGCGCTCTTCACGAGCGGTACGTCGCACGGACCGGGCACGAGGACGCGGACGTCGACCCCGCGCATCGCGGCCGCGGTGAGCGCGCGCAGGGTCGCGTCGTCGGGTACGAAGTACGGGCTCGTCAAGCAGATGCGATGCTGCGCGGTCGCGATGCCCGAGAAGTAGACGTAGCTGGTCGCGTTCTGCGTCTGGTCGGGTCCGCTCGGAACGACCGCGACCGTCGATTCGCCGGCGCCGGGCGGCGACCGCTCCGGAAGCGCGAGCGACTCGCCGGTCGCGAACGACCAGTCCTCCGCGAAGGTCCACGCGAGGTCGGCGACCGCCGGCCCCCGGATCGCGAGGTGGCTGTCGCGGAACGAGCGCGACCCGCGGCGCTTCCCGAGTCGGCCCGAGTACTCGTCGCCGATGTTCATGCCGCCCGCGAAGCCGAGGGCGCCGTCGACGACGATGAGCTTCCGGTGGTTCCGGAGGTGCACGGCCCAGCGCCGGCGGAGCGGGTTCATCGGAAGGAACGACTCGGTGCGGCCGCCCGCCGCGCGGATGGCGGCGAGGCGCTTCGCGTCGATCCGGAGCGAGCCGAACGCGTCGAAGAGGAACCGCACCTCGACGCCCTGCGCGGCCTTGTCGGCGAGCGCCTCGAGGAAGCGGTGCCCGGTCGCGTCGTTCTGGATGATATAGTACTCGGCCCAGACGCTCCGGCGCGCCGAGGCGATCGCCTCCTCGATCTCGCGAAACGCGATCTCGCTCTCGGCGAGGAGCTCGACGCGGTTGCCGTGCGAGGCGGGGAGGCCCGTGAGCCGGGTCGCGAGCTCGACGAGCCCGCCGGCGGGCTCCGGCACCCGCGCGACCGCCCCCACCTCCTCGGCCTCGACGTCGGGCGCTCGGCCGAGGCGCCGGCGAAGCGCCGCGGCGCTCCGCTGCTTTCGCCGCCGCGTCCGCTTGATGCTCGGGTTCGCGACCAGCAGGTAGAGGATCGCGCCCAGCACCGGGAACGCGACGATCGCGAGCACCCACGCGAGCGTGCTCTCGACGCCGTGCCCGCGCAGGATCGCGCGCGCGATCGCGTACAGGGCGAGTGCGCCCGCGAGGACGCCGAGGAGAGGGGCGGGAAGCGTCTCGGTCACGAGCGTGCCGATCGCCGCGCTGGGCCGGTGGAAGCCATGCCGTGCCCGGAACAGCATGCCAGCCGCGGCGCTTTCAAGAAGGCCCGCGCCGCCCGCGTGTGTCAATCAGGAGGCCGGGATCCGGTCGTGGAAGACGGTACCGCATCCTGCGAGGGCGAGTGCCACGAGCAGGAGGAGCGCGAGCACGATCGCCCCCACCGCGCCGGCCGCGGCGACGGCTCGCCCGCCTCCGCGCGCACGCGCGCCGCGCCGCCCGCGTCCCACCGCTCGCACGGGCCCGCCGCCGAGCGGGTCCCGCTGCCGAGGCTCCGCCATCGCCTTCACCATCGGCGAGTTCGGCGGCGCGGATGAGCGGCGAGCCCGGCGGGCCGGCGGCCGGGAAGGGGGAGTGTCGAGCGTCGGCGCGCTTGTGGAAGCCGTCGCCCTCGTGAACAAGGGAGCACAACCAAGCGGAGGGCGTTCTCGTGAATCGACTCGACGGAAAGATCGCGATCGTGACCGGCGGAGCATCCGGCATCGGCGCCGCGACGGCGCGCGTGTTCGCCGAGGCCGGCGCGAAGGTCGTGGTCGCCGACGTGCAGGACGGCGGTGCGGTCGCGCGCGAGGTGGGCGGCACGTTCCGGAAGGTCGACGTGCGCCGCTCCGACGAGGTGCGCGACCTGATCGCGCGCACCGTCGCCGACCACGGGCGTCTCGACGTCCTCTTCAACAACGCCGGCATCGAGGTCCACGGCCCGCTCGCCGCGACCGACGACGAGCTCCACCGCAACCTGATCGACGTGAACGTGAACGGGGTCTTCTACGGCATCAAGCACGCGATCCCGGCGATGGCGCAGAACCCGGGACCGGCGCGGGGAGCCATCGTGAACACCGCGAGCGTCGCCGGCATCACCGGTGCGCCCGGGCTCGGCTCGTACGACGCGTCGAAGCACGCGGTCGTCGGCCTGACGCGCACGGCGGCGCTCGAGGTCGGCATGATCGGCATCCGGGTGAACGCCGTCTGCCCGGGGATCATCCGGACGCCGATGCTCGAGGCTTTCGGCTTGACGAGCGAGATCGTGACCGCGTTCGCGCGCATGCACGCGCTGAACCGGATCGGAGAGCCGTCGGAGGTCGCGCGCCTCGTCCTCTTCCTCGCGAGCGACGACGCGTCGTTCATCACGGGCCAGGCGGTCGCGGTGGACGGCGGGATGACGGCCGGGCCGGGCTCGGGGCCGATCCAGCAGGCCTGACCTCGAAGGCGACCTCGTCGACCGCGCCGCCGCGCGCGTCGACGAGCTCCAGACGGTGCCGTCCGGCCGCCGGCGGCCAGAGGAAGGGGGCGGCCGGCCCCGCGTCCCGCCCGTCGAGCCGCCAGCGGAGCGCGCGCGGGGCGCCGTCGGCCGCGAACGGGACGCGCTGGTTCGCGTCGGGGATGTCGGGGTCGATCGCGAACACGCTACCGGCGACCGGCGCCGCGATGCGCGGGCGCGTGGGCGCGACGGCGACCGCGCCGCCCGGCGGCTCCGTGCCGGCGAGGAACCACTCGGCGCGGGCCGGCTCCGCCCGGTCGTCGAACGCGACCGCGCGCCGCACGAGGCCCGCGGGCGCCGTCGGGCGATCGTCCGGCGCGTCGCGGTGGAGGAAGCTCAGGATCGCGAGCCACGCCGGTGCCGCGCCCGACACCCCGCTCACGTCGTGCATGGGCGCGCCCGACGCGTTCCCGACCCAGACGCCGACCGTGTAGCGGGTCGAGAAGCCGACGCACCAGTTGTCGCGCATGTCCTTGCTGGTCCCGGTCTTGACGGCGGCCCAGAAGCGCGTGGCGAGCGGGTTCTCGAGCCCGAAGGTCGCGGCGCGGCTCTCGCGATCGGAGAGCACGTCGCCGACGACGAAGGCCGCTTCGGCGGAGAGCACGCGCTGCGCCGGCGGCTCGTCGCCCGACGCGGTCCACCGCAGCGGCGACGCGACCCCGCCGTTCGCGAGCGCCCGGTAGGCGTTCGCGAGCTCCGCGAGGCTCACGTCCGCGGCGCCGAGCGCGAGCGCCGGCCCGTAGTGCTCGCCCGGCCGATCGACGGCCGCGAAGCCGAGCGCACGCAGCACGCGCGCGAGCCGCTCGACGCCCACCAGCTCGAGCACGCGGACCGCGGGGACGTTGAGCGAGCCGGCGAGGGCGGAGCGCGCGCTCACGAGCCCGCGGTAGCCCTCGTCGTAGTTGCGGGGCCGGTAGAGGCCGCCCGACACCGGGAGCGCGAGCGGCAGGTCCTCGACCAGCGAGGCCGCGGTCAAGCGCCGCTCGTCGAACGCGACGCCATAGAGGAAGGGCTTGAGCGTCGAGCCGGCCTGGCGGTGCGCGAGCACGCCGTCGACGTGGCGCGCGGACGCGAGCGCCCCCGCCGCGCCGACCCACGCCAGCACCTCGCCCGTCCGGTTGTCGAGCGCGATCGCGGCGCCGTCGTGCACGTTGCGATCGGCGAGCGCGCGCAGGTTGCGCTCGAGCGCGTCGCTCGCGGCTCGCTGCACGCTCGCGTCGAGCGTCGACACGGCCGTGGTCGCGCGGTCGCCGCGGCCGCCACCGCCGGCGCCCGCGCCGGTCGCCGCGCCGAGGAGGCGCGCGGCGGCGTGGGGCGCGAGCGCGATGCGCGGGCGATTCGGCCGCGCCGGGTCGCTGGCGCGCTCCGCGGCCTCCGCGATCGCCGTCGGGTCGACCGCTCCGCCTCCGTCGAGGCGCGATGCGAGGTCCGCCGCGCGCCGGGCGAGCGCGGCGCGCCCGGCGTTGGGAGCGCGGATCGACGCGGCGAGCACGACCGCTTCCTCTTCCGACAGCGCGTGCGGCGCCTTTCCGAGGAGGAGGTGCGCGGCGGCCGCGATCCCGGACAGCTCGCCGCGGAACGCGACCAGGTTCAGGTACGCCTCGAGGATCTCGTCCTTCGACCACGTGCGCTCGATCGCCCAGGCGGCGCGCATCTGCCGCCACTTCGCGAGCGCGCCGCGCCGAGCGCCCGCTGGAGCGCCGCGCTCGGCGGGATCGACGAGCGACGCGAGCTGCATCGCGATCGTGCTGGCGCCGCGGCGCGCGGCCCCGTCGCGCGCCGCCTGCACGACGCTCGCGGCGAGCGCGATCGCGTCGACGCCGCCGTGGCTCGCGAAGCGCCGGTCCTCGGAAGCGATCACCGCCCGCACCAACGACGGCGCGACCGCGGCGATCGGCGTCCACTCGAGCCGCCGCCCGAAGCGATCGATGCGCTGCTCGTGGAGGACCTCGCCGTGGCGGTCGAGGAGCCGCGCGTCGGAAGCGCGGTAGCCGGCGCGCACGTCGGCGAAGGTCGGCATCGCGGGCCTTCGCGTCGCGAGGAGCGACGGGCCCGCTCGCCACGCGCCGGCGCCGGCGACCGCCGCGAGCAGCGCGACGGCGACGCCCGTCGCCCGCCGCGCTCGCTTCACGGCGCGACCTCGACCGGATCGTTCGGCAGCTCGCCGAGCATCTCGGGCGCGTAGAGCGCCTCGACGTGCGTCGGCGGCATCTGGAACGTCCCCGCCTGGTTCAGCCGGATCGCGTACTCGACGACGAGCCGCCCCGCCGCGACGCGCTCGTAGTACGCGCGGTACGCCTCGAAGGTCTTCTCCTCGTACGCCGGCAGGACGGCATCCGCGGCATCGTCGGCGGCCGGGGTCGGCGCGGCGAGCGACGAGTCGGTCGCGAAGCCGCGCGCGAGGAACGACGCCCCGGCGGGCACGGGATCGTCGACGACGACCCACGGCAGGTCCGAGGCCGCCTCGATCTCGAGCCGCACTCGAAGCGTGTCGCCGACGCTCCAACGCCCGGCAGCTCGCTGATCGATCGCCGTCGTGCTGCGCGCGATCCGGTAGCCGGCCACGAGCGGAGCGGCGAGCGGGATCGCGGCACGCGTCGTCACGGTGACCCACGGCCGCCCGGTTCCGCGCTGCTCGATCGCGAGCTCGCCGGGCGCGTCCGGCCACGGGAAGTCGAGCGCTCCGCCGGCGGGCGAGCTCGACCACCCGAGCGTCCGCGCGGTCGCGCCGAGGCGCGCCACCGTCTCGCCGGCGACCGGCGCGCTCTCCCAGGCGGCCGCGAAGCGCCCGATTGCGACCGTGCCCCAAGCGTTCGCGACCGTCGTCTCCCATCGCCCGCGGCGCTGGCGCGCCAGGGCGCCGCGGACGACGCGCGCCTGGTCGGGGCGCCACGCTCCGCTGTCGACGGCGAGCCACGCGAGGCGGACCGCGTCGACGTCCTCTCTCGCGAACGGGCGGCCCGCGTCGGACGGTCCGCCGCCGCTGAACGCGAGCGCCGTGCCGCCGAGCTCGAGGCGCGCGCGCAGCACCTGCTCGGCCTCGGCCAGCCGCGCGCCGCGCTCGCGCGCCGGCCACGACCGCGTGCGGAGGAGGAAGGTCCACCAGTCGAGCACGGCCGAGGTCGGCCAGAGCGCCGGCTCGATCGAGATCGACGAGACGAGCCCCGGCTCGTCCACGCCCGCAGCGGCGAGCGCGGCCGCCGCCTCGAGCTTGCGGAGCGTCAAGTCGGGCGCGACCGGCTCGCGATGCGAGAGCGTGCCGTCGATGAAGGCGCGGAGGCCCTGCTTCATGCGATCCAGCGCGGGCGCCGGCAGGTCGCGCTTCGCGGCGCGGCTGACCTCGATCGCGTACGCCGTGAGCGACGGGTCGCCCCAGGACAGCGACGGGAAGAACTTCGCGAGCCCGTCGCCGTCGAGCGAGGACGCGATCGCGGCCGCGGTCTCGCTCCAGAGCGCGTCGTCGCCGAGCGCGATCGCGCGCGAGATGCGCTGCTCGAGGCAGCGGTACGGGTAGCGCGCCATCCAGTCGCGCACCCCGGCGAGACCGGCGGCGACGCTCGGCGCGAGCGCGACTTCGATCCCGCCGCGGCCGGGAAGCGCATCGGCCGGGCGTGCGATCGGCTCGGCGAGCGGCTCGGGCCCGCCGGCCTGTGCGAGCGTCGCCTGCAGGGTCCTGACCGGCACGGCGGCGGCGACGCGCTCCTCGACCGCGAGCCGGTCGGCGGCGCCGCCGTCGGCTTGGGCCGCGACTACGAAGCGGAGCGTTCCCTCGCTCGCGGGCGCGACCACGTCCCACGCGACGACCTTGGCCTCGCCGGGCGCGAGCGCGACGTCGCGCGCCGCGAGCTCCGGCTCCGCGAGCCCGGCGGCCCGTCCCGAGACCGCGACCGACAGCGGGCGATCGGTCGTGTTCCGCACCGTGAACTCCGCGCGGTAGCGGTCTCCCGTCCGGACGACCGGCGGGAGACCGGAGAGGACCATCAGGTCCTTGGTCGCGCGGATCGTGGCCTCGCCGGTCCCGAAGAGACCCGCGCCCGCCGTCGCGACCGCCACGATGCGGAAGCTCGTGAGCGAGTCGTTCAGCGGGACGTCGACGGCGGCTCGGCCGGCGGCGTCGAGCGGAACCCGCCCGCGCCAGAGGAGGAGCGTGTCGAAGAGCTCGCGCGTCGCCTGGCGTCCGCCGCCGCCGCCGGTCGGCATCGCCTTCTTCCCGAAGTGCCGCTTGCCGACGACCTCGAGCTGCGACGTCGACGTCTCGACCAGGTCGCCGCGCCGGCCCATCATCGCGCTCAGGAGGTCGACGCTCGGGTTCGGGAGGAGCTCGAGGAGGCCCTCGTCGACCGCCGCGACCGCGACCGCCGCATCCGAGGGGAGCGCCTCGCCGGCGCTCGCTGCGGCCGCGATGTCGACGTGCACGGTGGCCCGGGCTTCGACCACCGACCGCTCGGGCGCGACGTTCACGTTGATCTCGTGCGGACGCCAGCCGACGTCGAGCGGCGCGATGCCGAGCTTGAACGCCGGCTTCCCGAGGTCGACGAGCGCGGTCGGCGAGATGCTCGCGACCCGGCCGCGCACCGCCAGCACCTCGACGAACGCGTTCGGCGAGTAGGCGTCGCGGATCGGGACCTCGACCGCGGGGTCCTTGCCGGCGAGCTCGACGACGCGGGCGTCGAGGACGCCCTCGCGCGCGACCGTCACGAGGGCGGTCGCGCGCCGGAACGGCATCCGCACCTGGAGGCGCGCGGTCTCGCCGGGCTCCCAGCGCTTCCGCTCGGGGATCAGGTCGATGCGGTCGCCGTCCGCCATGCGGAACCACGCGTCGTCGCGGCCGGGCACCCAGACGTCGACGTGCGCGGCGCTCGGACGCCCCTCCGCGTCGGCGATCCGGGCCTGCACGATGAGGTCGCCGTCGGAAGGCGCGCGCCGGACGCAGCGCAGGCGTCCCGCCGCGTCGGTGCGGCCGCGGCAGAGCGTCTTCAGGCGGCGGGTCTCCTCGACGTCCTGGTACGCGTAGAAGCCGCCGACGACCCGCTGGCGGTTCGTGTACGTGAAGCGGCGGAACGCCTCGACGACGACGGGAACGCCGGCGACGGGCTTCTGCGCCGGATCGATCACCGCCACGTCCGCCGTGATCTTCCGCTTCGCGTCGCGGCGATACTCCGCCTGCAACGCAGGGACGAGCGCGGCCGGCCAGAGCGGAGTGCTGGCGGACGCGGTCTGCGATTCGCCGTTCGGATCGCGGAACTCGACCTCGACGAGGAGCTTCGCGGGCTGCCGCACCGGCGGGAGATCGCGCAACAGCGCGCGCGCGGCGCCCGCGGCGTCGAGGCGGAGCTGCTCGCGGGTCGCGACGGCGCCGCGCGCGCGGCTCGCCGCGCCGGCGTTGCCGCCGGCATCTCCGCCTGCGCCGTCGCTCGCGGCTTCTCCGCCCAGGCGTTCGATTCCTGCCTCGACGGCTCCGTTCGCGATCGCGAAGCCCTCGAGGCCGGCGGCCGGCACGAGGTCGGCCGGGGCGACGCGGCTCCGGACCGTGATCGGCAGCCCGCCGGCCGCGCCGCCCGCGAGGTACCGGATGGCGACGTCCGCCGGCACCTCGTGCGGCGCGACGAGCGGCCCCGCCGGCAGCTGGAGCGACGCGCGCAGCAGCGGAACGCGGAACTCCTCGACCCGGAGCTCGCCGGCAATCCACTCCTTCTGGGATTCCTCCGTCGACCCGAGCGAGACGTACGGCGGCGGCGGGGTCGGCGTGGCGGCCGGATCGCGCCCGGCGCTGGCGCCGGCGTTCGCTCCAGGGGCCATCGCCTCGCCGCGCGCGGGGCGCAGCAGGACGACCTGGTAGCGCCCGAGCTTCGCCTCGCGCGGGATCGCCCACGCCGTCTCGGCGGTCCCGTCCGCGTTCCAGACGAGCGGGAGCGGGATCTCGGTGTCGCTTCCGACGTGCCGGACGACGAGCCGCGAAGGGCGCTCGTCCGGCTTGGCGAGCGCGAAGCCCGCCCCGGTCTCCACGCGGAAGACGTGCTTCATGTACGCGGTCTCGCCCGCGCGGAGGAGCGCCCGCGCGAGGATCGTGTGGGCGGCGTACGGGCCCTGCCACGGCTCGCTCGGCAGGTTCCAGCGGAAGTTCTCGATGCCCTCGTTCCAGCTCGAGTGGACGAAGCCGAGGTCGTCGCCGCTGCGCGCGGTGACGAAGATGCCGGAGGTCAAGTTCGAGAGGACGCGCGAGCCCTCGTAGTCGTGCGACTCGTCCGGCTCGTCGTCGCTGGTCGGGTCCTTGCAGACCGGGAGGTCGACCTCGCGCGGCAGCCGACCGATGCGCGCGATCCCGTCGGCGTCGCTCCGGCCCTGCCAGAGGACCTTGCCGGCGCAGTCGTGCACGGCGACGTCGGCATCCGGGATCGGGTTCGCCTTCTCGAGCGACGTCACCCAGACGAGCGAGCTCTCGCGCCCCCACTGGAAGTGCACCGCGACGTCCGTCACGAGCGCCGCGGCCGACACGTACATCGGCTTGTCGGCGTCGAGGAGCGCCGTTCCGAGCGCGCGGCTCGCGAGCTCGACGACGTAGATGCCGGGCCGCTCGAGCGGCAGGCCGACGACCTGCATCGCCTGGCCGTCGGGCTGGGGCAGGTCGAACGAACGCACGCGGTCGCCGAGGGGCCGTCCCGCGAAGACCGAGCGGTCGCGACGAGCGCCCGCGACGCGGAGCAGCCAGCGGATGATCTCGCCCGGCCGATCGGTCGGGAGCGCGACCGCAGTCGCGCTCGCGCCGGTGCGCAGCGTCTTCGCGTCGCCTTCGGACGCGGGCGCCTTCGCGCCGGCCGCCTGCGCGCCGACGTCCAGCACCTGCGTCCGAACCGCCGGCTCGAGGCCGCGAATCGTGACGGGGAGTGCCGGGTCGGCCTTCGCCTCCAGGATGCCGAAGCGGGCGGCGAACTTCGCGAGCGGCGGAACGGCGTCGACCTGGAGCGGCAGCGTGCGCAGCTCGTCGGCGTTCGCGAGCGGACGGCCGGCGTCGTCGTGGAGGTCGGCAGGGACGTCGACGCGGAGCGCGGTCGCGGGCGGGAAGGGCGGCGCGAAGGTCACGCGCGTCACCTGCGGGTCGGGCGTGTCGGGCGGCTCCTGCGCGAAGCGCTTCCCGTCCGGGCCGACGAGCGCGACCCGCGCGGCGGCCGCCGCGTCGACGCTCGCGGTGAAGCGGAGCGAGATCGCCGCGAGCGGGACGCAGCCGGCGCGCGCGCTCTCGCGCTCGCAGCGGATCTCGGCGCGGAAGGCGGGCCGGGTCTTGTACTCGAACGACTGCTCCTCGGCGGTCGCGATGCCGGTCGCGCTCTCGATCCCCGGGCCCCACACGAGCTTGACCGCGGCCTCGGCGGGAAAGCGCTGCCGCGCCTGCAGCACGAGGACCGGTCCGGTCGGCCGATCGTCCGGATCGAGCGCGAGGATCGCGGTGCGGACGTCCGCGCTCGCGATCGCGACCGGGATGCGCTCCGCGATGCCGTCGGCGGCGAAGTAGGCGTGCGCCTCGACCGACGCCGGCTTCGGGTCGGCGTCGAGCACGAGGACGAACGCCTGGTCCTCGGCGATCTCCGAGCCTTCGGCAGGGCGCGTCTCGGTGACGGACGGTCCGCCGGTCGAGAACTCGAAGTGCCGCTCGCCCTCGACCGGGCGACCGGCGCGGTCGCGGAGGTCAGGGAGGAGGTCGATCGCGCAGCGCTCGCCGCCCGGCAGCTCGCGCGCGAGCTCGACCGCGTACGTCCTGCTGTCGATCCAGTGGCCGCTGCCCGCGACGGGCGGCGTGCACGCGACCGCGAACGGCGCTGCGGCGCGCGGGTCGCCGAGCGCGACCATGGGGGCGCCGAAGCGCACCGTCACCTGCCTCGGTTGCTTGACGGTGCCTCGCGGCGAGACGTCCTCGATCTGCGCCGCGCGCGCGGTGGCCGCGACGGCGACGAGCGCGCACGCCAGGCGCAACCGCTTCACGACCCCCATTCCGCCACCTCCTCGCGCACCGTTCCGCGCCGCACTTCGCGCCGGGCGCGGAGCGCTGTCAAGGCGCGGTGGAGTGGGCCGCGGCAGCGCCGTGGACGGCACCGCCGTCCGCGCCCGCGAGCGCGACGACGAGGCGGTAGAAGAACTCGACCGCGGGGCGAAGGCTCGCGGCGGGGATGCGCTCGTCGATCCCGTGCGCCCGCCGCGCGTCGTTCTCCGTGACGGCGATCGGCCCGAGGCCGTACGCGGCGACGCCGTGCGCGCGCACGTGTCGGGAGTCGGTCGCGCCGCGCCCCATGAACGGCACGATCGCGGCGCCCGGCCAGACCTCCGGCGCGACCTTCCGGACCGCGTCCGGAACCGCGCCCTCGAGGGGCGACGGGGTCGCGTGTCCGAACTCCTGGCTCGGCTCGATCGCGAGCTCGGGGTCCGCGAACACCTCCGCGAGCTGGCGCTGCACGTCGTCTGCGGTCTCGTCGGGGAGGATCCGGCAGTTGACGTTCGCGGTCGCCTCGGCGGGAAGCGCGTTCACGCGCGTGCCACCGCCGAGCATGGTCGCGACGCAGGTCGTGCGGAGCGTCGCGGCGAGCGTGGGGTCCGCCTCGACGACGCGCAGCGCGTCCGGCGGAAGCTGGTCCTTGGTCTCCGCCAGCGCGCTCATGGCCTGCGCGCGCTCCGGTGGCTCGAGCGGCGCGCGCGCCGAGAGCCACGCGCGCGTCACCGGGAGGAGGCGCGCCGGGAACTGGTGCTGCGCCAGCCGGTCGAGCGCTCGCGCGAGCCGATAGATGGCGTTTCCCGGGACCGGCACCGACGAGTGGCCGGTCGGGCCGCGCGCGCGGATGGTGTAGTCCTGGTAGAGCTTCTCGGCCGCCTGCATCTCGACGAGCTTGACGCGTCCCGCCTCGTCGAGGATCGGCGCGCCGCCCTCGTTGAGCGCGATCTCCGCGTCGATCGTCTCCGGGCGATGCTCGAGCTGCCAGCGGATGCCGAGGCCGCCGCTCTCCTCGTCGCCCGTCCACGCGAGGACGACGTCGCGCGCGAGCGGAGCTCGCTGCGCGTGGAGCAGGATCACGACCTCGAGCGCGACCGCGGCCATGCCGAGGTCGTCGAGCACGCCGCGCCCGACGAGGAACCCGTCGCGCTCGACCATGCGATGCGGGTCGGACGTCCAGCTCTGGCCCTCGGCGCCGACGACGTCGGTGTGCGCGAGGAGAAGGAGCGGCCGGCGCGTGCCGTCGCCGCGCAGGCGGGCGACGAGGTTCTCGCGGCCGGGCGCGAACGCGTCGATCTCGAACGGGATCCCGGCCTTCTCGAGGCGCTTTGCCGCGATCCGCGCAGCGCGGCTCTCGTTCCCGGGAGGGTTCGACGTATCCGCCGCGACCAGGTCCGCGAGCGTCGCGCGGACCGCGCGCGCCGCCGCGTCGAAGTCCGGAGCGGCCGTCATCGCGCGCGGGGCCGCGCGCGCGGTCCCGTCGCTCCACGCCGACGCGAGGGCGAGCGCGCACAGCGCCGCAAGGCCGGTCGCACCGGCGAGCGCTCGCGGTCGTCGCCCCTCGAGCGGGCTCATGCGCGCACCGCGCTCGCTTCGCCGAGCCAGCGGCTGGGGCGAACCGCGACCGCGGGACGCCGCGCGAGCGCGCGGCGTGCGCCCTCGACCACGAGCTGCACGGCTTCGCCGGGCGAGTCGGTCACAGCCATGAGGTCGAGGTCCTCTGCGGCGATCGTCCCCTCGCGCACCATCTTCTCCCGCAGCCAGTCGAGCATCGGCTTCCAGTACGCCGTCCCGAGCAGCACGACCGGGAAATCCTCGATCTTGCCGGTCTGGATCAGCGTCAGGGTCTCGAAGATCTCGTCCATCGTGCCGATGCCGCCGGGCAGGACGACGAAGGCGTAGGAGTACTTGACGAGCATCACCTTGCGCACGAAGAAGTGCCGGAACTCGACCATCACGTCGAGGTACGGGTTCGGGCGCTGCTCGACCGGCAGCGTGATGTTGCAGCCGACGCTGCACCCGCCCGCCTCCTTCGCTCCCCGGTTGGCGCCCTCCATGATGCCGGGACCGCCGCCCGTGATCACGGCGAAGCCCTCGCGTGCGAGCAGCGCGCCGGCCTCGCGCGCGAGCTGGTAGTAGGGATGCCCCTCCTTGAAGCGCGCCGATCCGAAGACCGTGACGCACGGGCCGCGGAAGTGGAGCGCGCGGAAGCCGCGCATGAACTCGAAGAAGATGCCGATCGCGCGCCGCAGCTCGGCGACGCGGCTGCTCGGGCCGGCGAGGAACGGCAGGTCGCCGTGCGCGGTGGCCGGGTCGCCGCGACCGCGCGGCGAGTGCGCGGGCGCGGCGACGTCGATCGTCTCCCGCGGGTGGGGAGTCGGGAGGCGATCGCGCATGCGACGCTCGTATCGCGAGCGGGCGCGCGCTGAAAGCGCAGCGGTCGCGTAGTGCCTGTGGGCCGGGGGAGCCGTGTGTGCGGGCGCTCGACCGCTTGCCTGTGGTTCGCCGAAGCCGTGTTTGCGGGCGCTCGACCGGTTGCCTGCGGTCGCCGAAGCCGCGTTTGCGGGCGCTCGCTCCGGGTCTCAGTCGCGGGGAGAAGAGCGCCCCGAATTGTTTCATGGATCAAGGTAGGGGCGGGTGAATTGTCCCGCTCGTTCGACAGTCGCTCGCTTGCCCGCAAACGCGGCTTCGGCTGCGTCGGCGGAGAGTGCCCGCAAACCCGGCTTCGGCTGCGTCGGCGAAGGTTGCCCGCGAACGGGCTTCGGCTGCGTCGGCGAATTCGGGCGCGGTTTGTTGGCGGCGGTCGAGGGCGGAGACGCCTCGCACGGGCGATCACGGGCGGCGGTCGGTGAGGGAGCGGGCGGCGGTGGCGCCGAGGATGAGGGCGCCGCCGGCGAGGGACCAGGGGCCGGGGCGCTCGCCGTGGACGAGCCAGGCCCAGACCGGTGAGAGGACGGGCTCGACGAGCACGAGGAGCGACGCCTCGAATGCGGGGACGTCGCGCACGCCGCGCGTCAGGAGGGCGTAGGCGAGCGCGATCTGGACGACGCCGAGCCAGGCGACCGCGAGCCAGTCGCGGGCGCCGATCGACGTCGGCAGCGGGAGCGTCCACGGGAGGCACGCGACGAAGACGAACGCGTTCGCGAGGATGACGGCGGCGATCGCCGGGTCCGCGCCCGTGGCGTGGTCGCGGGAGCTGCGGGACGGGTCCTCGCGACCAGCGCTCGCGGCGAGCCAGCGGAGGCCGAGGATCGTCGCGGCCCAGCCGGCGCCGCTCGCGGCGGCGACGAGGTTGCCGAGGGCGGGGTCGGGGGCCGTCTCCTGGACCGCGTCGGTGCCGACGAAGAAGGCGGCGAGCCCGGCCGCGAAGACGGCCAGGTAGGCGAGGTCGCGCGCGCGCGTGCGCTCGCGGAGGAGGACGGGCGCGAGCACCACGACGTAGAGCGGCGCGGTCGCCTGGAGGAAGATCGTGCTGGCCGCGGTGGTGAGCTTGTTGGCGACGACGAAGCTCAGCATCATGGCACCCTGCGCGATCCCGACCGCCGCCGCCGCGCCCCTCCACGAGGGCGCCGGCGGTCGCAGCAGGATCGCCAGCACGACCGCCGCGACGCCGGCGCGCAGGCCGGCCACCTGCACCGCCGAGAGACCACACAGCTTGATCGCGGCCCCGCCCGTCGACGAGATGGCGGACGAAGAAAGGACGAGCAGGCGCGCACGGGCGGCGGATCGCACGCGCCTCCATGCCCGATCGCGCGCGCCGTGTCAGGCGCGGCTCTCGAACGGCGGGCGTCACGCGCGGCCGTTCCCCTCCAGCACCGCTTCGTCTAGATTCGCGCGCGATGCGGCCGGCGAGCGACGACGGGCGGTACCCGGTCTACGTGCTCGCGGTGCTCGTGCTCGTCTACGTCTTCAACTTCCTCGACCGCCAGATCGTCTCCATCCTCGCCGAGCGCATCAAGGCGGACCTCGGCACGACCGATGCCCAGATGGGCTTCCTCTATGGGACGGCGTTCGCGGTCTTCTACGCGATCTTCGGGATCCCGCTCGGCCGGCTGGCCGACGTCTGGGATCGGCGCGGCCTCATCTCGGTCGGGCTCGCGTTCTGGAGCGTGATGACCGCCATGTCCGGGTTCGCGCGGAGCTTCGGGCAGCTCGCGCTCGCGCGCATCGGGGTCGGCGTCGGCGAGGCGAGCGCGTCGCCGGCGGCCTTCTCGATGCTCTCCGACACGTTCCCGCCCGCGCGCCGCGCGACGGTGCTCGCGATGTACTCGAGCGGCATCTACATCGGTGCGGGTCTCGGGCTCGGAATCGGCGGGCTCGTCGTCGACCGCTGGGACGCCGCGTTCGCGGGCTCACCGCCGCCGTTCGGGCTCCGCGGCTGGCAGGTCGCGTTCTTCATCGTCGGGCTCCCGGGCCTGCTGCTCGCCGCGTGGGTCGCGACGCTGCGCGAGCCGGTGCGCGGCGCGATGGACGGGCTCCCTCCGCCGCCGAAGCACCCCGCGCCGTTTCGCGAGTTCGCGCGCGAGCTGCGCGCCGTCGTGCCGCCGTTCACGCTCCTCCACCTCCACCTCGCGGGCGCCGGCGCACGCGCGATCGCGGCCAACGTCGCGGCGGCGGCGGCGCTGGCGATCGCAGCCTGGGGAGCCGCGCTGGCGCTCGGGACGCCCGTCCAGTGGATCGCGCTCGCGATCGGGCTCTACGCGGCGTTCTCGTGGACGCAGGCTCTCGGCGCGCGCGATCCCGCCGCGTATGCGCTCATCTTCCGGACGCCCGCTCTCCGGTATGCCGGAATCGGGTTCTCCTTTCTCGCGTTCACCGGCTACGCGACCGGCTTCTGGGCGGCCCCGTTCCTGATGCGCGTGCACGGCGCGAGCGCCGCCCAGGTGGGTCTGATCCTCGGCGCGCTCTCGGCGGTCGCCGGGTGGCTCGGCGCGACGACGGGCGGCATCCTCGCCGACCGCCTTCGCCGGCGCGCGACGACGGGCCGGCTGCAGGTCGGCCTCCTCACGGCGCTCGCGCCGCTCCCGATCGCGTGGTGGGCCTTCACGACCCCGAGCACCACGACGGTGCTCGCGCTCGTCTTCCCGCTCACGTTCCTGACCTCGCTCTGGCTCGGACCGGGCGCATCGACGGTGCAGGACCTGGTGCTGCCGCGCATGCGCGCGACCGCATCGGCGGCGTACCTCCTGGTGGTGACCTTCGTCGGCCTCGCGATGGGGCCGTACACGGTCGGGCGCCTCAGCGTTTCGCTCGGCGACCTCCGGAGCGCGATCCTGTGGAGCCTCGTCGCGAACGCCTTTGCCGCGGGCTTCCTGCTGCTCGCGATGCGGAGCCTCGAGCACGATCAGGCCTGCGTCCTGAAGCGCGCGCGCGAGGCCGGGGAGCGCGGCCTCGGGCCCGACGGGGGAGAAGCAGCTGCGGCGCGCGGCCGGAGCGCGTGATCGCGGCCGCGCGAGGTGATAGGGGCGGCGCCATGTCGCCGACCTCCGTCCGTCGTATTCATGGTTTGACGCTCACCCTCGGGCTCGTTCCCGCGATCCTGCTCGTCACGGCGTGCTCGGAAACGCGCCGCGCCAAAGGATTCCTCGCGGGAGAAGCGACCGTCTCGAACCCGAGCGTCGTCCAGGCCGCGCAGGCTCCGCCGAGCGCGATCTACGTGTCGGGCTTCACGGTCGCCGCAGGCGCGATCAAGCAGGAAGGCGGCCTCTTCGGCGAGGCCGAGGAGGCGGTGGTGGAGCGCCCGCACCTCCTGGGCGGCGGGCTGCTCGGCGGCCGTGGAGGAGACGGGGGCGGGGGCGGCGGGCCCGGCGGCATCATCGAGCGCCGCACGCAGCCCGACCGGCCCACCGCGGATCAGATCAGCGCGGTGCTGTCGGCGTCGATCCTCGAAGCGCTGCGGTCCGAGCAGCTCGGCATCCCGATCGAGCAGATCGCGACCGGAGCGCCCGCGCCGGCTTCGACGTGGCTCGTCCGCGGCCAGTTCACGAGCGTCGATCCCGGGAACCGCGCGCAGCGCGCGGTGATCGGCTTCGGGGCCGGCGAGGCGACGACCGAGGTCGCCGTCGAAGTGGACGCGGTCTCGGCGGACGGCTCGGCGCCCGTTCTCCAGTTCGGCACGCAAGCCGACAGCGGCCACGCGCCCGGCGCCGCCGTCACCATGAACCCCTACGCCGCCGCCGCGAAGTTCGTCCTCGGCCGCCAGGCCACGCAGCGCGACGTGCAGGACATGGGGAAGGCGATCGCGAAGGAGATCGCGAAGGTCGTCCGCCAGAAGAGCGGCGTGCCTGCGGAGTCGTCGTCGTTCCAGGGCTGACGGTCGGGCGGAACGCTCACATGCGCGGCGCAGCGCGCAGAGCGCGCGCCCGCCCGCGCACCGCACCTCGCACCTCGCGATGGCGGAAGCACCCGACGAGGTGATCGTTCACGAGCCCGGCGGCCTGCATGAACGCGTAGCAGATCGTCGAGCCCACGAAGCGAAACCCGAGCTTCTTGAGCGTCCGGCTCATCTCGTCGGACGCCGGGGTCCGCGCCGGCACGTCGTGCGCGGACACCCACGCGTTCTGGACGGGCCTCCCGTCGACGACGTCCCACAGCACGTCGTGCAGCGTGCGACCGGCATCGTGCAGCGCGAGCAGCGCGCGAGCGTTGCCGATCGCGGCGTCGATCTTGAGCCGGTTCCGCACGATGGCGGCGTCGCCCATGAGGCGCGCGACCTGACGCGCCCCGTAGCGCGCGACCTTCGCGGGATCGAAGCCGTCGAACGCGCGCCGGTAGCTTTCTCGCTTGTTCAGGATCGTGATCCACGCGAGCCCCGCCTGCGCGCCCTCGAGCACGAGCAGCTCGAAGAGAGCCCGCTCGTCGTGGAGCGGGACGCCCCACTCGCGGTCGTGGTAGGCGACGTACGCGTCGCCCCTCGCCCACGGGCAGCGCTCGACCGCGCGCGCGGCTCGGCTCATCGCGCTCGCCGGGCGCCCGGCGCGCGGCTGCCCCTTCGGGCCTCGCCGCGACGCGCGCGCGAGCGCTCGCGGCTCGCGCCGGTCGTCGGAGCGAGCCGCTTCCGGAAGAAGTGCTGGCGGTGTCCGGGCGGGAAGTCGTCGATCACGCCGAACTCCTCGTAGCCGAGCTTCCGGTAGAGGCCGGGCGCCTGGAAGCTGAACGACTCGAGGTGCACGCCGATCGCGCCGCGCTCGAGCGCCCAGCGCTCGGCGGCCGCGATCAGCCGACGGGCGTGTCCGCGCCCGCGTGCGCGGCGATCGACCCAGACGAACGTCACGTGGAGCCACCCGCCCCAGAGCTGGCCGAGCACGCCGCCCATCACCTCGCCGTCCGCGGCCTCGAGGAAGAGCGCGAGCGGGAAGTACTCGGGAAGGCCCGTCGCCGCGACGTTGTGCAGGTCGACGCCCTCGCGCACGCGCTGGAGGCGCGACACCTCGGCGTGCGCATCGAACGCGAGGCGGAGCGGTCCGAGCGCGGAGCGGGAGACGCGGTCGGCTGGCATCGCCGAAACGCGCCTACGGACGGCGCGCCGTGAACATCCAGCTCGCCGAGTCCATCTCGACGCCGCGCTCCGTCACGAAAGGCAGGATCGACTCGCGCACCGCTTCCGCGACGCGTCCGCGCACTTCCTCCGTCGCCTCGCGGAGGGCGGTGCCGGTCGGCCCGAGCTGAAGGAGGAACGCGACCGCCTCCTCGACCGCGCGTCCGCCCGCGATCGAGAGGCGTCCGGCGTACGGCTCGCCGACGACGTCGGTGAAGCCGGCGTCCCGCAGGATGCCGGCGACCCGCTCCGCGTCGGCGAAGGCGAACGGCCCGGGCGCGTGCGGGTCTGTCGGCGGCGTGAGGGCGATGTGCGCGAGCGCGGCCGACATCGGCACCGCCATCCACGGGTTCAGCGGAAGCGCCTGCCACGCGACGAACGCGAGACGGCCGCCCGGTCGCAGCGCGGACAGCAGGTTCGCGAACGCGGCGCGCGGGTCGGCGAAGAACATCACCCCGAAGCGCGAGAACGCGACGTCGAAGCTGGCGGGCTCGAAGCGATGCGTCTGCGCGTCGGCGCTCTCGAAGCGGACGTTCGCGAGCCCGGCGCGCTCGGCGGACGCGCGCGCGACGTCGAGCATCGGCGCGGAGAGGTCGACACCGAGCACCGAGCCGCGCGGTCCGACCCGGCGCCCGAGCTCGATCGTCGTCGTGCCGCAGCCACAGCCGACGTCGAGCACCCGCTCGCCGGCGGCGAAGGCCGCGCGCGCCATCGCCGCCTCGCCGAGCGGCGCGATCTGAGCGTCGATCAGCTTCTGCGCCTGGACCCACTTCGGGCCGGCGGTTTCGTTCCAGTACTTGATCTGCTCGGCGTTCGGACCTTCGCTCGCGATCGGCGGCATGTGCTCCCTCGTCAGTCGCGCTCGCACGTCTCGCGGTCAGCGGCCGGGATCCTCGCGGCAGAGGAGGAAGTAGTTCGGCATCTCCTTGCCGGCCTTGGTGGCGCGGCCGATCAGGAGGTGCTGCGAGACGCGTCGCAGGTAGTCGATCATGCCGTTGTAGATGAAGCGAGACAGCCGGAAGGTGTTGTCGTGGATCTCCGGCCAGTCGGCAGGGCGACCGGTCGGGATGCGGGTGTAGTCGACGGCGACGCTGCCGATCGCGTCGCCGCTGTCGTACGCGACGAAGTAGCCGGGCCCGGTGAGCGGCGCGAGCCAGCCGACCGGCTGGTAGTTGTAGCCCCAGAGCTCGTCGCGCTCGACGCCCGGCGCCGGGCGGCAGAAGCGCTTCTGGAAGCGCGTGAAGACCGGCAGCGAGTTCTTGCCGTGGAAGATCACGGGCCGGAGCGCTCCGAGGTCGGGCGGCACCATGTCCGCGATCGCGACCCGCTCCCCGCGCGCGGCGTCCCAGAGCTTCGCCTGGCCGGCGCCGTCGATCGCCTCGGTGATCGCGACGCGCTCGTCGTGCGGCACCGACTCGAACGCGCGCGCGAACGCGTCGCGGTCGACGGCGCCGCCGCGCAGCATCTCCAGGCAATCGTCCTTGGCGGTCATGGCGGAGCTATACCGGCGTCGCGGTCGGCCCGCCAAGCGGACGGGAGCGCTCGCCGGCCGCGGCGAGCCGCTTCTCGAAGTGCAGCTCCACGGTCGCGCTCCGGTCGTGGAGCTCGCGCGTCTCCTGCAGGCGGACGTAGCCGAGCCGCTGGTAGAGCCGATGCGCGTCGGCGAAGCGCGTGTCGGTCCAGAGCTCGATCCGCGCCGCGCCGCGGAGGCGCGCCTCGCGCGCGACGAGCTCGCACAGGCGGGTGCCGAGGCCGGATCGGCGCGCCCGCTTCGCGACGTAGAGCTTCAGGAGCTCGAGCGCGCTTCCGCCGTCCGCGCGCGCGACGATCGGCACGCAGCCGACGCAGGCGACGACCTCGCGGCCGCGCTCCGCCACCCAGAAGCGGCCCTCCCGGCGCGCGAAGTGCGAGGCGATGGCGCGCAGCTCCGGCACCTCGCCGTCGACGTCGAGGACGCAGCCGGGGTACTCCGACCAGCACGCGCCGACGAGCGCGATGAGCGCGTCCGCGTCGGCGTCGCGGCCGGCGCGGATCGCGACGTCGGTCATCCGCGCGCGCCCCGGAACGCCGGAACGACGCGCTCGGCGAAGAGCCGGGCGGGCTCTCGCGTGTCCTTCCCGAAGAACTCGATGACGAAGCTCGTGCAGCCGGCCTTCACGTGCCGCTCGATGCGATCGATCACGCCCTGGGGCGATCCCCAGATGCCGTGCTGCTCGAGCGCGCCGCCCATGTGGCCGCCGTAGACACGCGCGGCCTTCTCGAGCGCGGCGCGCGCCGCGTCGTCGTTCTCCGCGATCACGACGACGCACTGCTGCGAGACCTCGATCGTCGCGAAGTCGCGGTCGAGCTCGTCGCAGCAGCGGCGGAGCGCCTCGACCTTCGCCGGGAGCTGCGCCTGGAAGGCGGCCAGGTTGTTCCAGATCTGTGCGTACTTGACGGCGATCCCCATCAGGACCTTCTCGCCGCCGCCCCCGATCAGGATCGGCGGGCGGCGCGGCGGCTTGGGCTCGCAGATCGCGTCGCGGACGGAGAAGTGCCTGCCCTCGAACGTCACCTGCGGCTCGGTCCAGAGCCGCGTCGCGATCTCGCACGTCTCTTCGAGCGCGCGGAGGCGCTCGCGCGTGGCCGGGAAGGGAATCCCGTAGCCCTCGAACTCCTGCGCGAACCAGCCGCAGCCGAGGCCGGCGATGACGCGCCCGCCGGCGATCTGGTCGATCGTCGCGATCTGCTTCGCGAGCACGGCGGGGTTCCGGAAGAAGGGCGGCGTGACGAGCGTGCCGAGCTCGGCGCGGGTCGTGATCGCCGCGACCGCCGCGAGCTCGCTCCAGGCCTCGAGGATCGGGAGGTTGGGGAAGGGGACGCCGTAGAGGTGGTCGCAGACCCAGAGCGAGTCGAAGCCCAGGCGCTCGAACTCGACGGCGGCGTCGCGCGCGTCGGACCAGGTCCGCTTGATCTGCGGAAGCGTCGCGCCGAACCGGATCTGATTTGCCATCGCTCCTCCCGTCGCTCGTTGCGCGTTCCAGCATAGGCCGGCGCGATCGAGCAAGGCGAGCCTGGTGCCCGCTTCCGGCTTGCCAAGCCGCGCGCGCGGGGAGATGCCGAGGCCGAGGAGGAGCGACCGCATGTACGTACCGCGCCACTTCGCGGAGGACCGCATCGATCCGATGCGCGAGCTCGCCCGCGAGCACCCGTTCGCGACGCTGGTCTCGCTCGGCGGCGAGGGGCTCGTCGCGTCGCACCTGCCGATGCTGTGGGACCCCGAACCTGCGCCGCTCGGAACCCTCCGCGGCCACCTGGCGCGGCCGAACCCGCAGGCGCGCCCGCTCTCCGACGCCGGCTCGCGCGAGGCGCTCGCGATCTTCGTCGGGCCGCAGGCCTACGTGTCGCCGAGCTGGTACCCGTCGAAGCGCGAGCACGGGAAGGTCGTGCCGACGTGGAACTACGTCGCCGTCCACGCGTATGGCCCCCTCGCGCTCGTCGACGATCCAGACTGGCTGCGGGCGCTGGTCGCTCGACTGACCGAGGTCCACGAGCGGGCCTCCGCGGAGCCCTGGAAGGTGACCGACGCGCCCGGAGACTTCGTCGAGGCGATGCTCCGGGCGATCGTCGGCGTCGAGATCGCGCTCACCCGGGTCGAGGGCAAATGGAAGCTCGGCCAGAACCGGCCGCCTGCGGACCAGGACGGGACCGTCGCAGGGCTCCGGGCGCGCGGCGACGCCGCCTCGTCCGCCGTCGCGGACGCGATGGCGGCGCTGCGGCGGACCCGGTAGGAGCGCGCGCCGCGTCCTCGCTCCACGCCGCGGATCGTGCTCGAATGGCGGCATGCCGTACGAGCCGATCGAGAGCTACGGCATCATCGGCAACCTCGAGACCGTCGCGCTGGTCGGGCAGAACGGATCGATCGACTTCTTCTGCGCGCCGCTCTTCGACTCGCCGTCGGTGTTCGCGGCGCTGCTCGACGACGCCCGCGGCGGACGCTTCCGGCTCGCGCCCCTCCTCGAAGGCGCGACCCGGAAGCAGCTCTACCTGCCCGACACGAACGTCCTGCTGACCCGATTCCTGTCCGACGGCGGCGTCGCGGAGGTCTCGGATTTCATGCCGGTCGACGAGGACGGCGCGCCGGCCGTCCTCGTGCGCCGCGCGAAGACCGTCCGTGGCGAGGTGCGCTTCCGCCTCGTGTGCGAGCCGCGCTTCGACTACGCGCGCGCGATGCCGTCGATCGAGCGCGCGAAGGACGGCGTCGTGTTCACGGCGACCGGTGCGCACGGGATCGCGCTCCGCCTGCGCTCGCAGGTCCCGCTCCGCATCGAGAACGACGGCGCGGTCGCCGAGTTCACGCTCCGCGCGGACGAGTCGGCGTCGTTCGTGCTCGAGGAGGTCCAGCCGGGACGACCGCTCCTCTCCGACGCGCCGGACTACGTCGCGGAGTCGTTCAAGAAGACCGTCAACTTCTGGCGCGGCTGGCTGTCGCGCTCGCGCTATCGCGGCCGGTGGCGCGAGATGGTGAACCGCTCGGCGCTGATCCTGAAGATGCTGACGTCGCGGCGCTACGGCTCGATCGTCGCGGCGCCGACGTTCGGCCTTCCCGAGATGGTCGGCGGCTCGCGCAACTGGGACTACCGCTACACGTGGATCCGCGACTCGTCGTTCACGCTCTACGGCCTCATGCGGCTCGGCTATACCGGCGAGGCGGCGGCGTTCATGCGGTGGGTCGAGGCGCGCTGCGAGGAGCTCGAGCCGTCGGGCTCGCTGCAGATCATGTACGGCATCGACGGCCGCCACGAGCTCCCCGAGGAGACGCTGCCGCACCTCGAGGGCTACCTGAAGTCGTCGCCGGTGCGCATCGGCAACGCCGCGCAGACGCACCTGCAGCTCGACATCTACGGCGAGCTCATGGACTCGGTGTACCTCTTCGACAAGTACGGCGAGCCGATCTCGTACGACCTCTGGTGCAACCTCTCGCGCGCGATGGACTGGGTGGTCGAGAACTGGCGGCAGCCCGACGAGAGCATCTGGGAGGTGCGCGGCGGCCGACGCGAGTTCCTCTACTCGCGCGTGCAGTGCTGGGCGGCGCTCGACCGCGCCGTCCGCCTCTGCCGCAAGCGGTCGTTCCCGGGCCCGATCGAGCGCTGGCGCCGCTGCCGCGACGAGATCTACCACGAGATCTTCGCGGAGTTCTGGAATCCCGAGCGGAAGTGCTTCATGCAGGCGAAGGGCGTGGACGCCGTCGACGCGGCGTCGCTCCTCATGCCGCTCATCAAGTTCATCGGCCCGACCGACCCGCGCTGGGTCTCGACCCTGCGCGCGATCGAGCAGCACCTCGTGAGCGACTCGCTCGTCTACCGCTACAAGATCGGCGACTCCGCGCCCGACGGCCTCTCCGGCAACGAGGGCACGTTCTCGATGTGCACGTTCTGGTACGCGGAGTGCCTGTCGCGCCTGGGCGACGTGCAGAAGGCGCGATTCTTCTTCGAGAAGATGCTGGGCTATGCCAACCACCTCGGCCTCTACGGCGAGGAGCTCGGCCCGCGCGGGCAACACCTCGGGAACTTCCCGCAGGCGTTCACGCACCTGGCGCTCATCAGCGCGGCGTACGACATCGATCGCCGTTTGCCGGACTCGGGCGCGGAGTCTTGAGCGGCGTCTTTCGGTCGATCCGCGCGGTGCCGAGCGCGGGTCGTGCCTGTGGGCCGCCGGGAGCCGTGTGTGCGGGCGCTCGGGTGTCGGCGGCTGTGGGCCGCCGGAGCGGTGTGTGCGGGCGCTCTTCCTCCCCGCGAACGAGACCCTGCCGGAGCTGCCCGCAAGAACGGCTCCGGCGGCCCACGGGCAGCCACGGCGCATTGGACGGCCTTGCGGACACGTTCGCAACGCGTTTGAACGCATGACGACGCCGCGGAGCGCCGAGCGAGCGCGACCGGCTCTTCAGCGGAGCAGCCATGAAGGATCACAAGGAGCACGCGACGCGGACCGAGACCGACTCGATGGGAGCCGTCGAGGTGCCCGACGATCGCTACTGGGGCGCGCAGACGGAGCGGTCGCTGCACCACTTCGCGATCGGGCACGACCGCATGCCGATCGAGGTCGTGCGCGCGTTCGGCGTGCTGAAGAAGGCGGCGGCGCTCGTGAACGCGCAGCTCGGGAAGCTGCCGAAGGAGAAGGCGGACCTCATCGCGCGCGCGGCCGACGAGGTGATCGCCGGGAAGCTCGACGAGCACTTCCCGCTCTACGTCTGGCAGACGGGCTCGGGCACGCAGTCGAACATGAACGCGAACGAGGTGATCTCGAATCGCGCGATCCAGCTCGCGGGCGGGAAGCTCGGAGCCAAGAAGCCGATCCACCCGAACGACGACGTCAACATGTCGCAGTCGTCGAACGACACGTTCCCGACCGCGATGAACGTCGCGGCGACCGAGATGACGGTGCGCCGCCTCCAGCCGAGCGTGAAGCGCCTGCGCGACGCGCTCGACGCGAAGGCGAAGGAGTTCGCGGGGATCGTCAAGATCGGGCGGACCCACCTCCAGGACGCGGTGCCCCTCACCCTCGGCCAGGAGTTCTCGGGCTACGTCGCGCAGCTCGACGCGAACCTCGAGCGGCTCCGCGCCGTCGTGGGCGGGCTCTCGCCGCTCGCGATCGGCGGCACGGCGGTGGGCACCGGGATGAACGCGCCGGCCGGCTTCGGCGAGGCGGTCGCGGCGAAGATCGCGGAGCTGACCGGCCTGCCCTTCACGTCGGCCCCCAACAAGTTCGCGGCGCTGGCCGCGCACGACGACCTGGTCATGGCGAGCGGCGCGCTCCGGACCCTCGCGTGCTCGCTCATGAAGATCGCGAACGACATCCGGTGGCTCGGCTCCGGTCCGCGGAGCGGCCTCGGCGAGCTGGTCCTGCCCGAGAACGAGCCCGGCTCGTCGATCATGCCCGGCAAGGTGAACCCGACGCAGTGCGAGGCGATGACCATGGTCTGCTGCCAGGTGATCGGCAACGATACCGCGATCGCGACCGCCGGCTCGATGGGGAACTTCGAGCTGAACGTCTTCAAGCCGGTCATGATCCACAACTACCTGCACTCGTGCCGCATCCTGTCCGACGCGTGCGACCGCTTCCGCGAGTTCTGCGTCGAGGGCATCGCGGCGAACGAGGCGCGCATCCGGGACCTGGTCGCGCAGTCGCTCATGCTCGTGACCGCGCTCACGCCGAAGATCGGCTACGACCGCGCCGCCGAGATCGCGAAGAAGGCGCACAAGGAGGGGACGACGCTCCGCGAGGCGACGCTCGCCCTCGGGTACCTGACGCCGGAGGAGTTCGACGCGACCCTCCGGCCGGAGAAGATGGTCCACCCGGGCTGAGCGGCCGCGCGGCCGGCGCGCGCCGATCCGAGCCCACGACACGAGGAGTCTTCGATGCCGCGTGAGGATCTCGAGCCGCTCTTCGCCGCGATGCGGGCGATGCCGCCGGCGCAGTCGATCGCCGAGCTCCGGCAGGGCTTCGCCGGATTCATGGCGATGATCAACGCCGGCGCGCCCGAGGTGGCGGCCGTGCACGCGGATCTGCCGGTCGCCGACGGTGTCCGGGTCGACGTGCTCGTTCCGCACGGCACGCCGCCCTTCCCGGTGCTCGTCTACCTGCACGGCGGCGGGTGGTCGATCGGCAACTGCGCGAGCCACGCGAAGCTGACGCGCCAGCTCGCTGTCGGCTCGGGGGCGCTGGTCGTGAGCGTCGACTACCGGCTCTCGCCCGAGCACCCGTTCCCGGCGCCGCTCGAGGACTGCGTGCGGGCGGTGCGCTGGGCGCGTGAGAACGTCGCCCGCTTCGGCGGCGACCCCGCGCGCATCGCGATCGGCGGCGACTCGGCCGGCGGGAACCTTTCCGCGTCGGTTGCGAACGAGCTGCGCGGCGAGGTCGACTTGCGCGCGGCGCTCCTGATCTACGGCGCGTTCGAGGTGCGCCAGGCGCTGCGCGACTACGATCTCTACGCCGCGCCGGGCGGCGACCCGGTCCTGCCGCGGCCGATGATGGAGATGATGATCGACGCGTACCTCTCGGGCGGCGCGAGCAGCGAGGATCCGCGCGTGAGCCCGCTGCACGGCGATCTCTCGAAGTTCCCGCCGAGCTGCCTCCTCTGCGGGGACCTCGACCCGCTCTACGGCGACACGCTGCACTTCCACGACGCGCTTCGCCGCGCCCGGCGCGAGAGCGAGCTGCATGTGTACCGCGGCATGCCGCACGCGTTCGTGCAGCTCGCGGTGCGCGAGGCGGACGAGGCGGTCGCCGCCGGCTGCGCCTTCCTCCGTCGGAAGCTCGCCGGCTGAAGCGGCGGTCGTCGGGGTCTAGGCACGCGCCGCGCGGAAACGGCCGCGCAGTCCTCCCCACACCGCGAACGCGATCAGCCATACGGCGACGAGGAGCGCGCCGAGCTGGAGGTTCATCGCGCCGCCCGGCTCCGTGAAGCCGCTCCTGCCGAAGATCGTGACGGTCTCGATCGCCTGCTCGACGCACGCGACCGCGCCCAGGATCCCGATCCAGCGCGGCAGCCCCGCCGCGCCCTGGAGCGCGAGCAGGGTGACCGGCGCCATGAACGTGAGCGTCGCTCCGGTCAGGACGGGACCCCAGAAGAGCGCGACGTCGAGCACGGTGCGCGCGGTCATCGGCTCGAGGCGATCGGCGTGCAGCGCGAGCCCGGCCCACGTCCACGTCTGGACGCTCGTGACCGCGATCATCGTGATTCCGCCGATCAGGAAGACGTCGCGATGCGGCGCCGGAAGGAGGCCGCGCAACAGCGCGAACATGGCCGCGAACGCGGGTATGCTCAGCGTGAGCGCCCACGTGGACCAGCGCGCCGCACCGCCGTGGTCGTGGAACCAGGCGAGGACCTGCTGGCCCGAATCCGCCGCGGCGGGCGGCTCCCCGATCGCCACGACGGCCATCAAGTAGAGGAGCGCGGTGGCGACCGCCGCTCCGAGGAGCGCGCGCGATCCGACGCGCTCCTCCTCGCGGTGAGCCTCGCGAAGCTGAACCTCGGGCATGCTCTTCTCCCGAATCGCTCCCGGCGGGAGCGGCGCCCTGTTTGTCGATTCATCGACCTCGGACGGTCGTGCGTCAAACGTCGGGCCGCGAGCGCCGGACGAAGAGGGGGACGCCGAGCACGAGGAAGGTCGTTCCGAACGCGAGCAGGACGAGGGTCGGCCGGAGCGCCGCGGCCGCGCCCTGGCGGCGGATCATGAGGTCGTTGAACGCGGCCATCGCCCAGGTCGTCGGGAAGCCGAGCGCCACCTGGCGCATCCAGCGCGGCTCGAGGTCGATCGGCCACCAGCAGCCGCCGACCGCCGCCATCGTCACGATGGCGATCGACCCGAGCGGCAGCACCGCCTCGCGGCTGCGGGCGAGCCCCGCGACGAGCACGCCGAACGCCGTCCCCGCGAAGACGATGCCCGCGGTCGGGAGGAGGAGCGCCCACGGCTCGGGCCCGAGCGACGCGCCGAACGCGACGTGCCCGACCGCCAGCAGGACCGCCATCTGCACGACCCCGACCGCGAAGCGGACGAGGAGCTTCCCGACGACGAGCGCGCCGACCGGCGACGGCGTCGCGCGCGCGCGGTCGAGCGTGCCGAGCTCGCGCTCGTCGATGAGCCCGAGCGATACGCCGAGGAGCATCCCGAGGAGAAGGAACGTCACGCTGAAGCCGGGGACGTTCTGGTCGAAGGTGTTGAGGCGCGCCGGCGCGCCGGTGACGCTCTGCTCGTCGATCTCGAGGAGCCGCGGGAGCCGGACCGCCGGCGGTGGAGCAGGAAGCCGCGACGCGAGCTTCTCCGCCGACGGAACGGCGGTCGCGACCGCCGGCGGTACCTTCGGCAGCGAGAGGATGCCGCGCAGCTCGCCGGGCGGGAGCCAGTCGACCGCATCGCCGCCGAGCGCGGCGGGCGCGCCGACGAGGCGGTCGGCGAGCTTCTCCGCTCCTCCGCTCTCGAACGCCGCCACCGCGGGCGGGACGGCGGGCGGCGACGGCGGCGCGGGAAGGCGGTCGGCGAAGCTGCCGGCGGCCGCGCGCGCCGCCATGAGCCACGCGTCGAACTCGCTCCGGTAGCGCGCGACGTCCCGGAGGAACTGCGCGAGCGGCTCGAGCTCGGCCGCGACGCGCTCCCGCGCGGCCTCGGATCGCTCGCTCGCGGCCGCCGCCATGCGGTCGCGCAGCCGCCGCTCGACGTCGGCGGCGCGCGCCGAGGCGGCGTCGATCTCGGCGGCGAGCCGGCGGCGCCCTTCGCGGCCTTCCGCAGCCGCGCGCTCGAGCTCCGCGCGGACGCGCGCGAGCAGGCGCTCCATCCGCTGCCGCGCGCGAAGCGCGTGCGCGCGGGCGCGCTCGAGCCGCGCGCGAGCGCGGTCGAGCGCTTCGCCGCCGACCGCGTGGCGCAGCTCCTGCACGAGGTTCCGGACGTTGGCGATCTCGAGGTACTTGACGGGGTCCGTGAGGAGGAGGAGCCGCGCCGGCTCGCCGTGCCGGAGTGCCGCCGACGTGCCGGGCGGGAGGACGAGCGCCGCTCCCGCCTCCCGGCGCGAGATCGCCGCGAGGGCTGCTTGTCGATCGACGAAGCGGAGCTCGACGGCGGGCTCGTCCGCGAGCCGCCGGCGCAGGGTGGCGCCGAGTTCGCCGCCGTCCTCGTCGACGACCGGTAGCACGTAGGCCGTGTCGCCGCGCGGCGAAGCGCCGTAGAGGCTCGCGAGCGAGAGGCCCGCGACGGCGATCACGACGATCGGCGCGACCGCCATGAAGAAGAGGCCGATGCGATCGCGCGCGAGAAGCCGCCAGTCCTTCCGGACAGAGGCGAGAAGCGCGCGCGCGATCACGGCGCGGGCTCCCGATCGTCGTCGCGGAGCGCGCGTCCCGTCAGGTGGAAGAACACGTCCGCGAGATCGGGGCGGTGGAGCGCCACGTCGTCGATCTCGCCGCCCGCGGCGCGCGCGCGCTCGAGGATCGCGGGGACGGACGCCGTCGAATCGATCGTGAGGACCGCGCTGCGCTCGCTCGTCGCCCCCGGCTCCGCCGCCGGCGCGGGCTCGACGTCGGCCACCACGCCCGGGACGCCATCCGCCCAGCCGCCGGGCAGAGGCCGCGCGGTGCGCAGCACGAGCCGGGGCCGGAGGCGCGCCCGCTCGACGAGCTCGCGCGTCGTCCCGTCCGCGATCACGCGGCCGCGGTCGAGCAGCACGACGCGATCCGCGAGCCGCTCCGCCTCCTCCATCAAATGGGTGCTGTGGAGCACTGCGGCGCCCTCCGCCGCCAGCGCGCGCTCGAGCTCGTAGATGCGCTCGCGCGCCTGCGGGTCGACGCCGACCGTCGGCTCGTCGAGGAGCACGACGAGCGGCCGGTGCACGATCCCGCACGCCAGGTTCAGGCGTCGCGCCATTCCGCCCGAGAAGCGCGCGACCGGCTCGTCGGCGCGATCGGCGAGCTCGACGAGCGCGAGAGCGCGCCCGACCGCGGAGCGCGCGCCGTCGCCCGCGAGGCCCTGGAGCGCCGCGAAGTACTCGAGGTTCTCGCGCGCGGAGAGCGCGGGGTAGACGGCGACCTGCTGCGGCACGAGGCCGAGATGGCGGCGCGCGCGCCGCGCCTCGCGCGGCAACGCGCAGCCGGCGACCGCCACCTCGCCGGAGGTCGGCGCGAGCAGGGTCGCGAGGATCGAGAGCGCGGTCGACTTGCCGGCGCCGTTCGGGCCGAGCAGCGCGACGATCTCGCCGGCGCGGACGGCGAAGCTCGCGCGGTCGAGCGCGCTCCGCGCTCCGAAGCGCTTGACGACGTCCCGGCAGACGATCTCGCCCACCACGGCCGGGGACGGAGTCCTACTGCGCGGGCGGGCGAGTGCCGAAGTCGACCTTGGGAGCGACCTTCGCCTCGTTCGGCGCCTCGAAGTACTTCTCGGGCTGGAAGCCGAGCCAGCGCGCGTAGAGCGCGGTCGGGAACGAGCGGATGCTGGTGTTGTACGACTGCACCACCTCGTTGTAGCGCCGGCGCTCGGTCGCGATCCGGTTCTCGGTGCCGGCGAGCTCGTCCGAAAGCCGGGCGAACTGCGCGTCCGCCTTCAGGTTCGGGTACGCCTCGCTGAGCGCGAGCAGGCGCGACAGCGCCCCCGACACCTCGTTCGCCGCGTCGATCTCCTCGTCGCGCGTGCGCGCGCCGATGAGCTTGCTGCGGGCGTTCGCGATCGCCTCGAAGACGCCGCGCTCGTGCGCGGCGTATCCCTTGGTCACCTCGACGAGGTTCGGGATGAGGTCGTTCCGGCGCTGCAGCTGGTTCTCGACCTGGGCCCACTGCGAATCGATCGCCTCGCGCTGCGCGACGAGCGTGTTGTACCCGCAGCCCGCGACGTGGAGCGCCGCGACGAGCGCGAGCGCGGCGCGCGGCAGCGCGCCGCCAAGCGGCCGACGCTTCGTGGTTTCCGCCAACGGTCGAGTCCGCATCACCAGCTCCCTCCGGCGCCGCCTCCACCGAAGCGACCGCCGCCGAAACCGCCGAAGCCGCCCCCGCCGCCGCCCGAGAAACCGCCGAAGCCGCCGCCGCCCCAGCCACTACCCGGCACCGGACCGATGATCAACGGCCAGCGCCGGCGCCCTCGGCCGAACCCGCTTGCGCCGCCGCCGCTGCCGAGAGCGCGCAGCACCAGGATGACGAAGAGGATCAGAAGGAAGAAACCGATCGACCAGCCGCCTCCGCGGCGCGGGGCCGCCGCTCGCGCCGGCGGCGCACCCGACAGCGTGACGCCGTACTCGCGCGCGATCGCGTCCGCGAGCGCGGCCGTGGCGCGCTCGATGCCGCCCGAGAAGTCGCCGCTCCGGAACGCCGGCACGACCACTCGATCGCGGATCTCCCCGACCTTGCCGTCGGGAAGGGCGCCCTCGACGCCGTACCCGGTGAGGATGTGCATCTTCCGGTCGTCGACCGCGACCAGGAAGACGACTCCGTTGTCCTTTCCCGGATCGCCCGGCTTCCAGCTCTCGGCGATCGCCATCGCGTAGTCGAAGGCGTCGTCCGGCGCGGTCGTCTTGACGGTGACGACCGCGATCTCGCTGCCGGTCTTCTGCTTGAGCTCGCGGATGAGCGCGTCGAGGCGCGCGCGCGCCGGCGGATCGATGACTTGCGCGAAGTCGGACACGTAGCCGAGCGGCTTCGGCACGTCGATCTTCGCCGCGTGGGCGGCGGCCGCGACTGCGAGGACCGCGGCGATCGCGCCGCAGGCGAGCGCCGACCGCGCGCTGCGCACCCGGAGGCGACCGGCGTGCGGCGCGAGCGCCGCGCGCTCAGCCGGTCGCGCCATCGATCGCCCGGATCACGGCTCCGAGCTCGCCGACCAGGCGGGCGAGCAGGGCGTCGAGCGCTTCGGCCGCGGGCCACGGGCGCTCTCCGTCGCGCATCGCGAGCAGCTCGCCGAACGACGGCAACGCGATGCCGAGCCGCGCCGCGACCTCGGCGAGGAGCGCGCGGCCGCGCGGCCGCGCGCTGCCGGCGTGGCAGTCGACGAGCGCCGCCCCGACGACGACGAACGCCGCGGCGAGGTGGGAGAGCGCCTCGCGCGCGATGGCGTCGGGCGGGCGATGGATCGCGAGCGCGTGCACGCGGAGCAGCATCGTGCGCGCCTCGCGCTCGGCCGCGACCCGGACCGCGGCGCGCGCCACGCGCAGCGGCGCGACCAGGTCTTCGCCCGCGAGGATGCGATGGCGTGTCCGAAGGTCCTCGAGCTCGATCGGAAACGAGTCGCGTGCCGCGGCGAGGAACTCGGGGCTGACGACGAGCGGGGTCGCGAACCGGAGCCCGTGCCGCGCCGCCGCGCGCTCGAGGGTCGCGCCGATCAGCCGGAGGTCCGCGAACTCGATCTCGTTCAGGACGATCAGCAGGTTGACGTCGGAGTGGGCGGGCGAGAACTCCTCGCCGGCGGCGCTCCCGTAGAGCGCGACGCAGGCGACGCGCGCGCCGAGCGCGTCCGCGAGCGCGCGGCCGGCGTCGGCGATCTGCGCGGCGACGCGGGCGTCCGGTGTCATCGCGCCTCGGTCGTCACAGCCAGTACTTGACCTTCGTCAGGAAGTAGAGGACGGCCATCGCGCCGACGATGCCGTAGCGGACCGCCGGCGACAGATCGAGGATCAGGCTCGCGACCGCGCAGAGGGCCCCGAGGATCAGGACGATGGCGACGGCGGGGCGGATCTGGACGGGAACGCCGTCCTGCTCCGACGGGCGGTCCGTGCCCGGCGGCTTGCCGGCCTCCTCGTGCGGGGTCGTGCTCACGAGTAGCGATCGTTCCGCCAGGGATGCGCCGTGTTCGAGTAGCCGTTCCTCTCCCAGAACCCGAGCCGGTCCTCGCTCAGGATCTCGAGGCGCGAGATCCACTTCGCGCCCTTCCAGGCGTAGAGCTCGGGGGTGATCATCCGGACGGGGCCGCCGTGCTCGCGGGGAAGCGGCTGGCCGTCGGCGCTGTGGACGAGGAGAACGTCGTCCTTGAGCGCTTCCGCGAGCGGCACGTTCGTCGTGTAGCCGTCGTACGCGTGGCAAAGGAGGTAGGCGGCGCTCGGGCGCGGCTCCGCGAGCGCGAGGACGGTGGCGACGCGGACGCCGCGCCACGGGATGTCGAGGCGCGACCACCCCGTGACGCAGTGGAAGTCGCTCGTGTCGTCGACCTGCTCGAGCGCGAGGAACGCCTGCCAGTCGAGGCGAAGCGGGCGGTCGCAGTCGCCGTCGACGGCGAGCAACCAGCGGTCGAGCGGCACGTCGGGGTGGCTCCCGAGGTCGAGCACCGGCCACTTCCCGGGCGCCGTCGGGGTCTGGCCGATCGGGATCCGCGGCATGCCGTGCCGGTTCGGCGGCCCGCCGCCGAGCGGACGGGCGTCCGAGACGGCGGGCGTCGCGCGCATGCGCTCGAGGAATCGCTCGCGCAGCCGCAGGCGCGCGTCGACGATGCGCGCCGCGGCGTCGGAGCGGTCCGGTTCGTCGGCCACGACTCCGTTCTAGCGTCCTTTCCACAGCATGCCGAGGGGCGCACACTCGCTCGCCATGAGCGCCGGCGGCGACGAGGGCCCGGACGCGGCCGAGGTCGGGTATCTCCGCGCGGCGCTCGCGGCGGCCCAAGCGGCGCGCGACTTCCTCGCCTGGATGGAGGGCGCGGCGGAGAAGCTGGCGCCCGGGCGGAGCGAGGGGCTGGCCGCCGAGGCGCGCGACCTCCTCCTGCCGGCGGTCGCTCGAGCGCGCGCCGCGCTCGACGCGGCGCCGCCGCCCGACGACCTCGCTCCCTACGCGAGCCGGCTCGCCGAGGCGTTCGGACATGCCGAGCGCGCCTGCGCGCTCTTCGCCGGACATCCCGAAGCGCCGCCGCCCGCACGCATCGCGGTGATTCTCCAGTCGCTGCACGAGAGCGCGCGCGCCCAGGACGGGTTCTACGCGCTCCGCCGCGCGGCTCCTCCCTTCGCCGACTTCTGGCTCCTCCCCGGGACGACGCGCCCCGACCGCGCCGCGCGTCCCGCCGGCGACGCCGGCCCGGCGACCGGCGTCGTCCACGTCGGCGCGGGCGGCGATCACGGCGGCTTCGCGCTCTACGTCCCGGAGGACTACGACGGCGACGCCGAGTGGCCGCTCGTGGTCGCGCTCCACGGCGGCTCGGGAAACGGCCCCGACTTCCTGTGGACGTGGCTCCGCGAGGCGAAGAGCCGCGACTACGTGCTGGTCGCGCCGAGCTCCGTCGGGTCGACGTGGGGACCGCGCGAGGACCACGGCCTCCTCCAGATCGTCGCGTGGCTCGCCGCGCACTACCGGATCGACCGCCGCCGCATCCTTTTGACCGGCCTTTCCGACGGCGCGACGTTCGGCCTCCTCTACGGGCTCTCGCACCCCGACGTCTACCGCGCGATCGCGCCGCTCTGCGGCGTCCTCCACCCCGCGAACGAGCCGCTCGGCAACCTCGTGCGCGCGCGCGGCGTGCCGATCTACCTCGTGCACGGCGCGCTCGACTTCCTGTTCCCGGTCGCGCTCGCGCGCGCCGCGCGCGACGTGCTGCTGCGGTCGGGCGCCGCCCTCGAGTACCGCGAGCTGCCCGAGCTGTCGCACACCTACCCCCGCTCGGAGAACGTCCGCATCCTCGACTGGTTCGAAAGGCTGGAGAGCTGAACCGGCGCGGCGGGGCCCGCGTCAAGCAGGACGAAACGTCACGGGCAGCCGATCGAGGACCCGAAACAGCGAACGTCCCCACGCCAGGTCGTCGGTCGCGAGCGCGAGATCGCGGACGCTCCGGACGAGCGTGCCGATCGCGACCTGCGCCTCCATGCGCGCGAGGTGCGCGCCCAGGCAGTAGTGAATGCCGCCGCCGAAGCCGAGCGGCGAGTGGTCGTCGCGCGCCACGTCGAAGCGATCGGGGTCGCGGTAGCGCGCCGGGTCGCGATTGGCCCCGGCGAGCATCGCGAACACCATCGCGTCCTTCGGGATCGTCGTGTCGCCGAACGCCGTGTCCTCGCGCAGGACGCGCACCGTCAAGAGGATCGGGCCGTCGTAGCGCAGGCACTCGTCGATCGCGTTCGGGAGGAGCTCCGGGCGCTCGCGCAGGAGCGCGAGCTGGTCGGGGTGGCGGATGAGCGCGAGGACGCCGTTCCCGATGAGGCCGATGGTCGTCTCGAAGCCCGCGATCAGGAGCCCGATCGACTGCGAGACGAGCTCGCTCGGCGTCAGCTGGTCGCCGTCCTCCTCGGCGCGGATGAGGTCGCTCAGGATGTCCTCGCCGAGATTTCGCCGGCGCGCTTCGATGAGGCTCTCGAAGTAGCCGCGCAGCGCGTCTCCGGCCGCGACGCCGCGCTCGATCAGGTCGGGCGGGGCGAACGGCGCGGCGAGCACGTGGGTCGCGTCCGCCGTCCACACGGTGAAGCGGTCGCGATCCGCGAGCGGCACGCCCATCATCTCGCAGATCATCGTCGCGGGCACGGGGAGCGCGAGGTCGGCGATCACGTCCATCTCGCCGCGCGCCAGCACGCGGGCGATCTGCTCGTCGGCGATCGCCTGGATGCGCTCCCGCAGCCGCTCGACGGCGCGCGGCGTGAACGCCTTGCTCACGAGCTTCCGGAGGCGCGTGTGGTTCGGCGGGTCCTGCGAGAGCATGAATTCCGCGGGTCGCGCCTCGACCTCGCCCACGCGGCCGGGAAGGTCGCCGCTCGACGTGCGCACCCCCGTCGGGACGTCCTTCAGGATGCGCTCGACGTCGGCGAAGCGCGTGAGACGCCAGAGGCCGACCGGCGTCAGGTTCACGGGGTCGAACTCGCGCAGGTGCGCGAGGTGCGGGTAGGGGTCCGCGCGAAAGGACGGATCGAACGGGTTCCGTCCGTGCCAGCCGTCCTCGTGGCCGCAGCGGAACGGGCTCGCGGGGGATGGGCGTGGAGCGCGCGGATCGGGCGCTCCGGAAGCTTCGGTCGTCGGCATCATGGCCTCCCCCGCGCGGTGCGCGGCGCCGATCTCGGCGCCGGCGGGCCACAGCGCTCGCCGCTCTGCGGTCCCACCTTGCCGTGCGGCTCGCCCGCCCGCTACCTGTTCGCTGTCCATGGCGCCCGAACCGAGTCAAGCCGACCGCGCCGCGACCGGCGCGGCCGGCGCTCCGTCGGGCGGTGCGGCGGCGATCGCGCGCGCGCTCCGCGCGGCGTTCGCGTTCGCGACCGGCAGGATGCCGGTGGGAGCGGACGAGATCGCCGACCTCGCGCGCGGCGCGATGTTCCTTCCCGCCATCGGACTCGCGCTCGGGCTTGCCGTCGGAGCGATCGCGGCCGCGGCCGCCGCGCGCGCTCCCGCGCTCGCGATCGCGCCCGCCGCCGTCGCACTCCTCGTCGCGGTCCAGCGCGCCGCGCCCGCGGCGGCCACCGTCGATGCGATCGCGTCCCTACGAGGCGAGCCGGGCGGGGTGGTCGTCGCGCTGGCGAGCCTCGCGGTCGCGGCCGCGCTCGCCACGGAGGCGGTCGCCATCGCGCTCGTCGGCGGCCCCGCGCTCGCGCTCGCGGTCGGGCTCGCGGTCATGCTCGGGCGATGGGCGAGCGTCGTCCACGCGTACGGCTCGCTCCCGGCGCCCGACGATCCGTTCGCCGCGGCCCTCGTCGGCGGCGTCGAGTTCCGCGAGTTCGCGATCGCGAGCGTGAGCGCGATGGCGCTCGCGCTCGGGCTCGCGAACGCGGTCGGGGTCGTGCTCGTGGTGACGGCGGCAGCGGTCGCGATCGCGCTTCGGATCGCGCTCCACCGCGCGCGCGGCGGCGTCACGCGCGCGTCCATCGTCGCGTCCGGCCTCGCGGCCGAGACCGCGACGCTCGTCGCCGCCGCCGCGGTCGCACGGCTCCTCGCGGGCTGAGCGTCCGCGCGCTTTCGCGGCCGGGGAGAGCGGCCGCTCCATCCCGGCTGTACGCGCGCGCGGAGGAGATCTGCGCGTGACGACGAGCGCGTTTCCGGCGTCCGAGCGCGGGCGGCGGGGAGCCCGACCCGATCACTTCCCGAAGCGCTGGAGCGTGTTGAAGTCGAAGAACGCCGGGTCGTACGGGATGCGGCGGTCGTTCGCGACGTCCTTCGACGGAGCTTCGAGCCCGCTCACGGTCGCGCGGTTCATCTTGATGTTCTCGGCCGTCTGGTAGCCCATGTTCGAGCCCCAGAGCCAGTCCTCGCGCCCGTCGGGCCGCACGTGCTTGTGCGAGAGGAAGCCCATGATGAGATACGTGTTCATGAGGTCGCCCTGCCAGTTGAACTTCCGGTTGAAGGCGCCCTGGTAGGTCTCCTTGTCGATGAAGAGCTGGACCTTCCCGTAGAGGTAGTACTTGTCCTTCGGCGTCGCCTCGAGGACCCACATCGGCCGCTTGGCGAGCTGCGGTCCCACCGGCGCCCAGGCGATGCCCTTCCAGTTCGGGTCCTGAAAGCCCGCGGCGGGAAGGTTCTTGTCCCAGATCGTGCGCCATCCGCCGCCGGGCAGCCAGCGCACCTCGGACTTGCCCTCGAGGCTCATCGGGTCCGCGTAGCGGAGCTGGTCGGTCGAGCCGATGAGCTTCCACTCGAAGTCCTCGGGCTTGCCGTCGAAGAACGGGCCGTCGTCCTGGCTGAGATCCGAGCCGAGGAAGCCGTCGGAGCGGTTCGACGGCGACACCGCGCGCGTCCGGCGGAGCGACGGCACGTACGCCCAGTTGGAATCGCGCTTGTCGGGATCGCGGTAGCGCCAGCTGAGCGCCGTCGTGCCCTGCAGGTCGGTCGGGTACGTCGCGGTCGCGATGAACTGCATGAGCAGGTTCTGGGGATTCGGTACGCGATACGGCTCGGACTGGCCGTCGTAGTACATGAAGAAGACGTCCTGCCCCGCTTCGCGATCGACGCCGTCCGGGTTCACCCAGACGACTCGGACGTCGTTGTGGCTGTTCCCGAGGTACCAGTAGCCGTAATACGAGTTCCAGAGGATCTTGGCGGCCGCCTTCGGATCCTTCGCGTCGACGTCCGGGAAGGGGAAGCCGTACACGTACGGCGGCTGCTTGCCGGTCGACTTGTCGATGATCGTCCCGGCGTCGTTCACGTCGTACTTGCCGCGGTTGGTGAGCGTGGCCTCCTCGAACGCGGTCTCCCAGCGGAACGACTTCGCGGGCCACGCGACGATCTTGTTCTTGAAGCCGCCCTCGCGGTAGTGCTTCAGGATCTCGGGCGGCAGCAGGTTCTCGGCGGACTGCCAGTTGTCCTGCCCGAGCGTCGCGCCGGGCGCGAGGGTCGCGCCGCCGCCGCCGCTCGCGCTTTCCCCGGCCGCGGGCGCAGGCGCATTCGCCGGCTCGTCGTCGGCGCGCGTCGTGGGGGCAAGCGCAAACGTGATGGCCACGACCAGCAACGCTCTTCCTGCGAGCTTCATCGCTTCCCTCCTCGACGCGTGCGCGGCTGATCGCGCGACCCGTCCTGACCTCCGTACGAGCGCCGTCCGCGCGGCGGTCGCATGATCAATCAATTGCCCTACGTTTCGCTTATCGGGGTCGCGGGCTCCGGATCAAGCGGGCCGGTCCGTTGACTCGCTGCTCGCGATCCTCCACGACCGCGCTTTCGGTCGCGCACGGCGGCGCGCGACGCGACCGACCGGCTGGAGGCGACGGCATGGCGTACATCGCGGCGATCGATCAGGGCACGACCGGCAGCACGGCGCTCGTCCTCGATCGGCAGGGGGCGGTCGTCGGGCGCGCGTACAGCGAGTTCACGCAGCACTTCCCGAAGCCGGGCTGGGTCGAGCACGACGCCGAGGAGATCTGGGAGGTCTCGCTCCGCGTCCTGCGCTCGGCGATCCGGAGCGCGAAGCTGAAGCCGCAGCAGCTGGTCGCGATCGGCATCACGAACCAGCGCGAGACGACCGTGCTCTGGGACCGGCGCACGGGCCGCCCGGTGCACCGCGCGATCGTCTGGCAGGATCGCCGGACGGCCGCGCGCTGCGACGAGCTGCGCGCGGAAGGGCACGTCGACGCGGTCCGCGCCAAGACCGGCCTCGTGATCGACGCGTACTTCTCCGGGACGAAGGTCGAGTGGCTTCTGCGCAACGTGCGCGGCGCGGCGGAGAAGGCGGCCGCCGGCCGGCTCGCGTTCGGAACGATCGACACCTGGCTCGTCTGGAAGCTCTCGGGCGGGACGGTGCACGCGACCGACTACAGCAACGCGTCGCGGACGCTGCTCTACGACATCCACGCCCGGCGCTGGGACCCCGACCTGCTCGCGCTCCTCGGCGTGCCGGAATCGGTCTTGCCCGAGGTGCGGCGCTCGAGCGGACTCTTCTGCCGCACCGCGCCCGGCGTCCTGGGCGACGCGGAGGTGCCGGTCGCCGGCATCGCGGGCGACCAGCAGGCGGCCCTCTTCGGGCAGCAGTGCGTGCGCCCCGGCATGGTCAAGAACACGTACGGAACCGGCTGCTTCGTCCTCACGCCGACCGGCGATCGCGCCGTCACGTCGCAGAACGGTCTCGTGACGACGCTCGCCTGCGCCGCCGACGGCGGGCCGATCTTCGCGCTCGAGGGCTCCGTCTTCGTCGGCGGGGCGGTGATCCAGTGGCTCCGCGACGGCCTCGGGATCCTGAAGCGCGCCGCCGACAGCGAGGCGCTCGCTCGCGAGGTGCGCGCCAACGACGGCGTCTACGTCGTGCCGGCGTTCGTCGGCCTCGGCGCGCCGTACTGGGACTCGGACGCGCGCGGCGCGATCGTCGGCTTGACGCGCGGCACGACCCGCGCCCACCTGGCGCGCGCGGCGCTCGAAGCGATCGCCTACCAGAGCCGCGACGTCGTCGACGCCATGACCGCCGACGTGCGCGCCGCCACCGGCGACGCGTCCGCGGGCGTGCACGAGCTCCGCGTCGACGGCGGCGCCGCGGCGAACGACTTCCTCATGCAGTTCCAGGCGGACCAGATCGGCGCCCCCGTCGACCGTCCCAAGATCGTGGAGACGACCGCCGTCGGCGCCGCCTTCCTCGCCGGACTCGGCGTCGGCCTCTGGAGCCCCGCCCAGCTCGACCGCATGCGCGCCCGCGACCGCGTGTTCAAGCCCAAGTCGTCGCGCCAGGACGCCGACCGCCTCTACGCCGGCTGGAAAGCCGCCGTCGAACGCGCCCGCCTCAAGCCCACCACGACGCCCCCATGATCCGTGTCACCCCGCCCGGAAGACGCGCATCCAGCGACGAATGCGGGTGCACGGAGCTCACCCCATTACCGACGCAGCCGGATCCGTTTGGGCGGGCCAGCGAAGAACTGTCGAGCGAGCGGGACAATCACCCGCCCTCACCTTGATTCATGAGATCATCAGGGCGCTCCACCTCCCGCGAACGAGACCCTGTCTGAGCGGCCCGCCCAAACGGATCCGGCGGCCCACGGGCACAAGGGCCCCGCGCAGCAGGATCGAAGCGACGTCACGTTTGAACGACGATCGACCCGGTGCTACCCACGCACGGATCATGAAGGAAGGCATTCACCCGAAGTACGAGCCCACCCAGATCGTCTGCAGCTGCGGCAACGTGATCGAGACCCGCTCGACCGCCCAGAAGCTGCACGTCGAGATCTGCGCGCAGTGCCATCCCTTCTACACCGGCAAGCAGAAGATCCTCGACGTCGCCGGCCGCGTCGACCGCTTCAACCGCCGCTACGGGAAGAAGAAGGAAGCCGCCGCTCCTCCGGCGGGCGCCTGACCGCTCGCAGCTCGTCACCCGCCGCGTCGCCGCGCGCGACCTGCGGCCGGCCCTGAGCCATGCTCGACAAGCTCGCCGACGTCGAGAAGCGCTACCACGACCTGGAGGCGATGCTGGTCGACCCGGCCGTCATCGCGAACCGGAAGGAGTTCGTGCGCCTCTCGCGCGAGCGCTCCGGCCTCGAGGAAGTGACGTCGGCGTACCGCGTCTGGAAGAAGCTCGCGGAGGAGGAGCGCGACCTCGCTGCGCTCGCCGACGACAGCGACCCGGAGCTGCGCGAGATGGCGCGCGCCGAGCTGCCCGGCCTGCGCGCGCGGAAGGACGACGTCGAGGCGACGCTCAAGACGCTCCTCCTCCCGAAGGACCCGAACGACGACCGGAACGTCATCGTCGAGGTGCGCGCCGGCACCGGCGGCGAGGAGGCGTCGCTCTTCGCGGCCGACCTCTTCCGCATGTACTCGCGCTTCGCGGAGCGCCGCGGCTGGCGCATCGAGGTCCTGTCGTCGAACGGGACCGGGCTCGGCGGCTTCAAGGAGATCGTGTGCTCGATCGAGGGGCGCGGCGCGTACAGCCAGCTCAAGTTCGAGGGCGGCGTCCATCGCGTGCAGCGCGTCCCCGAGACCGAGGCATCGGGCCGCATCCACACGTCGGCCGTGACGGTCGCGGTCCTGCCGGAGGCCGACGACGTCGACGTCGAGATCGACGAGAAGGACCTCCGGATCGACGTCTTCCGCTCCTCCGGCCCGGGAGGGCAGAGCGTCAACACGACCGACTCGGCGGTCCGCGTGACGCATCTCCCGAGCGGCCTGGTCGTGAGCTGTCAGGACGAGAAGTCGCAGCACAAGAACAAGGCGAAGGCCCTCAAGATCCTGCGCGCGCGGCTCCTCGAGCGGGCGCAGGAGGAGCAGCGCTCCGCGATCGCGCAGAGCCGGAAGTCGATGGTCGGGACGGGCGACCGCTCCGAGCGCATCCGCACCTACAACTTCCCGCAGAACCGCGTGACCGACCACCGCATCAACTTGACGGTGCACGCCCTCGAGCGCGTCCTCGACGGCGATCTCGACCCCGTGATCGGGCCGCTCGTCGCGCACCACCAGGCCGAGGCGCTGAAGGCCGCCGGTTGAACGAGCGCCGCCGCCGCGCCCCCGGCGCGCGAGCGCGCGCTTCGCGCCGCGCGGAGCCGCGGTGACCCGACCGGCCGGCGGCGCGATCGCCGACGCGCTGCGGGCGGCCGCCGAGCGCCTGCGGGCGGCCGGGGTGCCGACCCCCGAGCTCGACGCCGAGGTCCTGCTCGCCTCCGCGCTCGGCGTGTCGCGCGCGCGGGTCGCGGCGGAGCGCCGGTCGCCGCTCGCGGCGACGGACGCCGAGGCGTTCGCCTCGCTCCTCGAGCGGCGGAGCCGGCGGGAGCCCGTCGCGTACCTGACGGGCGAGCGCGAATTCTGGTCGCTCGAGCTCGCCGTCGACCCGCGCGTGCTCGTGCCTCGGCCGGAGACCGAGACGGTCGTGGAGGAGGCGGTCCGGTGGCTCCGTGCGCGGTCGGCGGGAGCGAGGGTCGCCGACGTCGGCACGGGAAGCGGGGCGATCGCGCTCGCCGTCGCCGCGGAAGCGGCCGCCGGCGTCCGCGTCGTCGCGATCGACCGATCGGCACCCGCGCTGGCGGTCGCCCGCGACAACGCGCGGCGGCTCGCGCCCCGGCTGCGCGCGCGCGTCTCGTTCGCGCGCGCCGACCTGCTGGCGCCGTTCGCCTCCGGGTCGCTCGACCTGGTCGTCGCGAACCCGCCCTACCTCTCGCCCGCCGACCTCGCCTCCGCCGAGCCCGAGCTCCGGTTCGAGCCGCTCGAGGCGCTCGCCGGTGGCGACGGCGACGGTCTCGGTGTAGTCCGGAGGCTCCTTCGCGAGGCGCGCCGGGCGCTCCGGGAGGGCGGCGCGGCGGCGATCGAGATCGGGGCGGGGCAGGGGGCCGCCGCGGTCGCGGCGGCGACGGCGGCGGGTTTCGGGGAGGTGCGGGTGGTGCGGGATCTCGCGGGACGCGATCGGCTGCTCCTGGCGGGGGGCATTGGTGAAACGCGAAGCGGCGCTACACTGGCGCGGGGCTGACGCGCCGCCGAACGCGCGACCCGAGCGGTCGATTCCGGCGAGAGAGAGGGGAGGACGGATGGATTCGATCGTCATTCGCGGCGGACGGAGTCTCCGCGGCGAGGTCGAGGTCGGCGGCGCGAAGAACGCGTCTTTGCCGATCCTGTTCGCCTCGCTTTTGACCGAGGAGAGCTGCCACGTCGACAACGTGCCGCGGGTCGTCGACTGCGCGACGACGGAGCGGCTCCTCGCGCAGCTCGGCGTCGACGTCCAGCCGAACTCCTTCGGCTCCGTCGCGCTCGCGGCGCGCCGGGTGACGAGCCTCGAGGCGCCCTACGATCTCGTCAAGACCATGCGCGCCTCCTTCCTCGCGCTCGGCCCGCTCCTCGCGCGCTTCGGCGAGGCGCGCGTCGCGACGCCCGGCGGCTGCGCGATCGGAAGCCGTCCCGTCAATCTGCACCTCGTCGGCCTCGAGAAGATGGGCGCCGAGATCGCGACCTCGCACGGCTACGTGGAGGCGCGCGCGCCGCGCGACGGAGCGGGCCGGCCGCGCCTTCACGGGGCGCACATCGCCCTCGAGATGCCGTCGGTCGGCGCGACCGAGAACCTCATGATGGCGGCCGCGCTCGCCGACGGCACGACCGTCATCGACAACGCCGCGCGCGAGCCCGAGATCGTCGACCTCGCGGAGGTGCTCGCGAAGATGGGCGCCGGCGTGCGGGGAGCCGGCTCGCCGACGATCGAGATCGACGGTCGCGATCGCCTGCGCGGCTTCGCGCATCGCGTGATCCCCGATCGCATCGAGGCCGGAACGCTCGTCATGGCGGTCGCGGCCGCGGGCGGCGACGTGGTCGTGCGCGGCGCACGCGCCGACCACCTCGGCGCGGTGCTCGAGCGACTCGCCGAGGCCGGGGTCGGCATCGAGCCCGGGGAGGGAGCGATCCGCGTCCGGAGCGATCGCCGGCTTCGCTCCGTGGACGTCCTGACCGCGCCGTACCCCGGCTTCCCGACCGACCTCCAGGCGCAGATGATGGCGGTCATGTGCTTCGCGGACGGCGCGAGCACGATCACCGAGACCATCTTCGAGAACCGCTTCATGCACGTGCAGGAGCTCGTCCGGATGGGCGCCGACATCCGCGTCGAGGGGCCTGCGGCGCAGGTGCGCGGCGTCGGCGCGCTCGAGGGCGCGCCGGTGATGGCGACCGACCTGCGCGCGAGCGTGTGCCTCGTCGTCGCCGCGCTCGGCGCGGGCAACACGACGCGGCTCTCGCGCGTGTACCACCTCGATCGCGGCTACGAGCGGCTCGAGCGGAAGCTCGCCGCGCTCGGCGCGGACATCGAGCGCGTGAAGGAGCGCTCCGCCGAGACCCAGCCGGCGGTCGCGGTGCGCGCGGTGACGCCGGCGGAGGCGGCGCTGTCGGTGGTCGAGGCGGCGCGCCCGCGCGCCGGAGCGCGACCCGCGACCGAGCCACAGCCCGAGCCGACGCTGCCGCAGCCGGCCCGCCGGCGGCCGTCGCGTCGCGTCCACCGGCCTTCGTGAGCGGAAGCGCGCTCGCGCGCGCGGGGTGCTAGTCGTCCGGCGATGAATCTGGTCGTCCGGACGACGGAGCGCCGCTTCGCGGCGCTCCGGAGAAAGCTCGCCCGGCGCGGCGCGGTCCTCGACGCGAGCGTCGAGCCCGCGGTGCGCGCGATCGTCGACGACGTGCGCCGCCGCGGCGACCGCGCCGTCGCCGCCGCGACGTGGAAGTTCGACCGCGTGCGCCTCAAGCCGCGCGAGCGCGTCGTCGAGCGCCCGGAGATGGAGGAGGCGTGCCGTGCGCTCGCGCCCGCCGATCTCCGCGCGCTCCGCCTCGCGGCGCGTCGCATCCGCGCCTTCCACGAGCGCCAGCGCGAGCGGTCGTTCCGCTACCGCGACCCGCTCGGCGTCCGGCTCGGGCAGGAGATCCGGCCACTCTGCCGGGTCGGCCTGTACATCCCGGGCGGCACCGCGTTCTACCCGTCGTCCGTGCTCATGAACGCGATCCCGGCGCGCGTCGCGGGCGTGCGCGACGTCGTGGCGGTGTCGCCTCCGCACGCCGGAGGCGAGCCGCCGGCGCTCCTCGCGGCGGCCGCGGTCGCGGGCGTCGACCGGCTCCATCGCGTCGGCGGCGCGCAGGCGGTGGCCGCGCTCGCCTACGGGACGGAGACGATCGCGCGCGTCGACAAGATCGTCGGGCCCGGGAACGTCTACGTCGCGACCGCGAAGCGGCTCGTCGCGGGCACGGTCGCGATCGACATGATCGCCGGGCCGAGCGAGGTGCTCGTCATCGCGGACGGCGGTGCGAAGCCGGAGCTCGTGGCCGCCGACCTCCTCGCGCAGGCCGAGCACGACGCGGACGCGACCGCGATCTGCCTCACGCCGAGCGCGCGCGTCGCCGCCGCGGTCGAGCGCGCGCTCGACGTCCAGCTCGCCGCGCTCGGTCGCGCGGAGATCGCGCGCCGGTCTCTGCGCGCGCACGGCGCGATCGTGGTCACGCGCTCGCTCGACGAGGCGATCGAGCTCGCGAACGAGATCGCGCCCGAGCACCTCGAGCTCGCGGTGCGCGATCCCGAGCGCTGGGTCGCGCGCCTCCACCACGCGGGCGCGATCTTCCTCGGCCACACGACCCCCGAGGCCTTCGGCGACTACCTCGCCGGCCCGAACCACGTGCTCCCGACCGGCGGGACGGCGCGCTTCTCGTCGCCCCTCGGCGTGTACGACTTCGTCAAGCGGACGAGCGTCATCGAGGCGCCGCCGCGCGCGCTCGCGCGCCTCGCGCCGCCGCTCCTCCGGCTCGCGGCGATGGAGGGTCTGTCGGCGCACGGCGCCGCCGTCGAAAGACGACTCGACGGCCGTCGCCCAGCTGGGCGCTAGCGCGCCGGCGCAATCTGTCGCGCGAAGACCGCGGGGTCGTTCGTGGGCAGCTTGCAGACGCGGTGCTCGCACACGTAGGCGGTCGCCCGGCCGCCGCGCGCCGTCTTGTCGGCGAGGAGCGGCACGGCCTCCGCCTGCAGGTCGAGGTCGCGTCCGGCGACGGCGATCGCGAGCACGCGGTTCGGGACGAAGGCGCGGCGGAGCTCGGCGAGGAACGGCTCGGCCTCGGAGCGCGCGGCCGGCGCGACGATCGCGATCTCCTTGGGGACGTCGAGCCGCCAGTCGACGGCGAGCAACATCTCGTCGAGCGCCTCCGGCGACGACCGGAGCGGCTTCCCGAACGCGGCGAGCGCCCGGTCGGCGCGCGCGCGATAGCGCTCGTCGCCCGTCAGGTCGTGGAGGCGGAGCAGGTTGAGGAGCTCGACGGAATTGCCCGACGGCTCGGCGCCGTCGGCCGACGGCTTCTCGCGCGTGAGGAGCGCCTCGCCGTCGTCCGGGGTCCCGAAGAAGCCGCCGGCGTCGCGGTCCTCGAAGTGCTCCGCGAGGACCGCGTCGAGCGCGATCGCGGCGCGGAGCCGGCGCGGGTCGCCGGTCGCCTCGTAGAGGTCGAGGAGGCCGGCGATCGTGAAGGCGTAGTCCTCGAGCAGGCCCGCTTCCGCCGGGCGGCCGGCGACGAACGCGCGGTGGAGGCGCGCTCCGTCCTGCATGCGGCCCAGCACGAAATCGGCGGCGCGCGCGGCGCGCTCGGCGTACGCCGGCTCGCCGAGCGCGAGCGCGGCGCGCGCGAAGGCCGAGATCGCGAGGCCGTTCCACGCCGCGAGCACCTTCTCGTCGCGGAAGGGACGCACCCGGTGCGCGCGCGCCGCCAGCAGCGCGTCGCGCGACGCGGCGAGATCGCGCCCGAGCGCGTCGCGCGCGACGCCGAGATCGCGCGCGGTCTCGTCGAGCGGCTTCGGAAGGAACAGGATGCTCCTCCCTTCGAAATTGCCTTCGGTCGTGATGCCGTACGCGCCGGCGAAGGTCGTCGCGCGCTCCCGGCCGAGCGCGGCTTCGATCTCGGCCGGCGTCCACGTGTAGAAGAGGCCTTCCGCGAGGCGGCCGTCGGGGCCGCGGCTGTCGGCGTCGATCGCGGAGAAGAAGCCGCCGTCGGGCGCGCCGAACTCGCGCTCGACGTCGTCCAGCACCGTGCGCGCGATCGCCGCGAGGTCGGCTCGCCCGGTCGCGGCCGCGCCCTCGAGGTACGCGATCGCGAGGAGGGCGTTGTCGTACAGCATCTTCTCGAAGTGCGGGACGAGCCAGCGGCGGTCGGTCGAGTAGCGGTGGAAGCCGCCGCCGAGCTGGTCGCGCATGCCGCCCGCGGCCATCTTCTCGAGCGTCGTCGCCGCCATGGCGAGCGTCTCGGGGTCGCCGGTGCGGCGGTGCGAGCGCAGGAGCAGGCGGATCGGGAACGCGCTCGGGAACTTCGGGACGCGCGCGGCGCCCCCCCAGACCGGGTCGTAGCTCCGCCGCGCGCGCTCGACCGCTCCGGCGAGCACGCTCGCGTCGACCGGCTCCTCGGCGCGCTCGGACGCGACGCTGCGCGCGCGCACCGCCTGCGTCAGCTCGCGCGCCGCCGCGGCGACCCGGTCGGGCTCCGTCTCGTAGATCGCCTTCATCTGGAGGAGAAGGCTCAGGAACCCGGTCGCGACGCCGCGGTCGCCGTCGCGCGCGGGGAAGTACGTGCCCGCGAAGAAGGGCTCGCGGTCGGGCGTCACCCAGACCGTCATGGGCCAGCCGCCCGAGCCGGTGAGCGCGAGCACGGCGCTCATGTAGACGGCGTCGAGGTCGGGGCGCTCCTCGCGATCGACCTTGATCGCGACGTAGTGCTCGTTCAGGAAGCGCGCGATCTCCTCGTCGTCGAACGACTCCTCCTCCATCACGTGGCACCAGTGGCACGTGGAGTAGCCGATCGAGAGCAGGACCGGGCGGCCGAGGCGGCGCGCGGTCGCGAACGCCTCGTCGCCCCACGGGTACCAGTCGACCGGGTTGTGCGCGTGCTGGAGGAGGTACGGGCTCGCCTCGAGGAGGAGGCGGTTCGTGTAGAGCGGCGCGCCCGCCGCATCGACGTGGCGGGTGCGCGGGCGATGGCCCCCGCCGTGCGACGTCCACGCGTCCGCGAGGCGCGCGGCGAGGGCGGCGTCGCGCGGCGCCGCGCCGGGGAGCGAGCGCGCGAAGTCGGGCGTCGGCCCGGGGGTGCCGGGAACGACGCGGGTCGGCGGCGCGCTCGGCGTCGCCCGGACCGCCGTCGGCGTGGCGAGCGGCAGTGCGCCGCCGGAGCACGCCGAAGCGGCGACGGCGAGCGCGAGCGAAAAGGCGAGAATGGAAGTCCGCGCCGTCAAGCCGGCATTCAGGCGGGGGCGAGACCGGCGTCGCGGGCGGCGCGCTCGCGCGTCGCGATCGCCGCGTAGTAGCAGGCCGACGCGAGCTGGACCCACATGAGCGCGGGCACGATGCCGACGACGAGCAGCGCGATCCCGACGAGCACGATCGGGATCGCGAGCAGCCAGATCCCGAAGATCGTCCAGCCGTGCCCGCGCGTCCGCTCCCAGCTCTCTCGCACGGCGGTGATCGCGTCGACCCGCTCGTCGATCACGATGTACGGCACCCACGACAGCCTGACGGCCGCGATCACGCCCGGCACGACGAGCAGCACGAACCCGATCGCAATGATCGCGTGCAGGAGCACGCTCGCGAGCACCGCCTGCCAGTAGTCGATGCGAAACGCGGCGAAGAGGTCCGCGACGTCCGGAGTCTCGCCGCGCGCAGCCCGAAGGAAGGCCCACATCCCGCCGAACGTGACCGGGCCGAGGACGAGCACCTCGTACGCGAGCCCGACGAGCCCGCCGCGCAGGTACCCGGAGACGGAGCTCAGGAGAAGCCACACGACGCCGATCAGGAGCAGCTCGAGGAACGATCGCTTCAGCTCCGACCAGCCGAAGCCGTAGACCTCGGTGACGCTCGGTCCGCTGAGATCGGTCGTCATTCCGGCTCCTCCCTTCGCCGACCCCGCCGCGACGTGCGCTGCCCGACTGCCGGATCGTCCCGCCGTCCTAACAGTCGGTGCGGATCGCGAGAAGCTCTGCGCGGCCGTCGCGGCGGCCGCGCCGGGCGCGTGCGAGACGGCTGCAGCGCGCGCGCTGCGCCGGTTCCACGGCCGTCTCCCGAGGGTCGCACGCCCGGAGGTGGTATGCGAAGATCGAGCCAGTCGCGCGGGCACCGACGGACGCGGCCGGAGCGTGGCCGCAAGGCGGGCCCTGCGCAGCGCTCCGCAGGCGGCTCGGGCGGGGCGGAGACCGAGAAATGGCACGATCGACGTCGACATCGAAGGGAGGCGCGCGACCGCGGGCCGTGGGTGGCGCGCGACCGCGGGCGGTCGCCGCGGGCGACCGCAAGGCCGGCGCCCCGGCCGCGCCGGCGCGGGTCGCCGCCATCGGATCGGCGGCGCGAGGTCGCGACCGGCGGCGCGCGACCGTCGAGCGCACGACGCGCGAGACCAGCATCGCGATCGACCTCGTCCTCGACGGCGCCGGGAAGTCCGAGATCGCGACCGGCGTTCCCTTCCTCGACCACATGCTCGAGCTCTTCGCGAAGCACGGGTTCTTCGACCTTCGCGTCGAGGCCAAGGGCGACCTCGAGGTCGACGCGCACCACACCGTCGAGGACGTCGGTCTCACGCTCGGCCTGGCGTTCCGCGACGCGCTCGGGAGCAAGGAGGGCATCCGGCGCTTCGGGCAGTCGTCGGTGCCGCTCGACGAGGCGCTCGTCTCGGTCGTCGTCGATCTGAGCGGCCGGCCGTACTTCGTCTACGAGCTCGAGGCGGGGCAGGAGCGCGTCGGCACGTTCGACACGGGCCTCGTGCACGACTTCCTGCTCGCGTTCGTGAACGAGCTCAAGATGAACCTCCACGTCGATTGCATCCGGGGGCGAAACCCGCACCACATGATCGAGGCCGCCTTCAAGGGCCTCGCGCGCGCGCTCGATCACGCGACGTCGCTCGACCCGCGCGTCACGGGGGTGCTGTCGACGAAGGGCGCCCTGTGATCGCGATCGTCGACTACGGCGTCGGGAACCTGCGGAGCGCCGCCAAGGGCCTCGAGCGCGCGGCGGCGGACGCCGGGCGCGACGTCGAGGTTCGCGTGACGACCTCCGCCTCCGACGTCGAGCGCGCGGACGCGGTCGTCCTTCCCGGCGTCGGCGCGTTCGGCGCCTGCATGTCGAACCTCGATGCCTCCGGCCTGCGCGACGCCGTCGTGCGCGCGGCCGGCTCGGGGCGGCCCTTCCTGGGCGTCTGTGTCGGCATGCAGATCCTGTTCGAGGAGTCGAGCGAGTTCGGGCCCGTCGCGGGGCTGGGCGTGCTGCCGGGTAAGGTCGTCCGGTTCCGCGCGAAAGGCGTCAAGATCCCGCACATGGGCTGGAACGCGCTCCGCATCCGGAAGCGCGTGCGCGAGCTCGAAGGCCTGGGCGACGAGCCGTACGTCTACTTCGTGCACTCCTACTACGCCGAGCCGTCGGACCCGGCGATCGTCGCCGCGACCGCGGAGTACGGCGGCGAGGAGTTCACCGCGGCGGTCGCGCGCGACGCCCTCTTCGCGACCCAGTTCCACCCCGAGAAGAGCCAGCTCGTCGGCTTGAAGATCCTCGCGAGCTTCGTGCGCGCGGCCGACCGCCCGCTCCAGGTCGCCGTCCCCGCGTGAGCGAACGCAGCTTCGAAGCGATCCCGGCGATCGACCTCCGGGGCGGCCGCTGCGTGCGCCTCGTGCAGGGCGACTTCGCGGCGGAGACCGCGTACGGCGACGATCCGGTCGCGATGGCCGAGCGCTGGGCGGGCGAGGGCGCGACGCGGCTCCATGTCGTCGACCTCGACGGCGCGGCGCGAGGCGCGCGGGCGCAGGGGTCGCTGATCGCCCGCATCTGTGCCGCGCTCGCGATTCCGGTGCAGGTCGGCGGCGGCCTGCGCGATCTCGACGCGCTCGCGAGCGTGCTCGATGCCGGCGCGGAGCGCGCGATCCTCGGCACCGCTGCCGCGCTCGATCCGACGATCGCGGAGCGTGCGTGCGCGCGCTGGCCCGGCCGGATCGCCGTCGGCATCGACCTCCGCGACGGCCGGGTCGCGATCGAGGGCTGGCTTCGCGACGCTGCGGCCGGAGCCGACGAGGTCGCCGCGCGCGCCGACGCCGCCGGCGCCGCGGCGATCGTGCTCACTGACGTCCGGCGCGACGGCACCGGCGTCGGCGCGAACCTCGACGCGACCGTCGACTTCGCCGCACGCCACCCGACGCCGGTCATCGTGTCCGGCGGCGTCGGATCGGTCGACGACGTGCGGCGCGCGCGCGCGGCGTTCGACCGCGGCGCGAATCTGGCCGGCGTGATCGTCGGCCGCGCGCTCTACGAGGGTCGCGTCCGCCTCGCGGACGCCGTCGCGGCCGCGGCGGGGGAGGGCTGACGTGCTCGCCCGGCGCATCATCCCCTGCCTCGACGTGAAGGGCGGACGGGTCGTGAAGGGCGTCGGCTTCGTCGACCTGCGCGACGCCGGCGACCCGGTCGAGATCGCCGAGCGCTACGACCGCGAGGGCGCCGACGAGCTCTGCTTCCTCGACATCACGGCCTCGCACGAGGAGCGCGCGATCATCCTCGACGTCGTCCGCGCGACCGCCGAGCGCTGCTTCATGCCGCTCACCGTCGGCGGCGGCGTCCGGACGCTCGACGACATCCGGATGCTGCTGCGCGCCGGCGCGGACAAGGTCTCGATCAACACCGCGGCGGTCTCGGACCCCGACGTGGTCGGGCGAGCGGCCGAGAAGTTCGGCACGCAGTGCATCGTCGTCGCGATCGACGCGAAGCGCGTCCCCGGCGAGGAGCGCTGGCAGGTCTTCACGCACGGCGGACGGCGCCCGACCGGGCTCGACGCCGTCGAATGGGCCGTGCGGCTGACGCACGGCGGGGCCGGCGAGGTGCTCCTCACGAGCATGGACCGCGACGGCACGAAGGACGGCTACGACATCGCGCTGACGCGCGCGGTCGCCGACGCCGTCGACGTCCCGGTCATCGCGTCGGGCGGCGCCGGGACGCTCGAGCACCTCTACGAGGGCATCGCCGACGGCCACGCGAGCGCGGTCCTCGCGGCGTCGATCTTCCACTACCGCGAGATCTCGATCCGGGAGTGCAAGGAGCATCTCCGCGCCCGCGGCATCCCGGTCCGCCAGTAGCCGCGCCGAGCCGGCCGCGCCGCGAGACGCGTGCGAAGGCCCGCCGCGGGCGCGCTTGACATCTCGGACGGCGGCGCGGGAGGTTGCGCGCCCGGAGGTGCGCGATGGCGGACGATCGCAAGCGAGGTGCGTTCCTCACCGTGGTGGCGGCTCTCTTCGCGCTCCTCACGCTGTCGAACTTCACGAAGGCGCTCCAGTACGCGAACAACCCGACGGTCGGCGGCATCGTGATCTTCGGCGTGCGCGCGGAGGGCGTCGCGACGAACCTCCTTCTCGGGCCGCTCGTCGGCCTCGTCACCGGCGCATACGCGTACGGGCTCTGGCGGATGAAGCGCTGGGTGCTGCCGCTCTCGGTCGCGTACGCGTTCTACGTCCCGGTCAACCTGGTGCTCTTCTGGTATCGCCACACCGAGGCGACGGTCCCGCCCGTCGCGGGCCTGCTCGTCTATCTCGCGATCGCGCTCGGGGGCTCGATCGGAACCGCGCTCCATCTCGCGTACCATCGAGGCGAGCTGCCCTGGACGGAGTGACCGATGGCGACGATGCGCTTCAACCACATGGAGCTGACGCTCCCGCGCGGGACGCTCGACGAGAAGCTGCGCGCCGACATCGGGCGGCTCTACCGCGCGCTCTTCGGCTGGAGCGCCATGGACGTCGACGTCGTCGGCCAGCGCGCGCTCTACCTGCACGTCGACGACGGGCAGTTCCTGCTCGTCGCCGAATCGGATCGCCCGATGGAGTCGCCGGGATACGACCACCTGGGGCTCCTCTTCGAGACGCGCGCCGAGGTCGACGCTCTCCTCGCGCGCTGCCGTGAGCTCCGGGCGGAAGACGACCGCGTCCGGATCAAGGAGTACCGCGACGAGACGTTCGGGACCGTGACCGTCCACGCGTTCTACGTCAAGTATCTCCTGCCGATCTGGTTCGACGTCCAGTGCCTCGAGCACGCTCCGGGCGCGGAGCCGCCGCGGCGCTGGAGCTACGTCCCGGCGCCGGCGCGCTGAGCGCGCAGGCGGGCGCGCTCGGCTTCGAGCGCCGCGCTCGGCTCGACCCGGTAGGGCGGATCGGCGGTCGCGAGCGCGCGCAGGCGGGCGGGCAGGGCGGCGACCTCCTCGCGCGCGCGCTCGCGCGCGTCGGCGATCGTCGCACGGCCGGCCGGGAGGCGCTCTCCGCCCCGCATGACCGGCACGAGGAGCGGCCGCCCCGGGAGCGCCTCGTCCCAGCGCGCGACGACGTCGCGTTCCGGAACCCCGCCGGTCTCGAGGCGGAACACCTGCTTCCGATCGGGCCACGTCGCCTTTCCGGGCGATAGCTTCACGCGCCCCCGGCCGCCGTAGGCCGCGAGCTTGTACACGACGTCGAGCGACGGCGCGTCCGCCGAGACGCCCATGCGCGTTCCGACGCCGAAGCCGTCGATCGGCGCACCGGCGGTGACGAGATCGGCGACGGCCCACTCGTCGAGGCTCGAGCTGGCGACGATCCGGACGTCGTTCAGCCCGGCTTCGTCCAGGAGCGCGCGCGCCGCGCGGGCGAGCGCGGCGAGGTCGCCCGAGTCCAGGCGGATGGCGCGCACGCGGAAGGCGGGGCCGAGCTCGCGCGCGAGCCGCGCGACGTTCCGGACGCCCTCGAGCGTGTCGTACGTGTCGACGAGCAGCGTCGCTTCCGGGAACTCGCGCGTGAAGGCGCGGAACGCGACGAGCTCGTCGTCGTGGGCCTGCACGTAGCTGTGTGCCATCGTGCCGCTCGCCGGAATCCCCCAGCGGGCGGCCGCGGCGACGTTCGAGGTCGCCGCGACGCCGGCGATCCAGAACGCGCGGGTCGCGTGCAGGGCGGCGTCGGCCCCGTGCATCCGGCGGAGGCCGAAGTCGACGACGGGACGCCCGCCGGCGGCCGAGACCACGCGCGCCGCCTTCGACGCCGCCATCGTCTCGAGCTGGATGCGGTTCAAGAGGAAGGTCTCGGCGAGCTGGGCCTCGCCGATGGGCGCGACGACCTGGAGGAGCGGCTCGCCCGCGAACGCGATCCTTCCCTCCGGCATGGCATCCACGTCGCCCGTGAAGCGAAACCGGGCGAGCCATTCGAGGAACGGCGCCGAGAAGAGCTTCAGGCCGTCGAGGTCGGCGATCGCCGTCTCGGCGAACGCGAGCCGCTCGAGACGTTCGAGGGCGGCGTCGAGGCCGCAGGCGACGAGGAAGTTGCGCGTCGGCGGAAGCCTCCGCACGAAGAGGTCGAAGACCGCCGTGTCGCGCATGCCCTCGGCGAAGAACGCCTGGAGCATGGTCAGCTCGTAGAGGTCCGCCAGCGGCAGCGTTCCGTTTCGCTCGGTCGGATCGGTCACGGTCGTCGCGCCGGGCGGCGGCGGCCGCGCGCGGCGCGTACTATGGTATTTGGCTTCCGGCGGCCGGGGAAACGGCGACCGGCGCGGCAGGACGATGCGGGCCATACGGGCGAATCGCGCGGACTCGTCGCCGCCCTCCGATGCGGCCGAGGGACGCGTGCGGCTTCGGGCCGCTGTCCTGTCGCTCGCGATCGGGGCGGCGCTCCTCGGCGTCAAGTACTACGCCTACGTCCAGACCGGGTCGGCGGCGGTGCTCTCGGACGCGCTCGAGTCGATCGCGAACGTCGCCGCGGCGCTCTTCGCGGTCTGGGTCCTCTTCTTCGCGGGCCGGCCGGCCGATCGCGGCCATCCCTACGGCCACGGGAAGATCGAGTACTTCAGCGCCGCCTTCGAGGGCGGGCTCATCACGTTCGCGGCCGCGATGATCGCCTGGTACGCGGTGCGCGACCTCTCGCTCGGCCCGGCCGTCGACGAGATCGACCTCGGCCTCGCGATCACGCTCGGCGCCGGGATCGTGAACGCGGCCCTCGGCCGGTACCTGATCGCGACCGGGCGGCGCGTGCGGTCCCTCACCCTGGTCGCCGACGGACAGCACGTGCTGTCGGACTTCAAGACGAGCGTCGGCGTCGTGGTCGGCCTCCTGCTCGTCCGGCTGACGGGCCGCGCGTTCTTCGATCCGCTGACCGCGCTCGCGGTCGGCCTGAACCTCGGGTGGACCGGCCTCCAGCTCGTCCGCCACGCTGCGGCCGGTCTGCTGGACGCCGAGGACCGCGAGCTGCTCGCGCGCGTGGTGGATGCGTGCGAGGCCGAGCGTCGCGCGGGCATCATCCGCATCCACCGCCTGCGCGCGATCCGCTCGGGGCGCGAGGCGCACGTGGACGCGCACGTCATCGTGCCGGAGTACTGGAGCGTCGACCACGCGCACGACGAGATCGACGCCTTCGAGAAGCGCGTCCTCCGGCATCCCGGTATCGAGGGCGAGATCGTCTTCCACACCGATCCGTGCCATCGCGCGCTGTGCACGGCGTGCGACGTGCCCGAATGTCCGGTGCGCCGCGAGTCCTTCGCCGGAAGGCCGCCGCTGACGGTCGACGAGGCCACGATGACGGACGAGCTCTTCTGGCGCGCGCAGATGGAGCGGGCGGCGCAAGCGGCATCGAGCGCCGCGCTCGGGGGCGGCGCGGTCGTCGACTGACGGCGGAAGTGCGAAGCGCCCCCGTCCGGCGACGGACGGAGGCGCTCGCTTCGAGGGCGCGACGGAGGCCGGCGCGCGGGCCGGCCTCCCGTCGCTTTCAGGCGCGCCGAGCGCGCCTCACTTGCAGGTGACCGCCGAGCCCGGGCGATTGAAGGCGCAATTCGCCGCGGTGAACGCGGTCTCCGTGCACTGTCCGGTCTCCGCGGTCGGCGGATCGAGGACCAGCGTCGCCATCAGCGGCGTGTCCGATACGGCGAGCGGATAGCTGCCGCGCTTCCCGCGGATCACGAACTTGATCTCGCCGGGATTGCGGGTTTTCCGGATCGTGATCGCGGAGACGCCGTCGACGAGCGACGCGCTCGCGTTCGAGTAGCGGAAGCTCGTGCCGGCCGCGTTCGCCTTCCAGCCGACCTTCGTGACCGGATCGTACGCGGTACCCGGGATGGTCGCGTCGAAGACCGGGCCGCCTGCCTTGTCGAGGAGGATGCGGACCCCGTTCGCGATGGGATCGAGAGTCGGCGACGTCGGCACGCCGGTGAAGCTGCCGACGACCAGCAGGCGGTCGTCGCCGGGGGCCGTGTTCAGCTTGCCGACGACGATCTTCGTGCCCCGGCCCTGCGCGGTGGGCACGATGTTCGTGCAGGGATCGCACGCATCGCCCTCGCTGTCGCCGTCGCCGTTCTCCTGCCCGGGGTTCGCGACCTCGGCGCAGTTGTCGATCGCGTTGCAAAGCCCGTCGCCGTCGTCGTCCGGCACGACCTCATCGGCCGGGCAGGTGCGGTCGGTTCCGTTGCAGGTCTCGGCGACGTCGCACGCGTCGGCCGCCGTGCGGCACTCGGTTCCCGCGGGGGTGATCACGTCCGCAGGGCATGCCAGCGAGCTGCCGTCGCACATCTCCGCCGGGTCGCATGCGTCGCCCGGGCGGCAGACCGTGCCCGCCGGACGCAGCCGGCAGTCGAAGGCGCAGCACGTCGCGCCGTTGTTGCCCGCCCCGAGGTCGCACTCCTCGCCCGCGTCGACCACGCCGTTGCCGCACGTGCCGGCGGCGAGCTGCGCGGCGTAGGCGACCGCGTTGACGGCGTAGACGTTCCGCACCGTCGGGCCGATCGTGCAGCCGGCACCGTCGAGATAGAAGTCGAGCGGCAGCGAAGAGTAGATCACCGCGCCCGCGCCGTAGCCGTATGCGAACGTGACGACGCGCGTCGGGTCGTTGCGCGTCAAGATGATGCGCGCGTCGCCGGGCAGCGATCCGGCGACGGTGAAGCCGTGGTTCGATTCGCAGCCGCCGTCCAGGTTGGTGTCGTCGATCGTCCCGCCGGGGCCGTGGGTTACCAAAGTAGAGTCGTCGAGGACCTCCATCTCCCTCGTCCCGAACGGCACGTCAGCGGAGCGCTGGATGTCGAACGACGCAGCGCCCGGCAGGATCGTCTCGGCGGGATCGACGTAGCGGTCGTGGAACATGAGGACCATGCCGGACGCGACCGCGGCGTCGATGTCGGCGAGCCGGGTCAGGTACTCCGCCGCGTAGACGCCGTTGTCGCAGTTGTCGACGAACAGCACGTCGATGCCCGCGAGGTCGGCCGCGCTCACGTCGGTGAGGTTCACCGCCGTGTGGCCGGCGGCGGTGATGGGAGGAGCCTGGTTTGGGCTGCCCTGCCCCAAGCACATCTCGTAGTAGCCGACGTTCAGGGCGAGGGCCGTGCTCGGCGTCGAGCTCAGCAGCGCGGCGAGCGCGGCTCCCGCCGCGAGCGCCGCTCGGAATCCGGAGAAAAGTCTCGAGTCGTACATGGTCGCGTCTCCTCCGACTGGACGTGTGGCCGCCGAGCGGCGCATGCAGTCCGGCATGGCGCGTGCGCCGAACGGCCGGCGTGAGCCGGCGCCATGCCGTCGACATCCCTGCATGGGCACGCGCGATTTTTGGTTGCGCGGCCGCGCAGCAACGCTCATGCCGGCGAGCATGCGAGCGGCGTCCGCAACCGCGGCGCGCGCACCCGGCGAATTGCGGAATTTCGGAGGTGAGGCTCGCGGGCGGTGCGGGATCCCGCACGCGCGCAGGCGCGACCGCGGCGCCGTGCGCGGCCCCGGCCGACGGGGCCCGTTCGCGCCGCGATCAGCCGGCCCGGCGCTTCAACCCGAAGCCGCGGATCAACGCGTAGACGTGCGAGCGAGCGAGGTCGAGGCGATCGGCGACCTTGCCGACGTTCCAGTCCTCGTCGTCGAGCAGCTCGCGCAGGAGCGAGCTCTGGAAGCGGCGCGTCCGCTCCTGGAACGAGACCTCGCCGTCCTGCGGCGAATGGTCTTCGCCGGCGTCGGGGAAGAGGTGCGACCGCTCGACGAAGCTCGAGCCCTCGCCGGCGGCGCGGATGACGGCGGCCTCCATCGCGTGCGCGAGCTGCCGGACGTTGCCCGGCCACTCCGCCGATTGCGCCGCGCGCAACGCGCTCCGCGAGAGCTCGGTGCGCGGCAGGCCGTGGCGCTGGCACGCGGCGCCGCAGAAGTAGCGCGCCAGCTCTGGGACGTCGTCCGGTCGCTCCGCGAGCGACGGGACGCGGATCGGAAGCACCTGGAGGCGATAGAGCAGATCCTCGCGGAAGCGCTTCTCCGCGACCGCCGCCTTCAGGTCGACGTTCGTCGCCGCGACGATGCGGACGTTGGCGCTCTGCGCCTTCGTCGCGCCGAGCGGGTAGTATTGCTTCGCGTGGATCAGGTGCAGGAGCTTCGCCTGCGCCGGGATCGCCAGCTCGCCGATCTCGTCGAGGAAGAGCGTCCCGCCCTCGGCGGCGGCCACCTTGCCGTCCATGCGCCGGGTCGCGGTCGAGTGCGCGCCCGCGAGCGCACCGAAGAGCTCGCTCTCGATCAGGCTCTCGGGCAGCGCGGCGCAGTTCAGTTCGACGAACGCGGCGCGTGCGCGCGGGCTGCTGTCGTGGATGACGCGCGCGACGAGGCTCTTCCCGGTTCCGGAATCGCCGGTGAGGAGGACGTCGACCTCGAGCGGCGCGACCAGCGAGATCTGGCGCAGCAGGTTCGCGAGCGCCTGGCTCCGGCCGACGAGCCCGTCGGCGCGGAGGCGCGGCCGGAACTCGGCCGTCGGATCCTCGTGATGGCGCCGACGCGTGAGGAGCCGATCGGCGAGCGGCACGACGTGGCGGGCGAAGAGCTCGACGGGCGTGCGGTCGCTCGGCGAGAACGGCCCGGCGCCGCTCCGACCCTGCAGGTAGAGCACGCCGCGCGGCGGGTCGACGCCGATCGGAGCGCAGAGGACCGCCTCGATCCGCCGCGCGTGCACGCTCTCGCGCCCGCCGAAGCGCGGGTCGAGGATCGCAGACGGGGTGACGACGATCTCGCCGGTCGCGAGCGCCTCGGCGATGATGCCGCTCGACACGAGCGAGCGGATCGACGCCAGTTCCTGGTTCGAGAGCCCGTGCGCGATCGAGAAGCGCGGGCCGGCATCGTCGGTCCCGTCCGCGATCTCGAGGTATCCGAGCCGTGCGCCCATGGTATCGACGATCAGCTCGAGCGCCTCGCGCAGGAACGGCTCGATCTCGTCGTGCGTTCCGAGGTCGAGCAGGCGGCGATAGAGGTCGCGCTCGCGGCGGACGCGCTCGTTTGCCGTCTCGTCGTCGGTGTCGCCCACGGAGCCGCAATAGCCAGTGGGACGAGCGTCGCGCAATCCCCGCGCTGCGCGACGGCGCGCGGCTTTGCGACGAGAAGCGAGCGAAAGCGGGCCCCCTCGCCCGATCAGCCCAACGCTTCGAGGAACCGCTCGGCGTCGATCGCGGCCATGCACCCGGTCCCCGCCGCGGTGACCGCCTGGCGGTACGTCGGGTCCGCGACGTCGCCCGCCGCGAAGACGCCCGGGACGTTCGTCGCCGTCGAGCGGAGCCGCGTGATCAGGTACCCGCGCTCGTCCATCTCGAGCTGTCCGCGGAAGAGCTGCGTGTTCGGCTCGTGGCCGATCGCGACGAAGACGCCGTCGATCTTCATGCGCGTCTCGACGCCGGTCTTCAGGTTCGCGAGCGTCACGGCGCCGACGCCGTGCCCCGGCTCGCCGTGAATCTCCTGCACGACGCTGTCCCACACGAAGCCGATCTTGGGGTTCCGGAGCGCGCGCTCCTGCATGATCTTCGACGCGCGCAGCTGGTCGCGGCGATGGACGACGGTCACGCGCGTCGCGAAGCGCGTCAGGTAGTTCGCCTCCTCCATCGCGGTGTCGCCGCCGCCGACGACGATCAGCTCCTTGCCGCGGAAGAAGAAGCCGTCGCAGGTCGCGCACGCCGACACGCCGTGGCCCATGAGGCGCGTCTCCGACGGGATCCCGAGCAGCTTCGCGCTCGCGCCGGTCGCGATGATGAGCGTTTCGGCCGCGATCGCGTCGCCGTGCGCGAGCTCGAGCCGGAAGGGTCGCGTGGACAGATCGACCGCGGTCACCTCGGCCGCGTGGCACCGCGTGCCGAAGCGCTCCGCCTGCTTGCGGAACAGCTCGACGATGTCGGGACCCATGATGCCGTCGGGGAAGCCCGGGAAGTTCTCGACGTCGGTCGTGATCGTGAGCTGGCCGCCCGGCTGCATCCCGTCCAGGACGAGGGGGCCCAGGTTCGCCCGCGCCGCATAGAGCGCGGCGGTCAAGCCGGCGGGGCCGGACCCCAGAATGACGACTCGCTCGGTCTCGGACATGGGAACGTTCTCATAACCACGGCCGCCGGCTCCGACAACGCGCGAGGGCGCGGTCGGGAGCGACGAGCCCTTCTAGTCGCGCTCGGATGGTGATCCGGGCGACGGGTCGCGCCAGCGCTCGAAGGAGAGGCAATCGTCGATGCTGCGGCGGACCGGCCGCCGATACGGGACGGCGGGCCACCCGATCGGCAGCATCGCGCACGTCGGCTGGCTCGGCGGCAGGCCGAGCCACTCGTCGACCTCGCGGTGGAACGCGAGGTGGACGGTCGTGAGCGACGCGCCGAGCCCGACCGCGCGGCACGCGAGCAGCACGTTCTGGATCGCGGGAAAGAGCGCCTGGACCTGCGGCTGACCGCGGCGCGTCCAGCCGGCGACGAAGAGGTGCACCGGCGCCTCGTGCAGGTGCTCGGCGAGGTGCATGGCGCCGGCGAGCACCCTCCGCTTCGCCGCCGGGTAGTCCGGGCGCGCCGCCGCCTCGATCGCCGGCCGGATGTAGGCGGAGAACACCTGGCGGTAGCGCTCCGCGACCCACGCACGCCGCTCGGGCTCGGTCACCGCGATGAACGACCACGGCTGGCGATTGCCGCCGCTCGGCGCGAACGTCCCGGCCTCGCACACCTTGCGGATGAGCGCCGGCGGCACGGGATCGGCCCGCAGGCGGCGGATCGCGCACGCCGTCCGGATCCCCGCGAGGAGCGGCACGTCCTCGCCGATCGCGTCCACGTCGATCGCGGCCGGGATCGGCGGCGCCTTCATCGCTTCACGCCCGCGCGATGTAGCCGTGCATCTCGAGGTACGCGATGACCTTCACGACGCTCTGGTCTTCGCTGAGCTCGCCGGTCCTGAGCACGAGCTCGGGCTTCTCCGGCGCCTCGTACGGCGCCGAGATGCCGGTGAACTCGGGGATCTTCCCGGCGCGGGCCTTCGCGTACAGGCCCTTCACGTCGCGGCGCTCGCACTCCTCGATCGGACAGTCGACGAAGACCTCGATGAAGTCGCCCGCTTGCATGATGGAGCGCACGCGGTCGCGGTCGCTCCGGTACGGCGAGATGAAGGCCGTCAAGTTGACGACGCCGGCGTCGGTGAAGAGCTTCGCGACCTCGCCGATGCGGCGGATGTTCTCCGTCCGGTCCTCGGGCGAGAAGCCGAGGTCGGCGTTCAGGCCGTGGCGGACGTTGTCGCCGTCGAGGATGTACGCGCGCACGCCGCGGTCCCAGAGCGCCTTTTCGACCGCGACCGCAATCGTCGACTTGCCCGACCCCGAGAGGCCGGTGAACCACACGGTGCAGCCCTTGTGGCCGGTGATCTGCTGGCGATCGTCGCGCGTGACGTTTCCCGGATGCCAGACGATGTTCGTCGCCTTGCGCTCGGGGGTCGTCGGGGTGCTGCTCATGAGGTCGTCCTTCCTGACGTGGCGGTCGGTCGTGGCGCGCCGGCCCGGCCGCGCGCGAGACGGGAGACCGGGCGGCGGCCCGGTCCCTGGTCGATAGTGATCGCGCCCGGGGCAGTCAATTTGTGGCGGAGCCGGACGCCTTTCCGGTCGCCGCCGCCGAAGCGGTCTTCCGCGGCGCGGGCTGCGCCTTCGCCTTGGACTTCGCGTGCGCGGATTTCGCGCCCGTTCCGACGTGCGCCTTGGCGACCGCTCGGTTGCCCTTTCCGGACGTCGTCCGCTTCGCGACCTGGACGACCGTTCGCGCCGGCGCATCGATGCGGTTGGCGAGCGAGAGGACCGTGTCGACGTACGCGGGCGAGTGGTTGTAGTGCCAGATCACCTGGCGCTTCTCGGTGAGCGTCAAGCCGCGATGCCAGCCGTGGCCTTGGAGGTACGCGGCGCACGACGCGATCGCGTCCTCGGGGTCGTAGAGGCTGACGCGGCCGTCGCCGTTGCCGTCGTTGCCGAAGAGCATGTAGCTCGTCGGCAGGAACTGCGGGATCCCGAAGGCGCCCGAGCCCGAGCCGCGGATCTCGAGCGGGTCGACGCCGAGGCGGTCCGCGAGCTCCAGCGTCGCTCGCACCTCGGGGTAGAACATCTCCTCGAGACGGCGCGCGCGCGCGACGGTCGGCCGCGCGTCCTCCGCCGACGCGGGCAGCACGCTTCCCGTATTCGCCTCGATGTTGATCGCCAGGTTGGCCGGCTCCGCGGCCATCGCGAGACGCGCGAGCGCGGGCAGGATCCGGCTCGAGCCCGTGTTCCGGCCGCACCCGGTCTCGACGTGCAGGATCGCCGCGACGACGCTCGCGGCGACGCCGTGCCGATCCTCGGCCGCGTCGAGCGCGTCCGCATAGCGCGCGCGGCAGAGCCGCGCCTGCGCCACGCTCGCCGACGTCAAGAAGCGGCGGTAGAGCGCGCGCGGCTCGCGCGGCGCGAGCGAGAAGCGAAGGCCCGTGAACTCCGGGAACCGCGGGTCCGCGAAGACGGCCGAGACGCGCTGGCGATCGAGGCCGTCGGCCGAAAGCTTCTCGATCATGTAGCCCCAGCCGCGCTGGCTCGCGGCGTCCCAGGCGCCGACCGCTCCTCGATCCGCGCGCGCTTCCGGCGCTGCGCGGCCGAGCCCGATCGCAGATGCCGCGAAGGCGATCGCCGCGGCGCGCGCGGCGACTCGGACCGCCGACCTCTTCACCCCGCTGCCTCCTCCACCGCCGGGTCCCGCCTCACTCGAAGGCGGAGAGGCCGGTGATGTCCCGGCCGATCGTCAGCCGATGGACGTCCTCGGTGCCCTCGTACGTGTTCACGGTCTCCAGGTTCAGCATGTGCCGGATCACCGGGTACTCGTCCGTGATCCCGTTCGCGCCCAGCACGTCGCGCGCGGCGCGCGCGATCGCGAGCGCCTGCGCGACGTTGTTCATCTTCGCGAGAGAGACCTGCTCGGGACGCATGCGGCCCTCGTCCTTGAGCCGGCCGAGCCGCCACGCCAGGAGCTGCGCCTTGGTGATCTCGGCCAGCATCGCGACGAGCTTCGCCTGCACGAGCTGATAGCCGCCGATCGGCTTCGCGAACACCTTCCGCGAGCGCGCGTAGTCGAGCGCGCACTCGTAGCACGCGAGCGCCGCGCCGATCGCGCCCCACGAGATGCCGTAACGCGCCTGCGTGAGGCACATGAGGGGTGACTTGAGCCCTCCCGTTCCCGGCAGGAGGTTCTCCTCGGGGATCCAGCAGTCCTCGAGGATGAGCTCCGACGTGATCGATGCGCGGAGGCTCCACTTGCCGTGCATGAGCGGGCGCGCGAGCCCGTCGCGCTCCTTCTCGACGAGGAAGCCGCGGATGGCGCGCGGCGAGTCGTCGCCGTCGGCGACGAGCTTCGCCCACACGACCGCGACGTCCGCGACCGAGCCGTTCGTGATCCAGCGCTTGGTGCCGTTCAGGACGAAGCCGCCGCGCTCGCGGCGCGCGCGCGTCAGCATGCCACCCGGGTTCGAACCGTAGTCCGGCTCCGTCAAGCCGAAGCAGCCGATGGCCTCGCCGCGCGCCATGCGCGGGAGCCAGTGCCGCTTCTGCGCCTCCGACCCGAACGTCAGGATCGGGTACATGACCAGCGACGACTGGACGCTCGCGAACGACCGCAGCCCGGAGTCGCCGCGCTCGAGCTCCTGCGCCATGAGGCCGTAGCAGACCGAGTTCAGGCCGGCTCCGCCGTACTCGGAGGGGACCGTCGGGCCGAACGCGCCCAACTCGGCGAGCCGGGGCACGAGCTCCATCGGGAACGTGCCGGCCGCGAAGTGCCGGCGCGCGAGCGGCAGGTACTCGTCGTCGACGAAGCGTCGGACCGTGTCGCGAACCGCGCGCTCCTCGGGCGACAGCAGCTCCTCGACCGCGTAGTAGTCCGTCGCCGACACGCCTGCGACGTTATGCCTCGGCCGTCTCGCGGGTCAACTTGAGTGGGAGCGAGGAGCGCAGGCTTTGCCTGCGCGACGGGGCCCATCGGAGGAGCGGAGACTGGCGAGCGACGCTCGCCAGGCGAGCACCGCACGGGGGGCGAATTGGAATGGCTTGACCCGCGCATCGCGGTAGTGGAGCAGGGCGGGATGTCGCAGGATCCTTTCTCGACGCTGGACGCGGACCTCGCATTCGCCATCGCGGCGGCTCGGAGCGCGGGCGAGCGAGTGCTCGCGCTTCGCACGAGCGGGCGGTGGGAGGGCGATGTGCTCGCCGACATCGGCGACCAGGCGGCCGATGGGCTGCTGCAGGGTCTCATCCGCGGGCGCCATCCGCAGGACGGTCTCCTGAGCGAGGAGACGGCGGACTCACCCGAGCGACTCGAGCGTTCGCGCTGCTGGATCGTCGACCCGCTCGACGGGACGCGCGAGTTCAGCCAGTGGCGCGACGACTGGGCGATCCACGTCGCGCTCGCGATCGACGGCGCGTGCGCGCTCGCGGCGGTCGCGCTGCCCTCGGCCGGCCGGCTCGCGTGGGGCGTCGCGCTCCCCGGGCGCGAGCGCGCGGCGCTCGAGGGCGGCGGCCGTCTCCTCCGCGGCGACGATCCCGGACCCGCGGTGCCGCGTGTCGTCGTGTCGCGGAGCCACACGCCCGAGTGGGTCGCCCGCTTCTGCGAGCGCCTCGGCGCCGGGCCTCCCGAGCCGTGGGGAAGCGCCGGTTACAAGACGCTCCGCATCCTGCTCGGCGAGGCCGACGTCTACGTCCACAAGGTCGGCTTGAAGGAGTGGGACACGTGCGCGCCGGAGACGATCGCGCGTGCCCTCGGATGGACGGTCTGCCGCCTGCGAGGCGAGGAGCACCGCTACAACCGACCCGACCCGCGGAACCACGAGCTGGTCGTGTGCCGGCCGGCGTGGAAGGAGAGGGTGGTCGCGGCGCTCGCGGCGTCGGGCGCGTCCGACGGCTGACGCCGTTTCAAGGCGCGGATCGCAGCTCAGTCCAGCGGCACGACCGCGCCGTCCTGGGCGACGCGCGCGTCCCAACCCAGGCGGTGGCGGATCGCGGCGGCGAGCGTGTCGGCCGACTGCGGCTCGCCGTGCACGCACCAGGTCGCGCGCGGCGGACGCGCGATCTCGCCGAGCCAGCGCAGGATCTCCGACTGGTCGGCGTGCGCCGAGAACCCGTCGACCTTCGCGACCCTCGCCCGCACCGGAACCTCGTGGCCGAAGATGCGGACGGTCGGCGCGCCGTCCTGCAGCGCGCGGCCGCGCGTCCCGGCCGCCTGGTAGCCCACGAGCAGCACCGTGGTGCTGGGATCGGGAAGCCGGCGGAAGAGGTGGTGCAGGATGCGGCCGCCGGTCGCCATGCCGCTGGACGAGATGACGATCATCGGCCCGGAGGCGTCGTTCAGCGACTTCGAGTCGTCCGACGTCCGCAGCAGGCGGGTGCGCGGCACGGAGAGCGGCGAGCGCCCGTGGTCGACGAGCGCTCGCATGTCGAGGTCGTGGTCCTCTCCGTGGCGCGCGTAGAGGTCGGTCACCTCGATGGCCATCGGGCTGTCGATGAAGAGCGGCAGCTGCGGGATGCGGCCGGCGTCCTCGAGGCTCCGGAGCACGTAGAGCAGCTCCTGCGTCCGGTCGACGGCGAACGCCGGCACGAGGAGCGTCCCGCGCCGCTCGGCGACGTCGATCACGATGCGCGCGAGCTCGTCGCTCGGGTCCGCGGCGTGGTGACGATCGCCGTAGGTCGACTCGACGAGGACGACGTCGGCCTCGCGCACGGTCTCGGGCGAGCGGAGGATCGGCCGCCCGTAGCGCCCGAGGTCGCCGGAGAACAGCACGCGGACCGGCACGCGGCCGGGCACGAGCGCGTCGACGGTCGCCGACCCCAGGATGTGGCCCGCACGCCGGAGCACGACCCGCAGCTCGTGCGCGACCTCGAACTCCTCGCCGTAGGCGTGCGGGTCGACGAGCGCGAGGGCGCGCCGCGCGTCGTCGGTCGTGTAGAGCGGGAGCGCGGGGACGTGCTTCGACGCGCGATGGCGGTTCGCGTAGCGCGCGTCCTCCTCCTGGAGGCCGGCGGAGTCGAGCAGGAGGATCTCGAGGAGGTCCGCCGTGCCGGACGTGCAGTGGATCGGGCCCCGAAAGCCGCGCTTGACGAGCAGCGGCAGCGCCCCCGAGTGGTCGATGTGCGCGTGCGACAGGACCACCGCGTCGACGCCCGCCGGATCGAACGGGAAGGGCGACCAGTTGCGCTCGCGGAGCGCTTTCAGGCCCTGGAAGAGGCCGCAGTCGAGCAGGACGCGGGCGCGATCGGTCGCGATCAGGTGCTTCGAGCCCGTGACCGTGCCGGCCGCGCCGAGGAACTGGAGGGTCGCGGTTGGAGGTCGGGCGATCGCGTCCGCCATCGCGTTCGACGCTAGTCCCCAGCGCGCGAGGCGGCAAACGGGTGGGCGCGTGCTACGACGCTTCGGAATGCGCGCCGCGCCGCGGTGCGCGACGATGCCGCGATGGCCGGGACGGGACAGGGCGGACGCGCCGCCAGGCGACTGACGCACGTCGATGCGCGCGGGCGCGCGCGCATGGTCGACGTCGGCGACAAGGACGTCACGCACCGGGTCGCGATCGCGCGCGGGACCGTCCGGATGGAGCCGGAGACGGCCAGGCGGATCGCGGCCGGAACGGTCGCGAAGGGCGACGTCATCGCGACCGCGCGCCTCGCCGGCATCATGGCAGCGAAGCGCACCGGCTCGCTCATTCCGCTCTGCCATCCGCTGCCGCTCGACTTCGTCGACGTGCGGATCGACGTCGACCCGGGTCGCGGCCGCGTCGCGATCGAGGCCGAGGCCCGCATCACCGCGCGGACCGGCGTCGAGATGGAGGCGCTCACCGCCGTCGCGGTCGCCGGGCTCGCGATCTACGACATGTGCAAGGCGATCGACCGCGGCATGTCGCTCGACGATGTGCGCCTCGTCCGGAAGAGCGGCGGCCGGAGCGGCGACTGGTCGCGCGAGCCGTGACGCGCGCTCCGCGCTCGGACTTCGAGCTCGACGTCAAGCTCAAGCCGGGAAAGGACGGTCCGGCGCGAGCCGGCCATCCCTGGATCTTCTCGGGCGCGATCGCCGAGCTGACGGGCGCGGAGGAGCCGGGTGCGTTCGCGCGCGTCGTGTCGGCCGACGGTCAGCCGCTCGGCGTCGGAACGTACAACCCGCGCGGCTCGATCGCCGTGCGCTTCCTCTCGCGCGTCGAGGAGCCGATCGACGGAGCGCTCGTCCGGCGCCGGGTCGCGGAGGCGCACGCGCTGCGCGTCGCCGCGCGCCTCGACGAGGGCGGCGGATACCGGCTGCTGAACGGCGAGGGCGACGGCCTTCCGGGGGTCGTCGCCGACGTCTACGGGCGGTACGCCGTCGTCCAGATCGTGACCGCGGGCGCCGAGCGGCTCCGCGACGCGATCGTCGACGCGGTCGGCGACGTCGTCGGGACGGAGGGCGTCTTCGAGCGCTCGACCGGCGGCGCGCGTCGCGACGAGGGGCTGGCGGACCGGGTCGGCGTCGCACGCGGCGGCGAGCCTCCCGCTCGCATCGAGATCCGGGAAGGGCGGGCGCGGCTCCTCGTCGACGTGCGGGGCGGGCAGAAGACCGGCTTCTTCCTCGACCAGCGCGCGAACCGCGCTCTCGTCGCGCGGCTCGCGCGCGGACGTCGCGTCCTGAACGCGTTCGCCTACACCGGCGCGTTCGGCGTCGCGGCCGCGCTGGGCGGCGCCGCGCACGTGACGTCGGTCGAGACGTCCGGGCCGGCGCTCGCGCTCGCGCGCGAGATCTGGGCGCTGAACGAGCTTCCCGAGGCGGGGTCGGAGTGGGTCGCGGGCGACGCCTTCGACGTGCTCGCGGACGCGCGGACGGCGGGGCGCTTCGACCTGATCGTCCTCGATCCGCCGCCGTTCGCGCGCCACCGGACCGATCGCGAGCGCGCGGTGCGCGCCTACCGCGACCTGAACCGCCGTGCGCTGCGCGCGCTCGAGCCGGGTGGGCTGCTCCTCACGTGCAGCTGCTCGCCGCACGTCGCGGCGGACGCGTTCCTGCACGCGGTCGCGACGTCGGGCGCGGCCGGGATGCGGCTCCAGGTCCTGCGATCGCTCGGCGCCGATCTCGACCACCCGGTTCTCGCCGCGCACCCCGAGGGTCAGTACCTGAAGGCGCTGCTCGTCCGCGCGACCGTCGACGGCGGCGCTGGTCCGGCCACCGGTGGAAACGCCGGCGGCTGAACGGAAGCGTTGCACGGCGAAACGCGCCGGGTAGCGCGCTGCTTCACCGCTTTCGCAGCCGAGCGCGCGACCATCCCTGCATGGGCGCTGGTGCGCGCGCGACGAGATCCGCGCGTGGCACGCCGCTCGCGAGCGAGCGCTGGCGATGCTTCACGAGCAGGTCTCCGAAGACTGTGCGCGCGATCGCGTGGAGCGCGCCGGCGTCGAATCCCTGACCGACGCCGAGCTGCTTTCGCTCGTGCTCGGACGCGGGCGAAGCGGCGTCGCGGTCGCGGCGGTCGTGCGACGCCTCCGGGCGCGCTACCCGGACCTCGAGGACCTGGCGGCGGCGAGCCTCGCCGAGCTCGCCGCCGTCGCGGGCGTCGGGCCGGCGCGCGCGGCGGCGATCGGAGCGGCGGTCGCGCTCGGGCGGCGGGTCGACCATCGCTCGCTTGCGCCCGGCGAGCCGATCGGCGGCAGCGCCGACGTCCATCGCCACTTCCACCCCCGCCTCGCGGCACTCCGGCAGGAGCGCTTCTACGTCGTGCTGCTCGACGGCAAAGGTCGGCTGATGCGCGAGGTCCGCGTATCCGAAGGCTCGCTCACCGCGAGCCTCGTCCATCCGCGCGAGGTGTTCCGCTTCGCGATCCGCGAGGCCGCGGCGTCGGTGATCCTCGTGCACAACCACCCGAGCGGGGATCCCGACCCTTCGCCCGAGGACGTCACCCTCACCGCACGCCTGCGCTCGGCCGGCGACCTGCTCGGCATCCGCGTCCTCGACCACGTCGTCATCGGCCGCGGCCGGTGGGCCAGCTTCGCCGACCTCGGGAAGCTCTGACGGTCTGCGCGCGCCCGTTGTCTCGACCCGCCGGCCGGCCTACTCTCCCGGCCGGAACAGCGACACCGAACGCGCGCACAGCCGCGCCGCGGAGGCGCCATGTCGAACCCGCCAACCGCCGCGAGAGGCCGATCGCCGACGTCGGCGATCGTCGGCACCGCCGTCTTCGTCGCGCTGGTTCCCGGGACCGTCGTCCTCGTGGTCCCGTGGTGGATCCGGAGCGCAGCGGGCGGGGCCGCCGGGGCGTCGCCGGGCGCGTGGCTTCGCATCGCGGGTGCGCTTCTCTGCGCGGGCGGCCTCGCCATCTTCGCAGACTTCGTGACCCGGTTCGTCGCGGAGGGCCACGGAACCCCAGCGCCGGTCGCGCCGACGCGCTTTCTCGTGCGCGGCGGCTCCTACCGATTCACCCGCAACCCGGGATACGTCGGCGTCGTATCGATGATCGCGGGGCAGGCGCTCTGGTTCGGAAGCCCGGCGACGCTCGTCTACGCCGCGGTCCTTGCGGTCGGCTTCCACGTCTTCGTGCTCCTCTACGAGGAGCCGACCCTGCGCGCGACCTACGGAGCGGACTACGAGGCGTACTGCCGCCAGGTGCCGCGCTGGCTCCCGCGCCCGTCCGCCCTCCTGCGCCGCGGAGCTTAGAGCTCACTCAAGACGAGCGCCCAGAGGGCACCGCACGCCACCTCGTGGCCGGAGTGCCGTGCGGCGAGCGAAGCGAGCCCGCGGGGAGTGGACTCCCCACCGTTTGTCAATGGGCCGCAAGCGGACCGTTGCGTCGCATGGGGTCGTAGCGGGTTTGTTCCCTGAGCATCGCGCAGGCGACGCGCAGCAGC